>Ga0209386_1001036_pt1 | contig 12162 bp, 10 predicted proteins | sample NGEPertwo_FD_184510 | JGI IMG/M metagenome (GOLD analysis project Ga0209386, IMG submission 184510) | Arctic peat soil microbial communities from the Barrow Environmental Observatory site, Barrow, Alaska, USA - NGEE Permafrost154B-two... | ecosystem: Environmental > Terrestrial > Soil > Wetlands... | reverse complement strand
GGATTGCAAAGAATGAGGAGTTTATTATTTGGTTCTTTAACCTTGCGCTCTAAATCTTCAAAATCCATTTCATAATTATTGGTCTTATCATCAAATATCAGAGGGCTTTCTACCGTTCTTCGTTTATTTTTCGTTATCACTTGTCGAAAAGGATAATACACAGGGGGTTGGATAATTACCCCCTCGCCCTTTTGAGTTAAAGCCTGGATGGCATAGGTAATGGCTGGCACAATGCCAGGTGTAACAACAATCCATTCCTTGCTTAACTTCCAGCTATGACGCTTATAAATCCAGTTCATTACAGCCTTGTCAAAGGAGTCACTCTTTGCCCTTGGATACCCATAGATTCCGAATTTGGCCTTATCTACTATAGCATCGATAACTTCTTGCGGTGCTTTAAAATCTGTATCCGCGACCCACATGGGTATACAGTCCTTTGAATCGAGCCCAGGATAGCGTTCTTCAAAGCTGTCCCACTTAACCGAATCAGTTCCTATTCTATTGATATATTCTGTAAAATCATTGGACATTTTAATAATCTCCTTTGCAAATTGCTATCCCCTGTTTTTAATAGCTAACCCTTTTAAGAAATTTCTAGCGTATTTATCGCCACACTCTTTATAATTGCTATGTCCTTCTTTTCTAAATATAGCGCTTAATTCTCCTCTTGTTACAACGACTCCTGCTTCTGCCAATATATCAAGCATATCATCACTTGTTAGTGATAGCGCTATTTTCAATTTCTTAAGCAGCATATTATTAGGATTGCTGTCCTTTAGTACTGGTCTTTCAGGTTGCCCTGGTTTGGGATCTTGTTTCCCTCTTTTATAGATAATAAAGCCATCTAATAATGACTCAAGCATACTGTTCTTACATTTTATATTTTTTTCTTTTTCTTCTATGGCATCATGATGATCTTCAACTTCATTGTTGTAGCGGTAGGTCTCTTTTGATTTGATAAGCATTTTTCTCACTTCTTCTACCGTTAGTTCAACGCCACCCAGTTTAAATATATTAACCATATCTATATCCCTTATATTTAGTGCATATCTCAATCGAATTAATATATCATTATTATCCATCAATAATCCTCCTAAATCCTTCTGAACTATACTTCATTATAGCATGAATATTTTGGTATGGCAGAATCACCTAGGTTCATGGAAGTTTACATCTTTCTGTCCTTCTAGCAGGATATAATAATAACTATTCCCTTCAATAACGACATTTTGGATATCTGTAATCTTAGCCTTTACTTCAAATTCTTCTTTGGCTCTTGTTCGACTTTTTCTGTTGTTGCAGTACCTTTATTAATAAACCTTCCGACTGTTTCTTCTACAGTAACACCAAAACAACCTACAACTATTACTAACTGCCTTTTCGCATAATTCAGAGACCTTTACAGACCCAGTATCTTCATATTGGTTAATCCAATGATTGAAGATAAAGCCCAGTTATAACAAGACATTGTCCAGACAGTCAGGAAAGCCGGATTATACTTAGCGCATTATAAATTGAAAGAAGCTCCTACCGGTGTGTTGTCACCATAACAGATGCTGATCTTTATTATCCAGTACTTGTTTTAGCGCTGTGATAATATAGACAATAAAAATGAAGGCAGTAAGCGATAATAAAGGAGCGAAATAGGCGAAAGGCTGTGCATATAAAGTAGTACCATGCGCCCACAAATACCAAAATTGCATTAAGACAACTCCTCTCTATCACTTGGTCCGTAATCACCTAAACTCTCCTAGAACTGTTGAATTATTTTTTCGGCAACCTTATCAAGCGGATGCTCTGTATAGCCAACTGTGCTCACGATTAGCCATGTCCAAAAAATCGAATTTGCTATAGCCAAAAACGTAGGGACAGGTAACCAAATACCCCAATACTTTGTAGTTGTACTAGCTGTAGGTTTGGACTGTATATGCGACGCTATAGGTTTATAGGTGCTGTTGTTCATATAATTATAACCATTTCTTAATATTGGCTGAGCTGTATTCATGTTAATCTTCCTTTGCTGTGCCTAGAGTTATTTAACTATTTCATAATTGCGGAAAATTATACCCCCCAATAATGTCGAGAGTACGAAAGATCCGATTAACCAGATAACCCAATAACTTTGAATAGTCCACAAAGCGTAATCTTGCCAAGTCATTGTAATTCCCTTCTTTCTATATACATAATATTCCATATTACTAATTGTGTGAGAGAGATTCTTGTTCTAACTCATAGATTTTACCATTAATAAATAAACCTAAGCTAAGCAACATGGCGGCAATCTGGAGGGGAAAGGGGGCGTATAAATCTAAAAACCTTATCAGACTAATAATCGTATCATTTGGGTCTAAAGATTGTTTAACGCTAATCTCAACGTGCCGCATATCAATAGTTAGAAAGCCTATGGATGTATGATTATCGTTCACAGGAAAAAAGACAGACATTCTGGGGGTTAAGTTAAATGGTTCAAGGGAGCTAACCGTATACTTTGACTTTTCTTCATCTACGTATTCTTTAATTGTTGCTTTTAAAGCTACGGGTACATCGCTGAAATTATCAATAGACTCGCCAAATCTCTTCAACCTGTTTTCGCTTTCCAGTTTAACAGCCTGGACAACCCTATAAGCTCCATCCACGATGGTAATAGCAAATAAAGTAAAGGTAACAAGCAAAGTGAGTGCAAACGGAGAGTTAAACGCTAAAAGTTTGAAATCTAAATATACTGTTTGATTCGGTTCAAGTTGCTGACGCCAGTCAATCGCAATTCTTCGTAACCCCTCTATACTCACGCCAATAGCATTAAAGGGTGGAACTATTAACCAAAAGATAATGGTCGGTGGGCACAGTTGAAAAGGGTCAATTGTACGGGCAATCAATTTTTGAGTATGCTGCATTATTCTAGGATAGCACTTATCAACGATCCTACGGATTGTGAATTTCTCATTGTGCTGTAGTAAATAACGTGTTAGAAATTTCTGTAAGACTTTACTTGTTTCAAAACGCGCCATACTCATCCCCCTTGTAAGATCGATTAAGACTTTCCCCTCTTCTATAGCGCCCCCTACTTTACATATCCAGTTTATTCCAATAACGTGGGCGTGGTCACAACTATAGAAATATTATGGGGTGACGATCAGTCTAAATCATTTGATTCTCTCAATTTTTTCGGGCCATGTTAAATTGATATAGGGCAGATCGTTATCACAGACAACGACCTGCCCTATATCAATTTAATAGGTTCATTCTTAATCCCTGGTCATTCATTTAGAAACCATCTTTTAGACTATGCTATCTTTATGCAGCTGCTCAATCTGTGCGTTACTATAACCGATACCCGCTAATACTTCATCCGTGTTTTCTCCGGTTCTAGCAAAAACCATTTTAGCCTCGCCTGGTGTTTCTGAAAGCTTGATGGGTACTCCAGTGCATACCAAGTCTTTACCTGATCCTTGGAAATTGGTCAAAGTATGGACCATATTGCGGGCCAGGACTTGTGGATGTTTGACCATTTCGTCTAGAGTAAGAATCGGTGTAAAGCATATGTCATAATCAGAGAAGAACTCAACCCATTCATCGCGAATCTTTGTGAGCATAATCTTTTGTATTGAAGCCTCAATTTTCGGCTGACTTGGTACATCCATCTGTAGAGGGATATACTCCTCCAGACCTACTTTCCTACAGAAACTGGCCCAGAATTTATCCTCTACGGCGCCCAGACTGACATATTTACCATCCTTACACTCATAATTGTTATAGGTAGCATAGCCACCAGTTAACAACTCACCTCCACGCTTGGGAAGATTGCCTTCTCCTCCAGACCATTCGCCAATAGTATAAGCAAGCAGACTGAGGGCTCCATCCATCATAGCCACGTCACAAAGCTGCCCTTTACCTGTTTTTTCTCTTGCTGCTAAAGCAAGCAAAATGGCGATCACTGAATACAGACTGCCTCCAGCAGTATCTGCGATTTGTACACCACACATAGCAGGTGGCCCGTCTTTAGTGCCTAGTAATTCAGTTACACCGGCAATATTGAGATAGTTAACGTCGTGACCCGCTGCATCGCGCATGGGACCAGTCAAACCGTAACCTGTAATTATGCAATAAATGATACGGGGATTAATCTCTTTTAAGACTTCATAACCCAAGCCAAGCTTGTTCATAACATCGGGGCGGAACTGATCAACGACGATGTCAGTTTCAGCAACGAGCTTTTTAAAGATTTCTTTGCCTTCTGGGTGTTTCAAATCCAAGCCAATACTCTTCTTATTGCGATTAACAGTATAGAATCGAGCACTAGTATCCTTGACCATAGGTTGTAAAAATCGGCCTAATTCACCCTTGCGATCTTCAACTTTAACAACCTCTGCCCCGAAATCTGCCAGTATCTGAGTGGCTAGAGGACCAGGCAAATATCTGGATAAATCCAACACCTTAATCCCTTCCAATGGCAAACTCATTGTCTAACCTCATTTCTAAGTAAATAATTGCAGCTATTCTATTTGACGATGATTCCTTCTGGATTTTATACTTTTTAAAAACGACCGATTACTTCACGCCCAATGATCATGCGCTGAATCTGATTAGACCCTTCGTAGATTTGGGTAATCTTGGCGTCTCTCATCATGCGTTCAACTGGGAATTCTGAACAGTAACCATATCCACCCATCAACTGTACACAGTTGGTCGTGACTTCCATGCCAACGTCAGTGGCAAAGAGCTTGGCCATGGATGCTTCTTTGTTATGAGGCATATGGTTATCTTTGAGCCAAGCAGCTCTGTAAATCAGCATCTGTGCAGCATCGATCTTGGTAGCCATGTCTGCAATCATGAACTGAACGCCCTGATTAGCTGCCAGTGGTTTACCAAATTGCTGCCTTTCCTTGATGTAATTTGTGGTATATTCCAAGGCTCCCTCAGCAATCCCCAGGCCCTGCGCGCCTATGGTAATCCGACCACTAGCCAGTAGCCCCATAGCCACAGCGAAGCCATTGTTGATTTCACCCAAGACATTCTCTTTAGGAACTTTCACATTTTCAAAAAAAAGTTCACAAGTTGGGTCAGCGTGCATACCCATTTTCTCAATGGGCTTGCTTATAGTGAATCCAGGGGTATCTTTTTCTATGATCAAGCAGGTAATCCCTTTACCTTTAGGCTGATCTGGATCAGTCTTAACAAAGGTACAATAGGTGGTTGCATGTCCACCATTGGTAATAAATATTTTGCTACCATTGACTAGAAAATGGTCACCTTCATCTTCAGCTCTGCAGCTTAGTGCAGCAGCGTCAGATCCAGCGTTAGGCTCTGTTAAGGCATAGGCACCAATAATCTCGCCGATGGTCAGTTTGTTTAGATATTTTTCTTTTAATCTTTGACTACCATATAGATAAATACTCATACAACCCAGACCGGTGTGTACGCTGGTTATAACTGCTGTAGAAGCGCAGCACTTCGCTAACTCCTCAACGATAATAGCAAAGTCCAGATAAGTACCACCGCCACCTCCCCATTCTTCTGAAATAGGAAAACCAGTGAGTCCTAGCTCCCTCATCTTATTCCAGGTATCTATAGGAAACTCGTGGCTTTTGTCAATCACTGCTGCTAAAGGTTCAACTTCTCGCTTTGCAAATTTCCTCACCATGTCTCTGACCATAAGAGTTTCGCTACTTAGTTGAAAATCCATCTTAACACCACTCCAATCCTTTTAAATTTTTATATAACCGCTTAGTCTCCATCTACGCGGATCAGCATCGCATCGCCCTGGGCATGACCGGCGCAGATTCCGCAGACTGCATAACCACCGCCACGACGTTTCAGTTCATAAGCTAGGGTCATAACAATTCTGGCTCCGGTTGCTCCGATTGGATGACCATAAGCAATCGCGCCGCCATTGACATTTACCTTTTCGAACATCTGCTCCTTAGACATACCCAGAATGCTGCGAGCGCTAACGAGTGCAACAGCCGCGAAGGCTTCGTTGATTTCAATGAGTTTAACATCCTCCAGCGTCATATTGTTTTGCTCCAGTACCTTCTTAATGGAAAGACCGGGAACTGTCGCAATATCTTTCGTAGGTTGTGATACTTCCGCATAGTCAACGATCGTGAAAAGAGGTTTTAAACCCAGTTCCTCAGCCTTAGTGCGACTCATTAGCAGGCAAACATCTCCGCCATCATTGGTTCCAGGTGCGTTACCTGCGGTTACACTGCCAGGCTTTCCGGTTACGGCACTTATATGATTGAAAACAGGACCAAGTTTAGCTAGACCTTCGATCGTAGAATTAGCTCGGGGCCCTTCATCCTTTTCTAGGATTTCTTTGCCCCTTTTAATAACAACCGGGAAAAGTTCATTGTCAAGTTTTCCCGCAGCCATGGCCTCCGTGGCTGCTAGTTGAGAATGCAGTGCCCATTCATCTTGTTCTTCACGACTATAACCAAATTCATCGGCGACTTCAGAACCATGAATGGCCATGTGGCGATCATAGATAGCGTCCCAGAGTCCATCCTTCACCATCAGGTCAACACAGTCAGCATTTGGTAAGCCCATTCTTTTTCCTTGTCTCATATCAGGAAGTGCAAAGGGAACGTTGCTCATGCTCTCCTGACCACCAGCTATAACGATCTCAGCTCTTCCCAGAGCAATCATTTGGGAACCCAGATCAATCGTTTTAACGCCTGAAGAACAGACCTTATTAACGGTAATCGAAGGCACATGTTCAGGAAGTCCTGCGAGAAGAGTGGCCTGACGGCTTGGAACTTGACCGCTACCGGCTTGCACCACGTGGCCCATGATTACATAATCGATATCACCGGGAGCGACCTTGCCTTCGGTTCTGCGTATAACTTCCTTAATAGCTAAGGCTCCTAATTGAGCAGCATCATACTCGACTAACGCGCCAAGGGATTTACCATAGGGAGTTCTGCAGGCTTCTACGCAAACTACCTCACGTTGTTTGGCGAAGGTGTTACAGATTTTCCTGCCCATGGTTGAATAATCAGGCTTTCTTTCACCGTAAGCACTGATTTTCGCATCTTTGTAATAGCTTTTTCTTGTGAGTTCAAGCTTTTGGGGTACTTTAGACATAATTTATTTCCTCCCTCAATAATTTCTAGAACACGGACAATGGCAAACATACCAACCCAAATATTATATTATTCTGAATCATATGAATTATGTTGCAAATTTCATGCCAGTCCAAGTTCAAAGTTCCAGGGCAAGGTGTCGATTGCTAGATGCCGAAGGTCAGTGTAGTCACTGATACAATGCCTAAAAACCAATTGATATGGATCTATCAATAAACGTCCCGAAAGCGGACACATTTCGTACAAATGTGTCCGCTTTCGGGACGTTTATTGAAGGGCAGATAAACCGAGAACAAATCTACTTTTTCAAATCATATTTCTTTAGCTTATCGTAAAGTCTCGACCTACTAAGGTTTAGGAGTTTTGCAGCTTTCGTCTTATTGCCTCCAGCCTTTTCAAGGGCGACAACGATCATGTTCCGTTCAATTTGGCCAATTTGATCCTGATGGCGTATCGTTCCAGCGTTTACTTGGTCCTTGGAAGAAATATTGCTTAGTAGTTGGTTGGGTAAGTGAGATAATTGGATCAACCCAATGTGAGTATAGTTCATCGCCCTTTCCACGACATTTTCCAATTCACGGATATTTCCCGGCCATGAGTAGTTTAGCAAAACGCTCATGGCATCATCCGCAATGCCCATGACGTCCCCCTTGAGTATATGGTTATATTTAGCTATGAAAAAATGAGTTAATGGTTCTATGTCCATCTCTCGCTCTCGAAGTGGCGGCAAATGCAAATTGATAACGTTTATTCTGTAATAAAGATCCGTTCGAAACTCTCCTTCAGAAATAGCTTTATTAATGTTTTTATTTGTGGATGCTAAAATGCGAACATTGACTTTAATACTTTTTATACCACCTAAACGTTCGAATTCTCGGTCTTCTAACACTCTTAATAACTTGGATTGTAGGGCTAGGGTCATATCTCCTATTTCATCTAATAAGAGCGTTCCACCATCGGCCATCTCTATGCGTCCCGGCTTACCAGCCTTAGCCGCGCCTGTGAACGCACCTTCAACATACCCAAACATTTCCGCTTCCAACAAGTTTTCCGGAATAGCGGCACAGTTGACTTTAATAAATGGTCCTTTACATCGATCACTACATAGGTGAATAGCGTGGGCCACTCCTTCCTTTCCAGTGCCGCTTTCCCCAGTAATTAACACGCTAGAACTACTTGTGGCAACAATCGTAATCTCTTCCTTTAGTTTTTTCATCTCAGCACTTTCGGCAATCATGTCTTTCATAATATCTTGAGCTGTTTTATTTTTCTCTAATTCTTCCTGAAAGAAGGTTACTTTATTTTCTAGAAAACGCAGTTTTTCGGCTAGTTCCTTGACTTCGGCAAGCTGGGGAAACACTGCTTTTCCCACTGCGCCAACTACTTTCCCTTCTTCTGTTATGGGCAACTGAGAAACAATTAACGGCTTACCCTGAATTGTCAGGACATCACTCGTTTCCGAAATACCTGTACGGGCCACTATGTGTAACCTAGTGGCCCGCATGATTTCAGTAATATGCTTTCCTATAATTTCTTCAGGAAGTAACGTTAAAAAATCAGCCATCGCTTGGTTTACAAGCGTGGTCTTCCCTCTTTCATCCACCACAATTATACCATCATGGATGATATTAAGAACGGTATCAATGGTTTTGTTTAAGGCTTTAACAGTTTCTAACTCTTTAGTAGCTTGTTCCATATCCGTAAGATCCTGAAAGATAACAATTCCTCCAGCGATGTTCCCCCCAATGTTTAGTGGAGTAATATTCACGACCATTGTAATGTTGCGATGTCTGTACTTTAATCCTATTTTAACCTCTCCGTAAATTAGAGCTGGGTTTAAGTCTAAGTTAGGCAGAAACTCTCTGAAGGGCTGACCATAGGACTTATCAGCTTGTAAACCTAGTATTTGACATGCCCCTATGTTGACATGAGTTACCATACCCTGACTGTCAACAGCAATCACACCGTTATGCATGGAATCTAAAATAGCTTTCAATTGTACGTTCACGAGTTCAGAGTGTCCAAATAAGGTCATAACCATATTCGCTTTGGATAAGAGACCGACAACCTTTCCCGCCCTGTTAACAACAGGAACCGACCCCACCGGACTTACTTTCACGAAATCAGCTAACTGATCGTCAGGGACATCGTCCGAAATACTGATCACTTCTGTTATTAGGTAAGGATCAACGATGTCCTTATAGGTCGCACCGTCTAAGATTGCCCGATAAAGGCTGCTCCTACTAAATACACTCAATAGTCCGCCTTCAACATCTAACACCGGGATAATGGCAATCTTTAGATCCATGAAAATGTTCACAGCTTTAGCGATTGTGTCGCCGAGGTTCAAATACGAAATTCGGTTATTAGTACCTTCCTGAAGGAGCATTATTACTTCACACCTTATTTATCATAAATTTACGCAGTTTCTACACTTAACTACCTAGATTCTTCATCCTCCCTCTAAACCCTTCCAGTTCCCTGTAGGTAACCGTGACCAATGCCGAAAATGAATATTTATTTTAAATTCACGATACTATTGACCGTTGCTTTGTCTTCTACATATTTGACGTTGATCTCATCACCTATTTTTAGGAAAGGTAATCTTTCTGATTTGGAGATATTCGCAGTAAAGACATTCTTCTGTCCTTCTAGCAGGATATAGTAATAACTATTCCCTTCAATAACGACGTTTTGAATATCCGTAATCTTAGCCTTTACTTCAAATTCTTCTTTGGGCTCTTGGTCAACTTTTTCTGTTGTTGCAGTCCCTTTATTCATAAATTTTCCGACCGTATCTTCTACAGTAACACCAGTTGTTACTTTTTGATAATCCTCAGCATCGACCAAAGCATACATCTTAATAAGCCCTGCGTTATCTTTTAAGGCCATGAAATACGTTGGTTTTCCGTTGACATTTAAGAGAATTGGGAACGTTGAGACATAACCTTTCTCTTGTACTGCACCTTGGGCACTACCCATGGCGGAAAATTCTTCGGCTGACGGTATGCTGTAAAACTTCGTATTCTTCGTGCGTAGATTGACCAGAATAAAACCGATATTAGATTCATCACGCACCACAGAAGTTATTCCTGTATATAAATATACGTCATCCTTAATTGCAAGATAGTTGTATCCATCGGTTGTTGCCAGAACACCTCGTTGTCCAAAAAGTGAATTCAGAAATCCTCCTTGATATTTACCATTGTAATTAATTTGTTCTAACACGAGCTCTGACTCAAAGACTCTATCGACCCATGTAGGAACCTCTTCAACTTTCATTTTTTTGTGTTCACCTGTTGAAGCATTTAACATAATCACTTCTTTTACATCAGTTCCTCCGAAAAGGCCGATTTTATTTTCATGCACAGATACAATCCAATAAGGCGTTCCTTGGTCATCGACTTCAAAGCTAGAGTCTCCCAAAATATCGGTCATATAATGAAATCTCAAGTATCTTTTGAGATTCCTACCAAATAGTTCGCTTTCCGAATACATGATATTCTGTTTTGGCTTCTCTAAAGTTACTTTTCCATTAATCATATCGACCATAGTTTGATTCGGAATTCCGGCTTTCTTATTATTGAGCCACTTAAAGAACCCGGCGTATTCCAAGGGAGATACTCTAACAGGTTTACCTTGATAGTTAATTTGCGTATAATCCGGAGCTACGTTAAATTGTGAGACCAATTCGACAATCTCACCCATTTTTCTATCCCCTAGTCTTTGAGCCGTATCTCTGTCTACGGTAGGCACTTGATCAACAGCTATTTGTGCAACATCTTCTGCAAAATCCCCTTCTTGCTTATCAATTAGTGTTGCATATTGTTGAGCATGGAATATTGGAGAAGAGTAAATTGCAATTATTCCCATGGCTGCTAATATAAGCACGAACACCGCGAGCAGATAAGATGATACTTTCACTTGCTTTAAGGTAATACCTTTTGTTTTGCCTAATACATGGGGCAACAGAAATAATGCTGCACCAACTAGAAGCACTATGGCAATGTATATCCAGAGGCCCACTGATTGGATGTTAATAGGTAGCAACACGAAGTAATATGAGATTAAGATAAGTGCTATCCATATAATAGCTGCCATGATTGTAACTTTTGCCTTTTTATTTTTCATAGTTTGTTCCTTTCCTTTGTCAGCTCAGTCGTTATGGGCACAATGCCCTTAGATTTAACGAATGTTTTTTGGGTTCCTTATAAACCTTCGCTAAAAAGTAGTAAAGTCCTTTATAAGATGCAGTTCCTCTAATTCCTTTCTTAATCAACTATTTACTCCACGATCTTCAAATACACTCTTGCCGTTAAGAAATAGACAACCGTATAAATAACGGCAAAGATAAGAATTGTTGCAATGGTGCACAGCCTAAATAAGGGTACATTGATTAGGTTGAAGATCGCAAGCAGCTTTGTGATGATCGGAAAAGCAAAAGCTATGTGTATCACTGCAAAGACCAGGGGCAGGAAGAACACCATTAATATTTGGTTATTAACCGATTTCTTAATTTCCGCCTTACTCATTCCAACTTTTTGCATAATACTATACCGTTCTTTGTCGTCATACCCCTCGGATATTTGCTTGTAGTATATAATCAGCACCGTTGCCATTAAAAACAGTAGCCCTAAAAAAATCCCTAAGAAGAAAAGTCCACCATATAGCGCGAGAAATTCTCCCTTAGAGCCTGCCATAGTTTGAATATTAACTGGAATTGGAATCTCCTGACTAAATTTTAGTTTTAACTTGTCAGTCAGAGAAATAATTTCTTTATCCGTACCTTCCACATCAAACTCAACGGAATAGGTTCGCACACTAGGTTTTGTACCCTGTACCTCGGCATTGATCTTTCTAACAACTTCAGGATCATTAACTATGAGGAAATATGTGTCGACAATATCTATTTTTGAAATAGAAAGCGTTGATAATTCTTCTTTAACCCTAAAGCTTTTTCCCTCTATGGTCATTAAGTCTTTACCGTATTTTTCAGGTTTGGAAAAAAGCAGGATTTCATCCTCCTTAAGCGTAACATTTTTACCCTCTAATCGATTGTAATCAGACAGAGAAATCATCA
>Ga0209386_1001035_pt1 | contig 12169 bp, 20 predicted proteins | sample NGEPertwo_FD_184510 | JGI IMG/M metagenome (GOLD analysis project Ga0209386, IMG submission 184510) | Arctic peat soil microbial communities from the Barrow Environmental Observatory site, Barrow, Alaska, USA - NGEE Permafrost154B-two... | ecosystem: Environmental > Terrestrial > Soil > Wetlands... | reverse complement strand
CATGCGACAGCTTTGCAGCAGACAGACCATAAGTCAACAGGCTGAATCCGTTCATCCTTGCGAAATCTTTCATTTCGAATTCCCAGGTATCCATGATTTGAACCTGTGTTTTATCATGTGTTTTCGGATCCTGCAGTGTGATTACTTCGCCTTCAGCATCGAGTGATTTATATAGCCAGGTAGGTGGAACTGCGATCGCAAAATAATCCTGCTTAGGGATGCCGTGGTGTATAAGGTTTTTCATAGGAATTGGATTTTTAATCTTGTGTTAACATTGCCCGTACTCAAACTATCCTAAATTTTTTACTCCTCGCCACAGACATTTTTTCAATCTTTTTAAAAGCCTCGGTATCATAACATCCAAATAATTTTGCACCACCAAGATAATGGGCTGTACTAAGGCGATTGTTTTTATGGCTGTAATAATATCTGTCCCCAATCATTAAAACGTATGCGGTAGTCCGTTCAGTATAATCGAACGGTAATTTCGTTGATACTGAAAATGGAAAAATCCTTTCATCTGTTTGACTTGTCATTTGGCTTTATTAAAATGGTTTAAGATTATCGTGAAGTCACATCAAAAGGTATGGCATCCATGATGACATAAATCGTGGGCTCTTGCCATTCGCATGAATTCTTGATAAATTCTGGTTGTTAATGGCTCCTGTAATATGGTTTCGCAATAATCGGTTCCTTGTACTGTTGCTTCCCTGATTGCCTGCCTGAAAGTGATTAGTTCGTCCACGGTTTTCCATGCTGCCCGTTTTCCAGTAAGCATATAGTGACATGCAGTTTCGAAAAATGGGTAGTCTTCAGAATGTGTTTCATAGTATAAAATGGTACCATCATGTAGAATAATCCAAACTTGTCCTCTCTTGAAAATTTTACAATCCGCAGTATTTATACCGGATATTACTATCGATGGATTGTACATTTCTTCAATCATTTTTAGGGTTCTTGTTAAATCTTCTTCGGGAGTCACAATTTGATATTTCATTTGGTTTATCTGAATAAAGGGTTAATAATCTGAACACCATAATTATGCTTTGTGGCCAGTTCGTTGATATATCGGTCTGCTTTGGCTGCCTCAATATCTTCCTGGTGCACATTGATAGTTTTCTGCGTTGTCTCCAGCTGCAGTGTGAAACCATGATCCTTCACTTTCTTATTGCAGAAGTATTTCCGGTCGTAGGTATTGGCCATGTGGATGCGTTGACCTTCAAAAGGTAGTCCGTGAGCTTTTCTAAACCATTCCACCATCTCTGAACTCGATGTAAAGCCATCCTTCTTTGCGAGCTTCGTTTCTTCCACCATCGAAAGTGTAATCCCATCAATATTGATATTGATAGTATTTGGAGTTGGTTCATTGATTGTAATATCCTCCGTTTTCAGACAAATAGTTTCACCCAGCTTTTTACATGACGTTGTCCGAAGCCTTGAAAACAGAAATAATTTATCCCCTTTTCGAATAGGTCGTTTCCGCGTGGACCTGATAGTTGTGCTCTTTGGTTTTACTCCAGTCCGCTTTGCGTAATTCTTATCGAGCATGGACAGGATACCCGGTGCAAACTCTTTCTTGAAACTTAGTGATGGCATGGTTATTAAAGTTTTACATTAATTCAAATACATTGAAAATAGTTTTTTCGCTCCACCCTCTTTCGAGTTCGAAGACACATGTTTGAATTCTTACATACTTAAATGTTTTTCGAGGCAGAATTGTAATTGATTTTAGTCCAAATGATTTAAGGTACCTCATCCTAACATCAGAATCGGAAATTGTAAATAATGGCATTAAGGCAATAATCTTGTCCGACATCTTCATGCATTCGAGAAGGATAAAATATCCAAGTCTTAAACCTTTAAGATTCAATTCTTCAGGTACACCAAAAGCATATTTCAGCGAAAAAGGCGGATTCATAATAATACAATCAAAGCGAGATGGATCCAGTGCAAAGAAATTATCTGGAGCAGTTACAGAGTAATCACATAGAGCGCTTAAAATATTCCCTTCTCCTGGTGTTGGTTCCAAAACTGAAACAGTACCTTCCGGAATCAAACTACACATGAATTCTACAACCGGTGTCGGAGTTTGGAATTCTGCCCCTTTTTCAAATTTTGTTAATGTCATAGCTATTTTTCTGTTATAGAGCATTAAACTCATACACCGATTTTTTTAACTCTTTCTTAATTTCAGCTTTAAGAAAATCTACCAGTGTATCGCTTAGATTCATAGGTAGCATCAGTTGTTCCCTATCGTCGCCGCCATTAAATTCAATGATTAACCGTGGATCAGATGATACTCTTTCTTCCCTTCTTTCCTCATCACAATAGGGTTGATATTCGAAGCAATTAAGTGCCTCCGAGAACTCTTTAATTTTCCTGTTTAACTCGTTTGCTTTTTCTAAGGTTGTTGTGTCCATTTTGATTGATTGTTAGTCGAATATGTAATTAGGTTTCTCAAGTAATTCCTTCATTCTCCTGTCACGTGCCGCTTTTGATACAAATGGCTTCTCAAATGTTTTCCATTCACTGGTTCCGGGACCTTTGAACTTGATCCTGATATTTGGCTGATCATCGCTCCGGAGGATTACGAATCCTTTTGCAATTACTTTTTGTTGTGAGTTTGCGTCCATGGTTATTCTTTTGTTAGCAGCTGCAGCTGAAGTTTGGTAATACTGACGATTGTATTCACAGAGTTACAAATCTGCTTTGCCTGGGCAACATAGGTCGGATCCTTTCGTACTTTATCAATGTCTTCGAGTAATGCTTTCGATAAGTTAATGAGCGCTTGTTTGTTTTCGGTATAGATGGCCGGTTCTGCCCTGGGCGAAAACTTTGCCGGGAGTTTTACTTCATCAACCTGTGGGTTTACTTTTAATTCATAGCATTCTTCTACATCAATAATTGCAGGCTTGAAATTCTCAAGCCAAAGGCTGATCATCTCTTCGCTTTGCTTACGGAAGATGGTTGGCGCATTGTCTAATTCGACAACGATTTCATATACACCACGTTTATTTTCGAACGATCGGATAACGGCAAGCTGATCGCGGTAGACAAGCTGTTCGCTGCTATCGATGAAGTTCTGAAGTTTAAGTAAGCTCATTGATTGTTCTCCTTATTTTAATTTGATTTCTTTTTAATTCAATTAATTCCGGCATTTCGGCTATCATTGGTCTTAACTCCTTGTTTTTATGGGCTAATAGATTCGTTATGTATTTATCGTCAAGTGTGTCGCGACCAGCATTTTTCTCCAAGTGTTCAGTGCGGTTTATTAATTCCCAGTTATTTGGTTTACAATTAAGCAGATTGTCGGATAAGCATCTTAATACCATACCGGTATGAATAGGACCATTCACCTGCTCCCAGTTGAAAATCTGTAGGGGTATCCAGTTGGAAAGTGATACCCGGATATACTTTTGACTTTTGGCATTTTCGTAAACTAGTATGCTGATCGCTCCGTCTGACTTGGTATTGTGAGGTAGGTTTCCTTTCGGGAAATACGTCCTGCTGCATAACTTCATCCTGATTTTAACTACCTGCTTAGAAGTACGTTTTAATTTCAGTAATTGAAGTTTTGCATGTATCGAGTCGGCTGAACGATTGATTAACGCTCCAATTTCAGCATTCGACATTTCTGTGAAATTATCCCTGACAATTTTTTCATCTTCAGCAGTGAATTGATTCCATTGCGCCAATTTTATTCCATTGCGCACCAATAGTTGATATATCTGGTGACGCTTAAGTTGAGATTGATTGCATGTTTCATTAATGCCGAGAGTTTTGAAATTATTTAAAACGAAATCTTTCTGTTGATCGGTGATTGTAAACCCGATCCGGCTCAATTTCATTCTCTTAACCTTTGTCTTCACGGTTGATTGTTCTCTATTCAGTGTTTTGGCACAAAAGGCATATCCTTTTTGAGGGTAATTATCTTTCAGAAATTGTGCTTCCTGTGGTTTCCATTTGTTGTTCATTGTTTTGTAAGTATGATTTCGGTTACTAAATTCGAAACGCAGATCACAAAGACCACTATAGCCCCGACGAAATAAGTGCCGGCTACGATATAGAGGATGGTCGTAAGTATTTTTGTTAACATGGGTTTGATTTTCATTATATTAAATTAAGATTTCTGACTGTCGTGCAATCTCAGCGCATCAATGATCGAATTATCTTCATCTGTTTCCTGCTCCGGAGGCGCGTCGTTGAATCCAATCCTGGTTCTGGCCCTTACGTAAAGAAAGGTTGCGCTTAATATCAAAATCAGCATGATCAGGATCAGGTAGGAGGCCACTCCATCTGTGGCAATTCGTTGAAGTCCGTTAAGTTCTCCTTCATGGGAATTCGTATCTGGATGTATCTGGCCATTGACCGCAGTGGGCTACAAGCATCTGGATCTCTTCTGTGTTGTCTTCATCAAAAATGCGGTATCCATGATTCCTTGCATAATAATACTCTTTCATTGCGCCTTCGCTTTCAACCCAATCCCTGAGCTGAATAATGCATGTTGCTTTTTCTTTGAGCACTCTCATGCAGAGCTCCATCGCTTCATCCCAGTTCCACGAATCAGGGATCCCGATGTTAAGCGGATTTATCACGGTGGATACACCCATCATTTTGAGTTTTGCTTCAACGGCTGCAAATTTTATTTTACAGGCTTCAGGATCGAGTCCGGTAATTTTTCCGGAGATGTACATTTTCAATTCCATTGGTTTAAAAATTAAAAGATTGCATAAATGATACTGGCAAAAAAGATCACTACCGTCGATACCAGTACAGATCTCTCCGAATCAATTGTTTTCTGGGTTGGCCGTACCAGGTCGAACGATTCCAGCCTGATACCTTGATTGGTACATTCTCCATGCTGATTCCAGGAAACTTGCATGAGGATGCCTGCAGGTGTTTTGATCGCGCCTAAAATGGTCGTTGGGTAGCCTCTTTTTAGGTCATCATAAAACATGTCGGATGATTCGAATGGTAGGTTGCATTTCAGTTTTGAGTTTTCAACCTCTTCGGTGCTGAAGCGCGGATCAAAGAATTCTCTAATAGTTTTTTTAATGCTCATAACGATAGATGATTAAAATGTTAATAGTTGTTTACGACGAAACCTTTTAGCCACTCTATTCGTATATTTGAAACGTGAATGGCCAACGGCTATTTTGATATTTGATGTTTCTTGAACTGGAACTAAAAATTTGATTGCCTGAGGGCGAGATCTTGCCGGATCTCGCCCTTTTTTGGCAGTTGTTTTTCCCACCACAACAGGGGAACTAAAATTAAAAGAACGATCGGCTGCCCGCCGTGGGTAATATTGTTTGTGTCTTTGGGGGACGCAGTATTTTTTATTTAGCAGAGCTTATTTTTAAAAGCATAGGTTATTAATTGCCTGTCAGGGTTTCCACCTGTCAGATTCAATTTCTGATAGATATGAGTTACATGGTTGTGTGCGGTTGCTTTCGATATAAATAGTCGTTCACCTATCTCTTCTTCTGAGAATCCTTTCACGAAAAGGGTAACAACCTGCAGCTCACGTGCTGACAGTTTTCCCAAAACCCTGGGAGAACATGTAGTGCGTTTACAATTATGGCGAATGGGGCATGATACACGCTCAAAAATAAAGTTGCCATCATCGTCAATATCTGGCTGCCCATCTTGAGAAGAAAAGTTACAGGCAAAAAATTGGTAAACCCTTCCATACTCGCAACAATCGCAGCCGATCAGTTTCGACAGTTCAGCATGCTGTTCGGGATACATGCTCTGAATCTTCCGATCGTTATTGACAATGAATGATCTCGTCATCTGGTCCATCCGTATTACTTCTCCTGTAGTGAGATCTTCAATCAGGAGCATATCCTTACCTGCGTTGAAATAAATTTCTTTCATGCTTCTGGGAATAGGAAATCAATAGGTTTTTCGAGTATCTGTGAGATGACCAGCTTTTGCGGATATGTGAATTTATTATCCTGAAGCCTGTTGTAAAAAGTCTTCTCGCTGATCTCGAGCTGACTGATAATCTCGCGTCTCAACTCATTTGGCTGGTTCTGTAACCAATTATAATAAGCGGTAAAGCTCATTTCTTCAGATGTTTTATACATTTCCATTGTATGTGTCATTTTAATTTGATACTTTTTACAATGCAAATGTATATTTAACTGAAGCATCTTCAAAATAATATGAAGGTTATTTTCATATTTATTTGAAAATATTTTTATCCATATGAATTATAACAAGTTATGGTCTCTGATTAATAAGCAGGAATTAAGTAAGTCTGCTGCAGGAAGAATTGTAGATATGTCGCCTCAAGGATTCATAAGTATGATGGAAAACAAGTCTATAAAGGTTTCAACACTTGAGATTTTCTGTAATTATTTCAATGTGCCCATTTCATATTTTTATGAAGAAGATGATACGCAGCTTACGATAAACGAACCGAAAGCGTCTGAAACTGGCTGTTTGAAATGCATTGAGAAGGATAAAAGGATTGAAGATCTTACACGTGAAGTGAAAAAAGGGGAGTATACGATTGATATGCAGGGGAAACTAATCGCTGAGTATGAAACACAACTTGGAAAAAACGCCAAAGTATCCTGAAAGTGGTGCATAGCTGCTTTAGATTGTTTTGCATTTATTTTTTGGATTAATTGAAAACCGGATGTTTGCGAATATGGAAATGATTGATCCTTAAATTTTAGTCTATGAAAAAATTCAATATTGTGATTCTATGAATTGTTAATTAATTGCTAACTAATTTTTTAAGTCATGAAAAAATCATTTATCTCTTATTTCCTTTTCTCAATGTGTCTGCTTATTTCTATACCGGCACTATCACAGTCAAAGAAAGATCTCGATTATCAGATCAAATACCTAATATCTGAACAGAAGAAACAATCGGATGAAGTTCAAGTATTAAAGGATCAAATTACATTATTAAAATCTGAAATGCAATCCATGAGTGAAGATAATCAACAACTTCATTCGCAATTAAATAATCAAAGCGGCAACTTATCCCAAAGTCAGGTGCAACCAGGTGCAGAAAAGAGTATAAATACTTCAACGGGTAAATGTCAAGCAATAACCTCTAAAGGTACTCAATGCTCAAGAAATGCTGCTGCTGGATCCAATTATTGTTGGCAGCATAAAGGAACCTCTCAAACAAATAATGCCACTGGAACAAAACAAACATCTTCAGAATCATCAACTACAACCAAGTCGAGTACTGGAAGTAGTAATTATAGTGGTAGTCAAACTATTCAAACCGGACCAAGAGGAGGGCGATATTATATTAATAAAAATGGAAATAAGACATATGTAAAGAGAAAATAAGGCTTCAAATATTATTGATTGGTAATGTACCAAATTGAAAATGTTTATTAATCCTGCCATGTGACGGGATTTAAAACCAAATAATATGAATCACTTTATTGAATTAACAGAACTTAACGGAGACAAATTTTTACTGAATACTAATTTGATTTTAAGAGTCAAAGCATTGGGAGATGACACTTTATTGACTACATCTATTCCAAGAGATAAGGGTGTCGTATCATCGTACATCCCGGCAAGAATTGATCAGCACCATTCCTGTATTAAATATGAAGTAAAAGAGAGTTACGAAAAAGTAATGGCTCTTATTCTTAATAAATAATCACGCCATTTGGCGGGACCGAAAACCAAATAAAATGAATATTAACAAAGACGATCGTTTCGATTTGCCACCATTTTTATCAGGCAGAACAGCCTGTGGTATTAATGCAATTATTGAAGTATTCAATCTTCAAACGACTAAAATATCGGTTTGCAGTACTTCGACAATTTCTTCAGCAATAATGCAAATTTCAAACAAAAATTTATCGCCATCAAATAGTGTTGCGTATCAAAGCATTTTATTACAGGATATTATTGATGAAAAATGTCGCAATCAGGAAGATCGAGATAGGGTAATGGAACTTTGTGAGCAAAAGTATTCTCACCTTAAGGCTACTAAGGTTTTAATTTAGTGTTCATACATTGCATCGTTCCTTATATAGTAAGATTTCCATCAATCTCAATATTAGACTTGATGCCTTCCTTCAGGATTTCAAGAATAAGGGGGCGGAACAGTTTCTTTAAGAGTTTTTTCATGATGTAGTTTATTAAAATGTATTCTCAAACATACCATCATGACAGAATAGACCAAAGGATAAAAAAGTGTATTCCGAATACAATTTAAGTACACAATACAGACATAAATACAATTCCCCGGGATGCCGGCACATAATACAGTTTTTAAAGAATTGCAAAACAGACAGATACAAAGGTTTCGAAGTTCCCCGCAGCTCCACAGCAAAATGGCTGTAAATCTATTGATTTACAGCCATTTTTGCATTTACGGCCATTAAAGGCAATCGGGACAGTTGTTTTGATGGTTTTTTCAAAAAATATAACCAATTTTGAAGGAAACCTCATAAACTACGAAACCATGATTAACAAAGTATTGGCTTTCCTCTGTTTTACCACTTTTATCGCCTTTTCATGCTGCAATCAGCCGAAGAAGGATGCTCCGGAGCCGACTTCAATGCATTCATTCAATGATACCTACCGCGAAAATAATTTAAGTCGCATCGCTTTTCCCATCGGAGGTATAGGTGCAGGAATGATCTGCATGGAAGGTACGGGCGCATTTTCGCATGTTTCAGTACGTAATACTCCTGAGGTTTATAATGAGCCGCTTATGTTTGCTGCTATCGCTGTGAAAGGGAAAGAGAATGGTGCGAAAATTTTGGAAGGCCCAGTACCCACATGGAAATACTTCGGAAGTCCAAACACAGCAAATGGTGGAGAGCGCACTTCTTATGGTCTGCCACGCTTTAAAAATGCTGATTTTAATGCCCGGTTTCCATTTGCAACCATTCATTTGACAGATCAGGATATTCCGGTAGCTGTTAAAATAACGGGGTGGAGTCCTTTTATCCCCGGTGATCCCGATAATTCGAGCCTTCCTGCCGGAGCGATTGAGTATTCGTTCAAAAATTCGGGTTCATCCAAAATAGAGTCCGTATTTTCATTTAATTCCGTCAATTTTATGAAGAAAGGTGAGGGCATAAACGCTATTCAATCTATTACCAATGGCTTTGTACTCTCACAAAAATCTGATAAAAAGGACTTGTCGAATCAAGGCGATTTTGCCATTTTTACGGATCAGACATCCACTGTTGTTGACCATTGCTGGTTTCGTGGTGGCTGGTGGGATCCGCTTACAATGACATGGGAAAATATTGAGCAGCAAAAATTAAACCCGGTTGCCCCTATCGCAAATGATGCGCCTGGTGCTTCTTTATATGTTCCTTTAAACCTTGCTCCCGGCGAAGAGAAAACCATAAGAATCCTGCTTTCGTGGTATGTGCCAAATTCCAATATCAGGTTGGGTGAAGATCCCAAAACTGCCGCAAAATGTGATCCATCTTCAGGTTGTTGCGCATCTCCGTATTATCAACCCTGGTATTCCGGGAAATTTGCCAATATAAGCGAAGCCGCCAAATATTGGAGTTCCAACTATAACGAACTGAAAACCAAATCACAACTTTTTTCAGATGCTTTCTTCAGAAGTACATTACCACCTGAAGTGCTCGAAGCCGTTTCTGCCAATCTTTCTATTCTTAAATCACCTACGGTTTTGCGTCAGCGCGATGGAAAACTTTGGGCATGGGAAGGTTGCAGCGATAATTCGGGTTGTTGCGAAGGTTCCTGCACGCACGTGTGGAATTATGCGCAGGCGATTCCTAATTTATTCCCTTCGTTGGAAAGGACGTTACGCAATACTGAATTTACGGTTAGCCAAAATGATGAAGGTCACCAGGCTTTCAGGTCAGCCTTACCCATCCGACCTAAAATTCATGATTTTTATGCTGCTTCAGACGGACAATTGGGTGGAATAATGAAAGTTTACCGTGAATGGCGAATAAGTGGTGACAGCCAATGGTTAAAGGAACTTTTTCCCAAAGTAAAAGCAAGCATGGACTATTGCATAAATACGTGGGATCCACGCCACAAAGGTATTCTTGAAGAACCTCATCACAATACGTATGACATTGAATTCTGGGGACCCGATGGAATGTGCACCAGTTTCTACCTTGGAGCGCTATTATCAGTTTCTCAAATGGGTGAATTCCTTAAGGAAGATGTTTCCACGTACCATACACTGCTCAAATCGGGTAAGAGGTTTATGCAGGATAGTCTTTATAACGGTGAATATTTTTATCAGAAAATTAAGTGGCAGGGACTTAAAGCGCCGAATCCAATAGAAATGTCAAAGAATATGTGGAATTCAAACTATTCGGAAGAGGCACAGGTATTATTGAAGAAAGAAGGTCCAAAATACCAATATGGCAAAGGGTGTCTTTCGGATGGTGTACTTGGATTTTGGCTGGCACGGATGTGTGGCCTGGAAAATCCGATGGATTCTGCCATGATTAAAAGTCATCTTGACGCAGTTTATAAATACAATCTGAAACACGATCTTTCAGACCATGTTAATCCCCAGCGTCCATCATACGCGCTGGGAAAGGAAGGTGGTCTCTTACTTTGTACATGGCCAAAGGGAGGCAAATTATCATTGCCTTTTGTATACAGCAATGAAGTATGGACAGGAATCGAATACCAGGTTGCATCACATCTGATCCTGATGGGCGAGGTAGAAAAAGGACTGGATATTGTTAGAACTTGTCGAAACAGGTATGATGGACAGGTAAGAAATCCATTTGATGAATACGAATGTGGTCACTGGTATGCACGCGCCATGTCGAGCTATGGTCTGCTCCAGGGATTAACAGGTGTACGATATGATGCAGTAGACCATATTTTATACGTCGATTCGAAGATAGGTGATTTTGAAAGCTTTATTTCTACAGAAACAGGATTTGGAAATGTGAGTCTAATAAGTGGAAAAGCTTCATTGAATATGGTTTATGGGAATCTTGATGTAAAAAAGATAATAGTATCGGGTGCTGAACAATCGTTATAGCGAAATACATTTTACACTTCTCTGAATTCTGCAGAAACGCCATTTATTTGGAACGTGAAATTTTACTATCCTAAGAATGAACGGAGCAGTTTACTTCGATGGGTGTTCTTCAAATTTTTCAGCGCTTTTTCTTTCAGTTGCCTAACTCTTTCGCAAGTAAGTTGCAGTAATACAGATATTTCGTCGATGGATAATGGATGTTCGCCAATTAAGCCAAAATAATAACGCAAAACTTCGGCTTCGCGTTCGGATAACGTACTTAGTGCTCTTTCAATTTCAATTTTCAATGAGTTATTCATAAGTGAAAGATCCGGACTTGGTGATTCTTCATTGATTAAAGTGCTGTAAAGTGTATTTTCATCCTCATCACTTTCGTGCATAGGTGCATCTGTAGAAATGTGGAAATTAGATATTTCCAAAGCCTCCTTAACAATTTTGATTTGTAATTTAAGCAAATCTGCAATTTCTTCAGGTGTTGGCTCACGCTGATAATCCTGTTCGAGTTTTGTGAATGCTTTATTAATTTTGGATAGCGCCCCAATCTTATTTAATGGAAGCCGCACAATTCTGGATTGCTCTGCAATAGCTTGTAATATTGATTGTCTGATCCACCAAACAGCGTAGGAAATGAATTTAAATCCCTTGGTTTCATCATATCGTTCAGCTGCTTTTATGAGACCTAAATTTCCTTCATTTATTAAATCAGGCAGTGTCAATCCCTGATTTTGATACTGTTTGGCAACAGAAACAACAAACCGGAGGTTTGATTGAATCAGTTTTTTTAATGCTTTCTGATCGCCAAGTTTTATTTTTCTGGCAAGTACAATTTCCTCATCCATTGAGATAAGATCTGTTTTTCCAATCTCATGAAGATAGATTTCAAGAGATGTATCATCTCTTTTGGTTACTTGTTTGGCAATTCGAAGATGCCTCATAAAACAATCAGGTTAGGAATTGGTTTATAGTTTCAAATACTTAATTTAATTACGTAAACTATACAAAATTAGTAAAAAATTAGTAATATGACATTTGTCTTTATTTTTTATTTGCTTAGTCGTTATTATACCAGTAAGGGAAAACGCTTGCAACAATTAACCTTTCAAAAATTGATTTACAGTACCTTCGGTTCAACTTATAAACAAATTCATTGAGGTATCGCTGCAAATTTGCGCC
>Ga0209386_1001034_pt1 | contig 12170 bp, 6 predicted proteins | sample NGEPertwo_FD_184510 | JGI IMG/M metagenome (GOLD analysis project Ga0209386, IMG submission 184510) | Arctic peat soil microbial communities from the Barrow Environmental Observatory site, Barrow, Alaska, USA - NGEE Permafrost154B-two... | ecosystem: Environmental > Terrestrial > Soil > Wetlands... | reverse complement strand
GCCTGGTCCTTTACCTGTGCCTCCATCAGTAAGCAGGTATTTGCCGAAAGAGACACCTTTTGGCAGGTACACGAGGTTATAGTCTGAGGTATGGTAATTCACTGCCTGGTTATAGGCAAACCCAAATGCCCTTTCCTGATCAACGAAAAGGTTGTTCCAGCTATGTATTCGCATATTGCCATAATCTGCGCCTGATTGTTCACGGTTTGAACCCATTGAAATGCCATCCCCGCATTTGTAAAACAGATTATTGTAGAAAGCAACTCCATCTGAAGCGGCTGAAATGATACCATGTGTGCAATTAATCAATAAATTATTGTCAACAACCGTCAGATACTGATCCAGGGAACTGGAAATTTCAAAAAAGATAGTTGGGCAGGAACCCGGATGATTAAGAAATACATTTTTGCTAACAACCGTTCCGACAACGTTATTATCAAGCCATAATCCACGGTGATTTCCTGTAAAGTTTTCAAATAAGTTCTTTTCTATTAGGTCACCATACTGCATGTGCATTTTGATTGTAGCATCTTCTACTGAGGTTTCGCTAATGAAACGGACACAGTTTGAAAACCTGTTGCCATAAATGGTATTACCCACACTTCCGATTCCAGCGATCGCATTCATTCCACAGGATTCAAAAACATTGTTTGCTATTAAATTAAACCCTGTTTCTTTGTAAGGCATGGAAGCCATCTGTGAGTTTCCCAGCTCCATTTCGTTATCTCCGTCGCTAAATTTGGGATAATCAACCTCTATTTGCGGTTTGTTGTGCAAAATGCCATGCGGATCCCAGCAGTCAGCATCTTCCAGGTCGGTGCCTATACTAAAAGTCAATCCAATTCCTTTGGCATTGCGAATTGTATTATTAATGATTCTCCAGTGATGGCCCTGACGAGTACCAATGAGACCACTCTGAAATAAAATGTGTAATTGCCCCATAACACTTGGCCATCCTCCGTTATTTCCGCAATAGGCCAGATCGAATCCCTGTACAGTTATATAGCCTAGACCTTTGATATATGGTCGGAATACGCCACGCCGGGTTACAATTTCAACTTTTCTGCCAACGGGATTTCCTCCAAAATTGATATAGATAGTACCTGTTTTCTGATCTGCCCACCAACTTCCACTTGCAGCGATCGCATTGAGCCTAGTAGTTTGTTCTTCAAATTCAACACCATTTACAACCACCTGGCCTAGGCAAAGTCCATCGGAACACCAATAACCTATTTTATAAGGATTGCCACCATCAACATAGTTACTGTCTGTAAACATCTCGTAAGATGGTTTGGCATAAAATAAAGTACTGTCCCTGGACCATGTAGGTGTCCATATATCCAGTCCGGTTATGACAACATGATCTCCTGGTTTTGCCATGTAAGTGATGCGTGTATTCTCGCCAGAGCCTCCACGCGGAGGTTTTACACGTTCCCGATAGGTACCGGCATACACCAAAACAGTATCGCCCGGTTGTGCCATTTCTGCCGCTTTCTGTATACTTCGAAAAGCAGCAGTAGAGGAAGTTCCACTGTTGCTATCACTGCCGCCATCAGCCTTTACATGATAGGTCGTTGATGAGAGAAATTTGTACCTGCAAAATACTACGCCATGTTGATTGATCTGAATGTGAATTTGGGATGTATTGGTCAGTGCTCCAATATCTTTCTTCTCCCAGATGTTATATAAATAAAGCGGCTTATCTATGCCTATTCCCAATATCTTACCATCAATTTCTATTGTTTTTTCAGCCTGATTTCTATTGAAAATTCCTATCCAACCTTCCTGGATATTGTTTTTATTGGGTGTTTTCCATATCTCGATACTATCATTACTATAAACCAATTTACCAACTACTCCATTCTGATTACAGGAAAGCATATCTTTATTTGTAATGAGTTCATAAGTGAACTCATCCGATGTGGGTAAATCACCCCCCATCATTAATGGAGATGCACTTAATGCCCGCAGGCTTATAAAAGTATATTTCTGGTCTTTAGTAAAAGTACTCATTCGTTCCCTGCCTCTTTCCTGCCCTTCTTTTTTATTGTCAGTCAAAAGATAATCAGGATCGGGATTGTACAAACTTAAATGCCCGAAAGGTATCATGTCCATATCTATCCAAAATTTGCGGCCACTGACCACTGACCATCTTTCCCAGGAAGTAAAAGCCTGATCGATACCTTTTTGATTATCCCAGATATCGGGAGTTACACGAACCATATCGGCAACATTAAAAGCTTGCAAATGACTAACCATAGCATTATCGCCCGGGGAAAGACTAAGTACAACTTTTTTACCGGTTTTGTCAATGGCCGCTTTAACTGCCAGTATTTCATCAGGATGTTCGGTAATATCATCGATTTTAATAAAATCGACTCCCCAGCCTATCAGTTGACCTATAAATGAATCGTAATATTCCTGAGCGCCAGGCTTCGACATATTAATTCCGTAATTGTCATTACTCCATGGACAAATTGAAGTTGTATCTGCCACATCACGAATTTTATAGGCTGTACCTCTAACAAGGATGTTATTTTTATAACCAGTTCTTGAAACTCCACGCATGATGTGGATTCCGAATTTCAAACCCAGTTTATGTACCTGTTCAGCCAGGTAAGGGATACCATTCGGAAATCTCTCTTTATTCGTTATTTGTCCAAACTGATCAACTTTACCAGTATCATGTGGTTCGGGATTGGCATGCCAGCCACCATCAAGTACAATATAGCTATATCCAAATGGTTTCAATTTTACAGCCATTGTTTCGGCATTGGATAGAATACCTTTTTCTGTAACACGCCATCCGAGATTTGTCCAGCTATTCCAACCCAATGGAGGTAATGAAATTGGGGCTTCACTTTGGGCAATAACAGTTATAGAAACTATAAATAATAGTAATATCAGAGCAAATTTCATATCAAAAAGAATAACGGATTAATAACCAAATCAGGTAATCATCACATGAATATGTGAATTTTTTAACCTCTCCAAGGACGTGTGCGATTTACATTTTTTAGGGATTCGAGTGCAATATTTACATCGTCAACTATTTGAAAATCATACATTCCTACACAAATGAAGTCTGCTCCATTGTTAAACGCAAATGGAAATCCATTTTCCGGCTTTATGGCTCCTGCCGCCAATACTTTAAATGCTATCCAGGGTTCTTCCAATTGATTCATAAAATCAATCGTTTCCTGTGGCCTGAAATCAAAAATATTATCCATAAAACCTTTTTGCAGTGTATTTAACTTGACCTGATCAACTTTTGCTGACCAATAGTTGTGTTCGTGCAATGTTTTTACCCAGAAATCAGGTTTGATACCAACTTTAACGCATGCCTGAACAGATTCGATCAGGTGTGCGCCAACACCAGCCGGCAAACCATTTTTTCTGATTAGTTCAATACCTCTGGCGATAGTGTCGAAATCACCTTTCTGAACAAGTGTATCAGTCGTTCCACCTTGCGCATAACAGGCAGTAGCCCCGCCATCAATAGAAAGTTTGGCCCCTTCGACAAAATCGCCCCAGCCACAATCTGAGATAAATTGCATTTTCCCTCCTGTTTCTCTTCTGTATTTTTCCATAAAAGGTAAATTTCCCGGTATTGCCATCAGAGTATTGATGCCACATTTCTCTGCTAATTGAAGAATCATCATTACCTTTTCATCTGTATGAGATGCTTTAACAAACTTATTAACGTAAATCAGATCCCGTGCATATGCAAATCCATTAAGAAGGTTTCCCCCTGCAATCAGACGGCTTATTTCCATATTCCCGATTTTGCCTTTGGGCACAATACCCTTCAACTCCTTAAGTGAGGTAAATTGAAGACTTTTTGCTGTTGCTCCTGATGATGTATCTATATTGCTATTCGGAACAATGCCCCCGGGATTTGAATTCAGAACTTTTTCTTCTAAGCTGTCCCACATTTCCTCTTTTTGTATAAACCGTATGCAAATGCGCCGATAAAAGGGATACTTATAAGATCGCGAAGGACTTCACGGCGACCTAAAGAAGTATGTTCATTTCCCCTTTTAGGTATTGGGGCATGTGGTTTCTCATCGCGCCATCGATTTATCCACCGGTCTGCACCAAAATAAAATTCCGTAGGAAGAGCAGTGAAAAAAATCTGTGAAAAAAATCCGATAAGATCCACTTAGACCCCATCAGATACATCTTTGCACTCCAACCTGTATTTAACAATTTTGAGATCCCTTCGTAAAGAAAATACCAACCTATAAGGATTCTCAATAGCGTAATAAGAAAGGGTGCATATTTCCTCATATCACTTGTACATTATTATATAAATAACAGATTCCATAAATATCTACTTATGAAATTTGCAGTTCCTCCAAAACCAGCAACAAATCAATTAAATTATGGAACAAGCATTAATTGAAAGGCAATGTTTAACCCTGCTTTGATCATAAAAATGAATAAGCTGCCATTCAGGCAGCTTATTCATTAAAAGAATTCTGATTAGTATAAAGGATTCTGAACCAGATTCTTGTTTTTATTTATTCACTTAATCCGATAGGGAGTAAATAATACTTGTTATTCCATGCCCTTTGTTGAATTGTGACAACTTTATATGATGGAGTAGTCGTAATATGATCGGGGTTGAGTTTATGCCAGATGTCCAAACCCTGAGCATTTACATAAGCGCTTGGTCCAATCATCCAGCGACGAATGTCAATGAATCGACTATTCCACTCAAATGCTAATTCCACGAAACGTTCATTCCGGTAACGGTCAACCAAAGCTGCTCCGGTTTCATTGGAAGGAATATCAGGCATACCTGCTCGGTGCCGGATCATGTTGATGTATGTTTTAGCTTCAGCCTCTTGCCCAAGGGCCAGACAACATTCAGCATAATCTAACAATATCTCGGCATAACGGATATTGCGCCAGGGGGCATCCTGCCTGAAATATTGAGCATCGAAAGCCGGATCCATAAATTTATTCATATAGTATGAAGTCCAACCCCCATTCCATGCTTCTATAGGTGATTTTCTTGTGTCCACACCGTAAACGGTATCAATTTTACTCTTAGTTGCATTCCATACTTCTTTAGCGCTTGTCTGTACCTGGTTTAATGGGTCAATAACTGCTACATCAGCAGGACGTGGCCTCCATGGGGCGCCATCATATAAAACTGAAGCATAAAAACGCGGATCGCGATTTGCAAAAGGATTAGCAGCCTCTACCGGATTCGACCAATCAAATTTAGTACCATCAGTCATTTGAAAAGCATCTACCAATTTCTGTGTAGGATTAACAGCCCCCCAGCAATGCCAGCCATTCGGCTGACTAATAAGCCCGGGGTTATTCTCACCCCACCAGCCGCCTAAAGTCAAAGAAATGAAGCGAACCATGATATCTTCTGATGTTTCTTTTAAAATAAACACATCTTTATAATTTTTTGCGGCTTCATCCAGTGAGGCTGGGTTTGGCTTGTAAAGGCTGTATATACCCAAATCAATAACCGCCTTGGCGGCATCTTTAGCAGCCTGCCATCGGGCTTTTCTGTCGCCGCCAACATAACTGATCAGTTCAGGATGAGCATAACTACCGGCCCAGGAACCGTTGGAATTGAATAGGTCGCTGGCAGCAACTAAGAGCATTCTTGCTTTTAGTGCCAAGGCTGCACCTTTTGTAGCACGACCCTTTTCAGTAGGGGTTGTCGCTAATAAACTGGCAGCTCTGTCACAATCGGCAACAACAAAATTAATACTCTCTTCCAACGTGTTACGAGGCACTAAAAAATCTTCTGAGAGCCCATATACCTTAGTAACTATTGGAACTCCCCCGAAATAGCTTACAAGCCGATGATAGTAGTAGGCTCTCATAAAATAAACCTCACCCTTCAATTGGTGTTTTGTAGTAGAATCGATGTTTGCAGTCTCGATTTTTTGAAAGAAGATATTACAGTTCCGGATTTTCCCATACACTCCAGATGTTGGGCCATCAAAGCCCCAATCGCCAATATTAGTCGAGCCTATTGTGCCATTAACGAACAAGGCATTTGAACCCCACATACACTCATCTGTCATATATGAATTAAACGATTCTTCACTTCCTCTGCCAACATAAATATTATTAACAAAATCTATAATAAGCACAGGGTCACTCCATACCGCTTCGTCAGTGAGTTGATTCAAAGGTTGGACATTCAGAAAATCCTTTTTGCAGGAAATTGCATTTATAAAGATAAACGCAATAGCGCAAATATAAAATAGTTTTCTCATCGTACAAATAATTAAAAAGTTAGTGATAATCCCAAATTTACGACTCTAGGAGTAAAATAATATGCACCAGATCCACCTTGAAATGAACCAGCAATATTTTCCGGATCAAAGTCTTTAAGACCGGGACAATAGGTAAAAAGATTTAACCCGCTCATATAAATCCTGGCACCTTGAATTCCTAATTTACTATTAAGGAGGGCAGGCAAGCTGTAACCAAATTCAAGGTTTTTAAGTCTTATAAAATCTGTTTTATGATTAAAATAGGTATTTTGATTTGCCATCCAATATTCTTCTTGGCGGTTAGAAGTCCTGGGTTTGCTGGCATCAGTATTAGTTGTTGTCCAGCGTCCATCGTAGTCTGATTTAAGGTAATTACCAAATTCACCGCCCGGAACTGAAACCTGTGCTTCAGCACCTGCTTGCCCTTGAAGTAATAAAGACAGGTCGAATTGTTTGAAAGTTAATCTGAATCCCATACCACCCTGGAAAGTAGGTATATTGGTTTTATAACTTCTTACCCTGTCATTGCCATCAATTTTGCCATCTCCGTTCACATCTTTAAAAATTAAATCTCCGGGGCGCGCTCCAGCCCAATGTGGATAAGCATCAACCGCTGTCTGGTCTTTGAATACACCTATCACCTGGTAAAATAGATTGCCATCTGAGTTTCCTGGATCTGTGGGCATCGGGTGTCCTGTTGATTTCTGATAATCGGGTACTCCCGGCGCTTCATCCCAAAATGTAACTTTGTTTTTAGCATATCCTCCATTTACAGTAATTTCATAACCAAGATTGCCTGCCCGATCTTTATATACAATGTCAAAGTCAAATCCACCATTTGTAACTTTCCCTATATTCTCTCTGGGTAAAGTTAATCCTGAGGTTGCCGGAATTGAAGCATTTCTATACCACAATATATTTGACCTCTTATAGTTAAAATAGTCAAATGTTGCAGTCAGTTTATTTTCAAGAAAACTTGCATCGAAACCGGCATCAGCCTGTTTTGCCACCTCCCATGTTACATTTGGGTTAGGTACGCGGGTCTGATACAGCGCTTTTTGTTCCTGGTCGATATTAAAAAGAGGATTACTATTGCGGTTAATATATGCGTACGATGCAAGATATTGCCATTCGTCTATACGGTCATTCCCAGTTATTCCATATGAACCGCGAATTTTGAAATTATTGATGAAAGATATATTCTTTTTCCAAAAATCCTCTTCAGAAACTCTCCATCCTAATGAAACTCCTGGGAAAAAGCCAAATCGTCCTGCTTCCGGGAAAATATAGGAACCGTCATAACGCCATGTGAATTCTGCGAGGTATTTACTTTTGTAATTATAATTTATCCTGCCAAAGTAATTCATTCGTGCGTTATGATATTCACTACCTCCGTTATTCAAGCCTGTTGCTCCTCCGGCATCTAACTGATCCAAAACTGTTGATTCAAAATAGCCCCGATAGGCATTAAGTAAATCGCCTTTCCCTTCTCTGCTTTCAATCCCTGCCAAAAAATTAATAGTATGATCGCCAAATGTTTTCTCATAAGTAATGAGACCGCTCAATAATATATCTTGTCTATCGGCCATGGCTTCGTTAAGATTGGCTTGATCCACACCTCTTTTAGCGCTTTGAAGTACAGGTATATTATTTTCATCATAAGTTACTCTATCCCATGTATACAAATACCATGGCTTGATAAAGTCTTTATTAAAGTCAAATTCTTTGTCAATTGCGGCATTCCCGCTAAGAGAAAGACCTTTAATCCATGGTACCTTAATGTTTAATTTTAAATTGCTGTTTAAAAAATAATTTTTTGTGCGATTATAACCTGTTTGACTTGTGGAAATGACAACGGGATTGTTTCCAAATTCAATATCTGGACCTGGTAATCCATTTGGCCAGTAAGCAGGCTGGGTAGGTTTTCCTCTCACGAGCATATACATGATATCTCCGGCAGAACGGGTTGGGTAATTTCTGTCTTCCATTCGTCCGCTTATATCAAATCCTAAGCTAATATATTTATTTACATCAGCGTCAAGATTAGTGCGAAAATCAACTTGTTTATAATTTGTTGCACTATTTTTATAATACGCATCCTGATATTTACGCCCTAAAGAAACAAAATACCTTACGGATTCAGTGCCTCCGGATAGGTTAATATTTGCACTATTTTGCTTAGACCAATCTTTATATGTGGCAGCGAACCAATCCGTGTTTGGGTATGACCATGGATCAGAGCCATCAGCAAACTTTTTTATTTCTGCAGCTGAATACATTGGCGGAAGGCTTCTGTAAGTATCCACCTCATTTATCGCGGTAGCATATTCAGACGCATTGAGGAGTTTCGGAATTTTGGTAGGTTGAGAATATCCCTCATTTACATTGATTGCTATTAAGGGCTTCCCTGTCTTGCCACGTTTGGTGGTTATTAAGATAACACCATTTGCTGCTTCTGAACCATAAATAGCTGCAGCTGCGTCTTTAAGAACAGAAATTGATTCAATACTATTTGGATCTATTCTATCCAAAGAACGTCCTGGGACACCATCCACTACAACTAAAGCATTATTGTTACCAAGTGTATTAACACCTCTTACCCTTATAAGAGCACCATCTGCTCCTGGCTCACCGCTTTGGGTAACAAGTGTAACACCCGGTAATCGGCCGGCTAATGAGTTACTAACATTCATAGCAGGTGATTTTATCACTTCTGCGCCTTTAATAGAGGTTACCGATCCAGTCAGTGTTGCCTTTTTTTGAGTACCGTAACCAACAGCTACAACTTCCTCAATACCTACAGATTCTTCATCCATTACCAAGTTGATTGTCGTCTTTGCGGTAATAGTAATTTCTTGTGCTTTCATTCCAACAAACGAAAACACGAGTATTTTTGCATCAGCAGGCACTGACAGTGTAAATTTTCCATCTGTGTCTGTAACAATGCCAGTTGTTGTCCCTTTTACGACCACACTTACTCCTGGCAATGACAATCCTCTGTTATCTTTTACAATACCTGAAATTTCCTTTTTCTGCTCTGCACTGGTTGTAGAAATAATGACAGACGGTGATATTTTCGTTTCAGCTGCCAATATCACAATCTGCCGATCGTAAATTTTATACGTATTTTTAGTACTCTCAAAAACCTGATTCAGAATTGTTTCTACAGTTTCATTGTCCGCTTTTACATCAACCTTTCGGTTAGCATCCAACTGTTTTTCGTTGTAAAGTAGAATAAATTCACTATTAGCTTCAATTTCCTTAAATACCTGACGTACCGTTACTCCGCTTAATTTCAGGTTAAATTTGGTTTGCTGCGAATAGGAACTCGCGGATGCAGTGACCATCGATACAAAAACGAAGAATGTTAGTAGTTTCATTCGCAACAAAATTTTAGACATACTTCCTGGAGGGAAGCATTCCCATTTACACTTTTTTTTCATAACTTTGAAAAGTTTTTAATTAAACATTATTATTATCAATCACCTAAGTCGGTAAGTTGGCAGACCTACCGACTTTTTTTATTTCCTCATTTGAATTATTTTGATTTTCTTTTCAATAAAAATTTTGTTGCTATCAATCCGATATTGAATATCAGTGACATCGGATAAAGCAATCATTACCAATTCTACAGATTCTTTAAGATCCAATTTGCCGGATATCAAATCGGTAGTCGGGAATTTACTATCGAATACAAACTGAACATTGTAATATCGTTCCAACTTGTTGAGTACACCATTCAAACTCTGATGCGAAAATTTAAACCACCCTTCAGTCCATGCAATTGATAAATCAGCGTCAGGAACATTGATGATGGATATGGAACGATTGTTCCGGTCATAGTTGGCTTTTTGATTTGGAGCTAAAATTGTTTCGCTCTTCAGAAATCCCAATGCTGAGCGCTCGCTAACAGTAACCTTCCCTTCAAGCAGCACTGTTTCCGTTAGTTTATCTGTTTTGTAGGCAGAGAGATTAAACTTGGTGCCCAATACTTTAATTGCAATATCATCTGTGTTAACCACAAATGGCTGGTTTTGGTTGTGAGCCACTTCGAAATATGCTTCACCATCAAGAAAGACTTCCCGTTTTTTACCCGTGAATTTGGTCGGGAATGCCATCCGACTACCGGCATTTAACCAGACTTTGGTACCATCTTCAAGTATTAACTGCGATTTCTTACCATATGGAATGACCACTTCATTCATTTTTGATTCATCGGTCTGTCTGGTTTTGCTTAAATCGATCACCTTTTCATTATCGATCACGATCTTCTGATCACCGTTCAGTGCAATTTTAGAATTTTCTTTTCCCAGATCAACTGTAGTTCCATTCGAAAGATGAAGTTGTGACTGCTTGCCAGTTCTGAAATCTGCTGTTAAAGTATAGACATATGATTTCTGGTTCAAATAGAAAGCCCAATAGCCCGCTGACCCAATTGAAATTGCCAGAATCACCATTGCAGCGTAACGCATCAGCGAGAACAATTTAACCCTTCTCACCTTATTTTTGGTCTGTTCGTCGAAGCTTTCGATGTTTTTCCAGATTATTAACAAATCCTCGTCGCTTAAATGATCGTGCTGGTCGCGCAACAGATCAAGAACTTTTCGGGCTTTATTAACCTTTGATTTGAATTCGGGATTTTCACGTAGAAATGCTTCCCATTCTTGTTTGTGCCGCCCATGAAGCATCCAAGCGATAAATTCACGATTATCGAGGAGTTCATCAACGGTAAGTTGCAGAAATTCTTTTTTCAATGTCGATACTTTGATGGGTTATATCAATAGAAAGGAGTAATTGTGATTTTTGTGGACTCGATTAAGTGTTTTTTTAATGGCCAACTGAAATATAATAAAGACGGACAAAAATAGGAGATGGTTCGATATGGTTAGGAAATGGGAAAGCGACGGAATGAGAAATTTAGTAATGAGCCATATACTATTTTTCAATTCATTCTTTCACCTTCTTTCATAACCTGTATCAGGAAAAATGTAAAATTAACATCCGTCAGGTGTTCACGAAGTGTTTTTAAAGCTCGAAACACCATTTTTCGAGCTGAATCGTATTTCATCGACATGATTTCACAGATCTGTTCGTATTCCAAATCGCAGGTAAAGCGGTAATACAAAATTTCACGCTGTTTAGGGCTTAATTCAGCTAAATTTTTCTGAATGATCTCCTCCTTTTTAGTTAGCTCCTCTTTTTGAATCCATTCATCTTCTATCGAATAGACAATATTGGCTGAATAGATTTCAGTTTCGTCGTCGGTTAGAATACGGTTTTTAGTTCCGCCTAAGCTTTTAAGCAACTTACGTCTAAAAGCTTTAATCAAGTAAAAATAAATGTGGTCGGTCGGCCCCAGCTTGTCACGTGTTCTAATCAGATCAAAAAACAGATCCTGAATCGCATCTTTAACCAATTCATTATCAGATGAAAATTTTTTGCCATACCGAAACAAGGGATCAGCATATAGGTAATAAATATGCGTCAGCGCATATTTCTCGCTATTTTTAAAATCTTCCCAAAGTTTAGTATCGCTAGTTATCGGATCCATCTATAAAAAATTTCACGCCCAAAGGTAATATTTTTAACTGATGGCAACTATTAGTGGTATAGATACGAGGGGCTAACTTTTTGAGTTTACCTGCTTTCTCTGCTGATGAGATTTTTCGGGAAACGTTTGAGTCAGATGAAGAGAAAATAATCTCTTTTGATAGGTTTAATGTGTCTGCCATACAAATTTTGTCGCTTATAGTGCGCATAATTGCAAATAATATCTCATATAAATCAAGACAAACTTTATTTCTTCTTCAAATACTATTATTTCGAAATTAATTTCTGTCTTTGTAAAAGCCAATCGAAGCCTAATACTACCATTGCTATTTCAATGTGTATATATCTATAAATGAGTTTGTATAT
>Ga0209386_1001033_pt1 | contig 12177 bp, 7 predicted proteins | sample NGEPertwo_FD_184510 | JGI IMG/M metagenome (GOLD analysis project Ga0209386, IMG submission 184510) | Arctic peat soil microbial communities from the Barrow Environmental Observatory site, Barrow, Alaska, USA - NGEE Permafrost154B-two... | ecosystem: Environmental > Terrestrial > Soil > Wetlands... | reverse complement strand
GGATTGATTCCGGAACATATCGAAAGAGCAACGCTGGAAGAGGTGAAAGACTTTTTCTTCCACCACTATGCTCCCAACAATGCAGTTCTGGTAATTACAGGTAATATTCAATCGGATCATGCTTTTCGGCTGGCAGAAAAATGGTTCAACGATATCCCTGAAAGAAAAATAAAAAATAACATCATTCTGCCTGAACCTTTGCAAACAGCCGATCGTGAAATTACGGTATACCGCGAAGTTCCGGTCGACACATTTTATGTCGCATGGCATATGAGTTCCAGATTAGACCAGGATTTTTATGCTGCTGATCTTCTTTCGGACATTTTATCAGGAGGAAATTCTTCACGTGTTGAAGAAAGACTTGTCAAAGGGCAAAAACTCTTTACAGAGGCGGACGTCTTTTTAAGTGGTGAAAATGAGCCCGGATTATTTGTTGCAACAGGGAAAATTAATGAGGGGGTTGATTTTGAGTTTGCCCGGAATACGATGATCGATGAGATTAGACTAACCATTGATTCACTGATAACACCACATGAATTGGAGAAAGTTCAAAACAAAGTTGAAGCTGAACAGGTTTTCAATGAAATCGGATATTTAGAAAAGGCAATGCAGTTGGCTGCTTATGAAATTCTTGGAGATGCCGGTCTTATCAACGAGCAGGCTGCACGTTACCGCGACGTAACACCAGAAGGTATTCGCAAAGTTGCCTCCGAAATACTTCGTGTTGGAAACTGTAATACATTGAATTATCTATCATTAAAAAAATAATTAATGACTTTTAAAAGAAATATCCCGCCTAAAGTATTTGGTGTGGACCACGTTGAATATATCGAACCGATCCGACATCTTCTTAAAAACGGTGTTGAACTGTTTACAATGAATAGCGGTGATCAGGAAGTAGTTAAAATCGATTTGTCGTTTAAAGCGGGGAGTTGGTATGGCGATTCAAGATTGGACAGTACAATGGCAGCTTCAATGCTTCAGGAGGGAACCTACCACCACAAGGCATCTGAAATTGCCAATATATTCGACTTTTACGGAGCGCAGTTTTCTTCTGCTTCTTCCTATGATAACAATTATATAAGTCTCCTTTCGTTAAAAAAACATCTTCCCAATCTGCTCCCCCTTGTCTCGGAAATCATTCGCGAATCATCATTTCCCGAAGAGGAGTTCGAAATATTACGGGCAAAAAGAAAGCAGCGGGCGATTGTTGACTCCGGAAGAGTTGGTTTAATTGCTCAAAAAAGCTTTTTACGAAATTTATTTGGAGAAGGACATCCCTATTCTCCTGTCGCTTCTCCTGAATATTACGATACAATTTCGCTCGAGGGTGTTAAATCGCATTTCACCAAGTATTACCTTCCCGACCGAATGGCAGTTACTGCTTCAGGATTTATTGATGCTGAAGTCATTCAACTGATTAAAGATAATTTCAGTTCAACATGGGGAGGTTCAGATCCGGCAGAACGAGCGAATAACTATCGGCTACCCATTATTGAAAAGTCGATGTTTATCGAAAAAGAGGGAGCAAACCAAAATGCAGTCACAATCGGCAAGCTTTTTCCCACACAAAATCATCCCGATTACCCGGGACTAAAACTTCTTTGCACTATATTGGGTGGCTATTTCGGATCACGATTGATGTCGAATATACGCGAAGAAAAAGGATACACCTATTCGATTCAGGCTTCACCTATTTCCTTCCTGCACAACGGAATCTTCCTTGTATTTGCAGAGGTAAAGACAGATAAGACCGAAGAAACTGTAAATGAGATTTTTCGCGAAATAGAAAAACTCACAGTAGAATTAATTTCCGAAGAAGAATTAATCCCGATTCAAAACTACATGCTTGGCAGAATTCTTGAAGATTTTGACGGACCTTTCGCCAGGGCACAAACGTTCGCCTCTCTCCGGGAATGCAACCTGGATTTTGGGTATTACAATCGGCTGATCAATACAATCAAAACAGCAACACCTTTCGAAATCAGGGAACTTGCCCTAAAATACCTGACTCCGGAATCGATGAGTACAGTTATAGCCGGGAAAAAATAAAGATTGGCAGAAGGGAAATTTCAATGTGCTATTTTAACTGCCGCCCGATTGAATCGGAATCTGCAACAGGCGGCTTGCAACTTGCCACTTACTTCTTCCCGGTAGCAGTTGATGCCAACTGCCTGTTGCTAATAGCCAGTCGCTTTTTTAAAGATTTACCCGCTTATCAACCAGATAGAGATTGCGTTCGGCGGAGCTACGCGAAATAAGTTCACCCAGAAATCCGGCAAGAAATAGCTGTGTGCCTATAATCATCGAAGTCAGCGATAGGTAAAAATAGGAACTTTGTGTTATCCTTTCAAGCAGGATACCATTCCATAGGTTATACATTTTGTGGATCCCCAATCCGGCAATTGCGATAAATCCAAGTAGGAACATCAATGAACCCAATGTGCCAAACAGGTGCATCGGACGTTTTCCGAATCGTGAGATAAACGATATCGACATCAAGTCGAGGTAGCCGAATATAAAGCGACTAAGGCCGAATTTTGTGACCCCGTATTTTCGGGCCTGATGTTGCACCTCGCGCTCTCCGATCCTCGAAAAGCCGGCTTGTTTGGCCATATAGGGGATATACCGGTGCATCTCACCATATACTTCGATGCTTTTGACAACTTCCAGCTTATATGCCTTTAATCCGCAATTAAAATCATGCAATTTTATTCCGGTAACAAGGCTAGCTGTTGCATTGTAAAGTTTACTGGGGATTGTTTTGGAAAGAGGATCAAAACGTTTCTTTTTCCAGCCTGAAACAAGATCAAAACCCTGCTCTTTAACCATCGCGTAAAGACCTGGTATTTCTTCGGGACTATCCTGCAGATCAGCATCCATCGTGATAACAACGTCCCCCTGGGCCTCCTCGAAACCTGTGTGAAGTGCTGCAGACTTGCCGTAATTCCTGCGAAAATGGACTCCTTTGACATGAAGGTCCTCAATAGAAGCTTTGTCAATCCAATTCCATGATCCGTCGTTACTGCCATCGTCAATCAGAATTATTTCGTAGGTGAACTTATTCGCCTCCATTACCTTCGAAATCAAGCGGTGTAATTCAGGTAACGATTCAACTTCGTTATAGAGGGGTATGATAACTGATATGTCCATTTGATAAAATTTAGGCGCCAACCATTACTCAACCCCGTGAAAAGGATCTGTCGACTGCTTTTTAAAGAAAATTGCAAGGATTAAAGAGAATATAAACCCGTAAAATGTAACCGAAAATATCTGTGCCAAAGAATAGACAAGTGGAGTCATCACTTTCCTGTACATGGTCATCACTGTATCAATCTGATTTTCATTTGTCCCGCTTTTTAAAAGCTGTTCCTCAAGAAAAGACAGGAATTTGTCAATAAGGGTCTTATCAACAAGTTCATAAAGGACAAAAGTAAAAAAAGCCAGTATCAGAGAGGCATATAACGATTGTAGGGTACCAAGTCCGAGAGCTCGCCCGTAAGTAACTCCTGCCTCCGAATTATTTTCCTTGTAGGTTTTCATCGACCAGGCAATGCCGGCAATAATAATTGCATACGAAATATAGGCACTTGCAGGTGCAAAAGGTGAACCCATCACATAGAATATAACAGAATTTAAAATCAGGGCCAGACCTATGTAAAGGCCATAACTCATGGCCATGTGGTTAACTGAATTGCTTTGATCTTCCATAGCTTCATTGGTTTTGATACAAACATATAACAAATATCCCTCATTTTCATCAACCAATTCAACCAAAAACAACAGCCTCAAATTTGTTTTAAGCTATAAAACACTGGCAATAAATATCTTAAATATTATTTTCCGAAAAAACGTCACAAAACTTTTTTTTTATTTGGTACAAGTGGTTTTTTTTCTACTTTTGCGGCGGGTAAGTCCTGCACGATCAGCTCCTGTTGAACCCCCCCAGGGCCGGAAGGCAGCAAGGGTAAATAGTCGTAGCGGTGCGATGTAGGTAGCTTACCCACTTGCCGAATTAGCTCAGTTGGCCAGAGCACGTGATTTGTAATCTCGGGGTCGTCAGTTCGAATCTGACATTCGGCTCAAAAGTTCTTTTTTATGACGGGGAAGCTCCAGAATTGGATGACCGCACCCTAAATAAAGTTTCTTATTATTTGGGGAGATACCAAAGCGGCCAACTGGGGCAGACTGTAAATCTGCTGGCGTACGCCTTCGTAGGTTCGAATCCTGCTCTCCCCACATTTTCACTCCAAGAAATTAAGATATAAGCGGGAGTAGCTCAGTTGATAGAGCATTAGCCTTCCAAGCTGAGGGTCGCGGGTTTGAGTCCCGTCTCCCGCTCAAATCTTTTTCAAATCACAACAAAATTAAATCCTATCTTTAACATTGCAAATTGCCACATGGGCTATTTTAACCTCTTGTAGGATTAATTTAATTGTATTAAAAATTAAATGATGGCAAAGCGTCCGGTGTTTAAAATAAATTCCGATACCATTCAGCTTTATGAAGTTATCCGGATCACAAAAGGAATTCCAGTATTCCTCGAAGACCATCTCGATCGTTTGTATCATTCTGCACAACTGACAGGAATGGATCACCTGCCGGATTCAGTTTCGCTGGAAACAATGATTAAAGAATATATCTCAAGCCAGAATCAGGCAGCAGGAAATATAAAACTTAGTTTTTCCTTCACCAATTCGGCATCCGAACCTCGATGCGAATTGAACTTTATTCCTCACTATTACCCCAACCCGGATGAATATATGAAAGGCGTGAAAGTGGGATTGCTAAAAGCTGTCCGTCCGATTCCGCACGCAAAAGTTCAAAATTCAGGCATCAGGGAGCGAGCGAATCAGACGATTTCGGACTATGGTCTGTTTGAAGTACTTCTCATTGATTCTGAAGGAAATATAACCGAAGGAAGCCGCTCCAACGTGTTTTTCATTAAAAATGAAACGCTTTATTCAACACCCGTCGAAAATATTCTTCAGGGAATTACACGATTGAAGATTATGCAGATTTGCGAAAATGCAAGAATCCATGTTATTGAATCAGCAATCCCGCTAAACTCACTTGATCAATACGAAGCAGCATTTCTTACAGGGACTTCACCTAAGATACTTTCTATTTCCTCGATCGACAATATCATTTACAAAACAGATCTGCCCTTGTTGATTAAATTGCAGGAACTTTACGATAAGATGATTGAAGATTATCTCGTCGTCAGAAGGTAATTATTAATCGACAGTATTCTCAAAGAATATATTCTAAAACCGCGCTTCGAGAGTCTGAGGACCGCTCGAAATGCGGTTAAATAAAAACGGCGCCCATATTTGAGCGCCGTTTTTACTTATTATATAGTGGGTTTTATTCAGTTACAACTGCCCAATTCTCTGAAGCTAAACGCTGGTAAGAGCGATATCTCCATTTTGCATTTTCTTCGGCAGCTTTAAACAATTCGTCAGCTTCAGCAGGAAATGATTTCCTAAGAGAAGTATAACGGACCTCACTGTTCAGATATGCCTGGAATTTACTCCAGTCAGGCGTCTTCGAATCGAGTTGGAACGGATTTTTACCCTCATCTTCCAACCGTGGATCGAAGCGGAAAAGGTGCCAGTATCCTGATTCGACAGCCAATTTTTCCTCTTCCTGTGTTAAACCCATTGAACGCAGTCCATGAGAAATACATGGGGCATAAGCAATGATCAACGATGGGCCTGGATAAGCTTCAGCTTCGCGGATTGTTTTGAGGAATTGAGCCTGGTTTGCACCCATGGCCACCTGTGCAACGTATATATAACCATAAGTCATAGATATCGCTCCAAGATCCTTTTTACGAATTCGCTTTCCTGATGCGGCAAATTTGGCTACCGCACCAACCGGAGTTGACTTGGAGGCCTGACCACCTGTATTTGAATATACTTCGGTATCGAGAACCAGAACGTTGATATCTTTTCCGGAAGCCATTACATGATCGAGACCACCATAGCCGATATCATAAGCCCATCCGTCACCACCAAAGACCCAGATCGATTTTTTGACCAGATACTGACTCAATGATAAGATTTCCTGAGCATAAACTGCATTGTTCCCTTTTAGGACATCCAGAATTTTTTTAGTTGCTGTTTCAGATGCAGCAGCATTATCGCGCCCTTCAATCCATTCATTAAAGACCGCTTTTTCTGATTCTGAAACACCTGCTTCAATGGCTAAAGTCATGATAGACTTAATTCTGTCGCGACTTGCAGCAACACCTTCGGACATACCAAAACCGTATTCCGCATTATCTTCGAACAAAGAATTTGCCCATGCCGGACCTTTACCTGATTCATTGTTTGAGCAATAGGAAGTAGCCGGAGCCGACCCACCATAAATTGAAGAGCAACCGGTAGCATTTGCCACCATCATCCGCTCGCCAAAGAGTTGTGTGATCAGTTTGATATAAGGTGTTTCTCCGCAACCTGCACATGCACCCGAGAATTCGAACAAAGGCTGTGCAAACTGAGAATTCTTCACCGTCTTATCTTTTTCAACCAACTTGTCCTTATAGGTAACTTTTGCTGCAAAATGATCCCAACGCTCTATTTCTGCATGTTGCGATTCAAGTGGTTTCATTACCAAAGCCTTTTCTTTAGAAGGGCATACATCCGAACAGTTGCTGCAACCCGTACAATCGAGTGGCGCTACCTGGATACGGAACTGAAGACCGGCAAATTGTTTTCCGTTGGCTTTAATTGTTGCAGTATCAGCAGGAAGTCCAGCCAATTCTTTTTCGTCAATCAGGAACGGACGAATTGCAGCGTGAGGGCAAACATACGAACACTGATTACACTGGATACAGTTTTCAGGGATCCATTGAGGAACATCAACTGCAATACCACGTTTTTCGAAAGCGGTAGTACCCGAAATAAAGGTACCATCTTCGATTCCGTTAAATGTTGAAACTGGCAAACGATCACCCCTTTGGGCATTGATCACATCGACAATATTTTTAATGAATGCTGGACGTTTACTTGTTTCGTCTTCTGAAACAACTTTGATTTTTGCCCATTCAGCAGGAACTTCAATCTTCTGAACATTGTTACCACCAGCGTCGACAGCTGCAAAATTCATATTAACAATAGATTCGCCTTTTTTGCCATATGACTTCACAATTGCTTTCTTCATATGCTCCTGAGCCAGTTCATAAGGAATTACATTCGTAATCCGGAAGAAAGCTGACTGCATGATCGTATTTGAACGATTGCCAAGACCAAGATCTACTGCGAGTTTTGTACCATTTATGATGTACAATTTAATTTCATTCTCAGCAAGGTACTTTTTCATTGCATCTGGAAGACGAAGTTTTACTTCCTCTTCTTCCCAGATCGTATTCAATAGGAATGATCCACCTTTCTTCAAACCTTTCAATACATCGTAAAGGTGAACATATGCCTGAACATGACATGCCACGAAGTCTGGAGTGGTAATCAAATAGGTTGAACGGATCAAACTGTCGCCAAAGCGCAGATGTGATGCTGTAAAACCACCCGATTTCTTTGAATCGTATGCAAAATATGCCTGGCAATATTTTTTGGTAGCTGCGCCAATGATCTTGATTGAATTTTTGTTCGCACCAACAGTTCCGTCTGAACCCAATCCGTAAAATTTCGCTTCATAGATATCAGGAGAAGAAACCTTTACCTCAGCAAGTAATGGAAGTGAGTGAAAAGTCACATCATCTTCGATACCAATTGTGAATTGATTTTTGGGCTCATTCATTTCGAGGTTATTGTAAACCGAAATAATCTGAGCTGGGGTCACATCTTTTGATCCAAGACCATAACGTCCGCCAACAATGATCGGTGCATTTTCCTTGTTGTAAAATGCATCACGTAAATCAAGGTATAATGGTTCGCCATTAGCACCAGGCTCTTTTGTCCTGTCGAGCACTGCAATCCGTTTTACGGTTGAAGGCAATACATTGAAAAGATATTTAATTGAGAAAGGGCGATACAAATGAACACTTATCAAACCAAGTTTTTTGCCATGGGCGTTCAGATAATCAATCGTTTCGCGAATGGTTTCAGTAACCGAACCCATTGCAACAATAATATTATCAGCATCGGCCGCACCGTAATACGAAAATGGATGATATTCTCTGCCAGTGATTTTGGAAATCTTCTGCATATAATCCTCAACCATATCAGGAACTGCATCATAGAACTTATTGGAAGCTTCCCTTGCCTGAAAGAAAATATCAGGATTTTGGGCGGTACCTCTTGTAACAGGATGTTCAGGATTCAATGCCCTATTTCGGAATGACTTAAGTGCATCCTGATCAATTAGAACAGCCAAATCATCCTGATTAATCTGTTCGATTTTTTGAATTTCGTGTGATGTACGAAAACCATCGAAGAAATTAATAAATGGAATACGGCTCTTAATCGAAGCAAGGTGAGCAACACCACTAAGATCCATTACTTCCTGAACAGAACCTGATGCAAGCATTGCAAAACCGGTCTGGCGACAAGCGTAGATGTCGCTATGATCACCGAAAATCGACAGTGCATGACTGGCAAGTGCACGGGCAGTAACATGGAAAACGGTTGGTAATAGTTCACCGGCAATTTTGTACATGTTTGGAATCATTAACAACAGTCCCTGTGAAGCTGTGTAGGTCGAAGTCAATGATCCTGATTGAAGAGCACCATGAACAGCACCTGCGGCGCCTCCTTCACTTTGCATTTCTGCAAGACGAACGGGTTGTCCAAAAATATTCTTGCGGCCATTTGCAGCCCACTCGTCAACTACTTCAGCCATCGTTGTCGAAGGCGTAATAGGGTAAATACAAGCCACTTCAGTAAACATGTAGCTTATATAGGAAGCAGCATAGTTACCGTCGCATGTAATAAACTTTTTTTCTTTTGCCATTTCGTTTTTTACTTTAGTTTTTATTCTATTTTAAATTTGTATTCTATTTATATTGTGAACATTAATACAGAAAACCAAAAAGCCAGAGCGGAATTACGTTCCCCTCTCCTATTTCAATCATATCTGCTGCGGCATATCGGTTTTCACCTTCTGCTAGTGTATATTTTCCGCCAACACCAAAAACATAACTGTCATTCACCTTAAAATCGCACTCGTTTGAACTCGTAACCTTGTGCTGATATCCGACCTGATTATAAAAAAAGGTCATTCTCAGATTTCGGTTATTGATATTGTCGGGTGCAACGATATGTAATAAGTTGGTATTGTGAAGATAGACCTGGTCAGGTTTTTGAAGCTGACCATTTGTACCATTCGAGAAAAGCAAATTAATCAACCGTGCATTTTTCAGATATCGCAGGTAGTTTAATACTGTTGCCCGCGAGGTTTCGATCTCGGCACTAATTTTACTTACATTTGGAGAAAACGGCATTTGCCCGCCAATCAGTTGTAGCAACTTCCTCAGTTTAGGAAGATATTTTAAATCAATCTGATTAAGGTAAGTCACGTCGATTTCGAGTGCAAGATTAACATGGCGCAGTAAGGTCTCGCTATAAAATTCCGGGTTTTTAATGAAATAGGGATAAAAGCCGTTTCTTAAATACTCCGGGAAAAAGGCCAATGGACGCACCTTATTAATAATATCAGGAACGATTTCGCGATGATGACTTAAAATATCTTGGAGGGTAAGTTTTGGAAACGCCTGACCTGTCTTATAATTGAGGAACTCTCTGAATGATAAACCTTCAAGATGGTATATCTTAGCAATGTCCTTTAGATCATCATTACCTTCGAGAATACGAAGGACAGGTGAACTGCTAAAAACAATTTTAAGATCTGGAAGTTCGTCGTAACAATGTCTTAATTCTTTCGACCAATCCTCGTATTTGTGAATCTGGTCAAGAACCAGGATCTTTCCTCCGCGTTTGTAAAACTCATCGGCAAAAGAAAAAATCTTTCTTTTTGCAAAATAAAAATCGTTCAGATTGACGTATAAACAATCACGTGAATTGCCAAAATTTTTTCGGATGTAGCTCAACAGGAAGGTAGTCTTACCGACACCACGAAATCCTTTGACTCCGATCAGGCGGTTAGACCAATCAATTTCATGATACAACTCTCTGTCTATCAAATCAGATGATGCGTCAACTAAAACCTTATGTGCTTCGAAAAAATATTCCACTTTCAGCGTTTAACAGGACAAAATTAATCAATTAGACAACTATTTTGCTATCTGGAGTTTGCATTTTGTACTGTTTCTGCTATTTATATTTATTAAAAATAATCAATTTAGGCATTGGGGATTAACAAAACAGTATATCACAGCGTATCTGTGAATGCCAGGGAATAAAAAAAGGGACCCGAAAGTCCCTTTTGATTCTATTTAAATTTCAAAGAATTAATCACTGTTCATCGAAACAAGGAATTCCTCATTCGACGATGTTTTCACCAACCGGTCTTTTACAAATTCCATTGCTTCTACCGGATTCATTCCATTCAGGTAATTGCGGAGTATCCAGATCCGATCCAACATTGCCTTGTCGAGCAATAAATCTTCACGGCGTGTGCTGGAGGCAATAATATCGACCGATGGGAAGATACGACGATTCGAAAGTTTACGATCGAGCTGAAGTTCCATGTTACCGGTTCCTTTGAACTCTTCGAAGATTACATCATCCATCTTCGAACCGGTATCTGTCAATGCTGTGGCAAGAATTGTAAGCGAACCACCCTCTTCGATGTTTCTGGCAGCTCCAAAGAACCTTTTTGGTTTATGAAGTGCGTTGGCATCAACACCACCAGAAAGAACCTTACCAGAAGCCGGAGCCACTGTATTGTAAGCTCTCGCCAAACGGGTAATTGAGTCGAGTAATATAACAACATCATGACCACATTCTACAAGACGTTTGGCTTTTTCGAGTACCATATTCGCAACCCGCACATGCCTTTCAGCCGGTTCATCAAAAGTTGAAGCGATTACTTCAGCATTCACGCTTCGAGCCATGTCCGTAACCTCCTCAGGCCTTTCGTCGATGAGCAATACGATCATGTAAACCTCTGGATGATTGGCAGCAATCGCATTTGCGATATCTTTTAGTAAAACAGTCTTACCAGTTTTCGGCTGAGCAACAATCAATCCGCGCTGACCTTTACCAATTGGCGCAAACAAATCGACTACCCGTGAGGATAAACTGCTTGATTTACTCGTAATATTAAATTTCTCGTCAGGGAAAAGTGGTGTAAGATGTTCGAAAGGAACCCTGTCGCGGATATATTCAGGACTACGACCATTAATTTCAACAACTTTAACGAGCGGAAAGTATTTTTCACCCTCTTTCGGAGGACGGATGATCCCATTGACGGTATCGCCAGTCTTCAATCCGAAAAGTTTGATCTGAGATTGCGAAACGTAAACATCATCGGGAGAAGTCAGATAGTTATAGTCGGAAGAGCGTAAGAATCCGTAACCCTCCTGCATGATTTCCAAAACGCCGGTTGCACTTATAATCCCCTCAAAATCATATGATTTCTCAGTTTCGCGTGGCTTTTGTGCTTGATTAACCGGCTTTGGCTGAATACTTCCGGAGGACTGAATACTTTTTTTCTGAAAGACAGGACGTGAGGTTTGTTCTGCTTCAGTCCGGACCTCCTTTGTTCCTTCCTGGACAACTGGAGAAACCACTTCAGCTTCTTTAATCTTTGGTTCACCTTCAACCTCCGGATTCAATTTTGGGCTGGAGGTTATAATGAGCGGATCGGTACGAAATACGCGTGGACGTCTTTCTTTCGAGTCAAGTGATTCTAATCGTGGCTTCTCGATGCGTTTTGGGAATGGTCTGATTAAAGGTTGTCTTTCAGCCACAACTTGTTTATCAGCAATTTCTGTCGATTCAGCCGAGGCTTTTTTCTCCGTAATTACAGTAGCACTCGAATTTTCTTTGTTTGTAATATCGGATTCTTCGGTTCTGATCAATCTCGGCACAACCTTAATTTCAGGCTTCTTAATTCCAGACGCCATAATCGCCTGATTATCAAGTATTTTATAGATTAGGTCTTGCTTTTTAAACGATTCTACACGTTTAATATTCAACTCTTTGCCTATTTCGCGTAATTCGGGCAATAGTTTCTTGCTTAATTCAAGAATGTCGTACATGTTGTATTATTGATTTTTTATTGATCGCCTAACTTTTGTCAAGTAAGAAAAGA
>Ga0209386_1001032_pt1 | contig 12178 bp, 11 predicted proteins | sample NGEPertwo_FD_184510 | JGI IMG/M metagenome (GOLD analysis project Ga0209386, IMG submission 184510) | Arctic peat soil microbial communities from the Barrow Environmental Observatory site, Barrow, Alaska, USA - NGEE Permafrost154B-two... | ecosystem: Environmental > Terrestrial > Soil > Wetlands... | reverse complement strand
CTTTTATATATTGATATTGCTTCTTTTGTCATTTTTGTTAAAGAGTCACAAATATATTTCCTATGAAGTATGTTTTTATCATAAATGTTTATGTCTCGCTTTAAACAAATATTTTTATCTTTAGAAGTTGCTTCTATATAAGAATACGCTTCATCTTTAAGTTTGCTTATCTCTTTATGTTCTTCCTCCGCTGTTTTATTTTCCGACGGTCCGTATGATGTTTCAAACTGCAAATTATCTAAATAATTCTTCAAATGAAGTTTAAAATTCTCCAAAAAATCTATCCTTTTTTTATTTTCACAAAAAGTAATTTGCTTGTAAGTTTTTTTCATAGTTTTAAATAAGCCCTCTACGTATTAAATCAAAAATCCCCTTCCCTTATTTTAATTTTAATACTGACAAATCCCATTTTTTTATAGTTTAATTTTCTCTTTTACGAGGTCTTCTTTTAGGACGTCTATCTATATTAATACCTAAAGCCCCAACCATCTGGTGAAAAAACTCCTCAAATCCCATAAGTTGTCACGGTAGGACAGCCAGTTACCTGACTGCCCCCGCACAGATCCCAGCGTGCGGAATTACCGCACTGGGCTCTTCAGAAATACTCGCTTCCGTAAAAGACAAATTAGTTTCAATGCAACACTCCAGTATGGGTGGTTGGCTAGACCTTACCCAACAAGGACTTTCACCCTGCAAAAAATATAAAACTTCTTGGCGATCTTCCGCTAAAAGTTGCCGAATTATTGCCCTGATACACCTTCTCTATTTATCTAATTTGAAAGTAAAATATTAATTGTCTAAGAAAATGGGATGTGTCCATTTATTATAATGATATAAAAAAGTTTATTAGGATCTTTCCCCCCTAGTAAATTGTCTTGTTAAATATTCTTTTTTAATTTCTTATTTCTCTGCCTTTCCAATTTATTATCATTTTTTTCGAGCCATTTTTCTAATTGTTCAAAATGTTCTCCCCACTCATTATATGCTTCTTCGAAAGTTTTAGGCATTTCTCAATCATTGATTCAAATTGATTTCCATATTTTTCTTCACAATAGAATCCAAATTCTGTTTCATGTTTTTGCCGATTCTGCTTGGTATATCCATAACATACTCCACGGTAATTTGGATGAACTATTTCACTAAGATTCTCATATGCTTTTTTTATTCCTGGATATTTATTTTCACTATCTTCTATCAATTTCATAATATTTACAGGATCAGGCAATTCATCTATATTTTTTGTTCCCCATAACAATCTTGTAGTAACGTTATCAAAATCATCGAAACTCATTTTTCCTTCGATAACCGATTGCATTTTATTATTCATATATATTAATAAACAGACTGTTTCCAAGGCAGCTCTGGTTAATATTAGTGAACCGGTTATCATACCATTTTTTTCATTATTGTATGCTTGAGTTAAAATATCGACAAATCGCCAAGATATGGCTTCCCTTAGCACGATAAGTCCATATGTCAGTTTCCATTTGTGGGCAATTTTCGAACGTGAGTATAATGACGGTAAGTCAATTTTTGTTACTAATGATTTCTTATAAGTTTCTAATACTTTTTTAATATTAATCTTTTGCATTTTAAAATAAACCCAAATAAAAAAACAATAAACATTTTGGCACATGCTGTAGAGTTAATTTAGATATTCCTTTCTATTAATTTACCCGATATTGGATCAACTTTTTGTTGTTGCTTTGTCATTTCATACGAAGCATGAAATCCATTATAAATAATTCTTATGATTTGATTTATAAGACGATCATCCTTGTCGCCAAATTCCTTACCTAATAAATTACACCTCGCATATTCAGCTAAAGCCTTCCCCCATTCAGATCCTTTTGATACCGAAAGAAAAATGGGTGACTGTTTTTGTAGGATTTTAAAAAATTCTTTCGCAGATTTTGCTTTCTTTGTTTCTTTTTTAAGTTTCCCAAGTATAGATAATTTCAATCCATTTTTCTTTGCTAATTGAAAAGCAATTTCTGTTAATTCATCTATTTTAAAATTCTGCAATTCAAAATCGGGTTTAGAAATAAAAAACATACCACAAATTTCATCTAATTCTGCGGCTTTCTGTACTGCCCGATAATTTTCAGAAACATCACCATCTAGTAAAATAAGATTAAATATTTTAGATTTCATATCATTTCTTAGGCTTTCTCTAAAAGAAACACCTTTTCCTTGTTTTTCTTTAAACTGGCCACGAAGGTTTATTATTGAAACTGAACTATTTATGGAAAACTCTGAGTTTAGTGCTTCAAACTCAGTAGCACCTTCAACATAAACATTAATTCTAATTCCATAATCTAACCCAAATCTTCTTAGAAATTGATTCGCAACGACCCTATTTCCATCTAGCACTCTCGTGCTACCTTGAAGTAATAATTTTGCATCGCGTGATACTTCTCCAAATCCACACTCATCCTCTTCTGGGTACTCTTTTTGAAAAGCAAGTTCCAGATTACGTCTTAAACATTCCGCCATTGTAAGGAAAAGAATTGCCGAAGAAATATGTCCCTTTAACTTTTCTCTTTCATCCGATTTCATCAGTCGGATAATTACATGAAGATTTCTGTTTGAATCTATAAAATCAGCATCTGTGCATATTTCGTCACGGTAATATTCAATATTCTTTTCGCCTATCGTTTGAAATAGATTTGCTATCCTTTCCCGAATTTCTTTTAATCTGTCGAGAATAGATTCGTAACTGTCTGAAAAGTCCCAAGTCACTTTATTAAAAATGATACGATGAACGGATGGTTCTGATATAACCGCAATAGATGTTATACAATTCCAATGCTTTAATAATAAAAATGTGTCTTCTTTTGACAACCAGTAGTTATAGCTTTCAATATGCAAAGATATCAATTGGTCAAAGCCTTTAGTATTCAATAATGTTTGTTCTGATGAAAAATATACTTTCAATTTATTATATATGTGATAAAGAACATAACAATGAAATGGATGGAATAGAGGTGTAATGCCGGGGTGAATATTTTCTAAAGATGATATGGCATTAGAAAAACCAGTCGTCTTTACAGGTAATTCTCTTTCATCGGCATATAGAAACTTATCACCTTTCTTCCCACTAAAAAAAAGTCCATTAATGTCAATTTTTTTATCCGAATACACTATATCCGCATTTAAAAACCCTAATTGCCAAAGATTTATTATAAATTTCTGTGAAAAATCAGAGGTTTTATTGTCTTTTGATAGCTGAGATAATTTTTGTGAATCTATTAATTTCAATTGCCTACAGTTATTTTTCTCAATTAAAATATTAAGCTTGTTAATTTCATGAATTAATTTTTCGTCTAAATAATAATTTTCTCTTTTCATTTTTTCAAACATCCAATCTTATAAAATAAATCTAAGGCATACAACATAATAGGGTCAAGTTATTTACATCAAACATTTATATTGTTTTTTTATAGTCATTATCATTTAATGCACATTCTATTTTTTCTATAGCCTAGCTTTCCCTTTTAAGAGGTTTTCCTTTAGGACATCTATCTGCAGTAATACCTAAAGCCTCAACCATCTGGTTAAGAAATTCTTCAGCTCCTATATGTTTTCCGCTAAAAATTACCGAATTATTGAGCTAGTACAAAGACCCCTGAATTGATATGTTATGAGTTATTATTCTTATTTTTTTGTTTTATTTTGGCTGCAGCAATTATTTCTTCCATGCTTTCTTGGCGTTTGTGCGTAATAATATACCAGTCATTTATTAAAGTTTCTATTAAACCAATTAGAAGTTTTGCTTCATCAGGTTCAACATCAATAATTAGATCTATGTCTTTTTCCATATGTGCGCCTATATTTCCTATTTGACGTACAGCATCAATAGCTTTCCATGTAGTAGGGTCTACCTTATTTTTAATAGCCTCGATTTCATTGATTAATCTATCTTTTTTGATTCCCCAAAAATTTCGAATCATACCTTGTAGGCAACGGCGGGCTAAAGTGGCAGATGCTTTTGGAGATAAATCTCTAATTAAGCAGGCTTCATTATAATCTGCAATAATTGGCGGAGGAATATAATCTGGAAATAACTTTGTTTCGGCGGCAGGAATAAGACGAAAAATTTTTTTCGGTTTTGAAGCTTGGGTGTGGCCACCACCCTCAAAAGTACGGAAATCAAAAATAGATATGGTCAAAGTGTATTCTTGACATTTTGTGTTTGGACAAGTAATGGTTTCTATCCCTATAAGTTGATAGCCATACTTATTGTTATCATTAAATGTAAAATCCTTAGAAGAATAATTATCTTCTCCTATAGTTGCGTTGTGATTGCAAAATGGACAAAACCATGAAAAATTCATTTTTCTCTCCTTTTATTTTTTTTTAAAATTCCTTTGGAATTTTCATATTCATTTATCTCTTAATATTTTGGAGTATCTTAATTATTTTTTCCGCTGTTTTTCCATAGGATAACGCTTGCTCAACAGAAACTTTATATCTTCCATCTCTAGCGTGAGCTACTTGATTTCTCACAACTCTTAAATCATCCAAAATTGCAAATACAGTTTTATCTAAATTGGATATTTTTTTTAAACACTCTATATTATGAATAACAGAACGATACGACGTCGACTTGGGAGAAATAGCAAGCCGCATAATAGCTGAACTAATTGCTGCTTCAATTGTTGACCAAGCAATAAGTATTGCACCTTCCGGTGAACGTGGAGAAATATCAGCAATTTGTTCTTCGAGGGATGCATAAATTATACGTTCGCTTTCGGGTATTGTTTTGTTCTCAATGGTTTCCGGCAAAGCATCTGCAGAAGATTGAAGTCTTTCAAATTCCATTTCTAAATCTTTATAACGAAATTTTGTTAAAGAAATCAAAATTTTACTAAGTGGATTTTTAAGAATAAAGACAATAATCAAAACAATTGCTGGCCAAGCCAAGGAGGAAATTATAGATGATATAAATTCAAATAATGTCATTTTTATTCTACCTCTCCAAAGTCTAGGCTCACTGTCGGTCATGGAACACAGTTAAATCGCCATCCAGTAAAGCGCCCTTTTAGCTATTTCCGTCAATTAAACCAATATACTTTAACAACAGCCTTCCCAGAGATGAAGTATTATAATATAATGCCTTTTGTTTTCCACTGGATCGATCAAACTCAGGTAATCCCGTCTCTCTATCAAGATTGTAATGTGCTTGAATCAGCCCCAACCGTTCTAAATGTTCCTTATAACTTCTCTGAAAAGCGTATTTATCTAGCACATCTTGACTGGCCTCGAAAGTTGCGTGAACTGTTTCCAATATATCTTTATGCTTCTCTCTAAATTCTTTATCTCCGCCAATGGTTGGATGTAGATAGAAGCGTAACCATATAATTTCAATATCATTTAATTCTTGTAAAATTTGTATTAAATGTTTCGATTCTGCATAAGAGATATGATCTTCGTCTAAGCTATTTTGGATTATAGATGCTATATACCCTCTTCTATCGTCGGTCAAAGATCTTGCTGCTTGTCTAAATCCTTCCTCGAATAAGTCGCTACACTCTTCATCCTGTATTTTTTTCTTAAGATAAGATGTTTCAAACCTTGAGAGCTTTTTGTCTAATTCATTTACATATTTTGAAAGTCTATCAATTCTTTGATTTGGGATGAGAGTCTCGACCAATTCAGACAATAAAGGTCCCGCAAAAGGAACTATGCCGATAATAGACTTTGCCGTTGAAACCAATAAATCAGCTTTATTTTTTTCAGCTTTTCCTTGTGACAATGATACTCTCCTTCTATTGCTTCCTAACGATTAAGAATATCTTATGTGTTCAGGTCTTGCAATATCGCTTTTCCTATTCCCTCTCAATATTTTTAATTAAAATGGGGCAATATATCCCATTTTTTCTATGGTTTAGCTTTCCTTTTTACGAAGTCTTCCTTTAAACGTCTATCTATAGTAATACCTAAAGCTTCAACCATCTGGTTAAGAAACTCCTCAAATCCTATGGGTTGTCACGGTAGGACAGCCAGTTACCTGACTGCCCCCGCACAGATCCCAGCGTGCGGAATTACCGCACTGGGCTCTTTAGAGATACTCGCTTCCGTAGCTGATCCGAATCCCTATAAGCCATCAGTCATCCTCTCTTTTCATCAGGAGGCTGTATAATTCACTTCAGGAAGTACGGTCTTCCCTATGGCCTATCTGTTTCCCTGTGTACGCTTCATCTAATGGTTACCCATTTTGATGCAACACTTGGTATGGGTGGTTGGCTAGACCTTACCCAACAAGGACTTTCACCCTGTAAGACATATAAAACTTCTTGGCGCTCTTCCGCTAAAAGGTATCGAATTATTGCACTGGTACATCCATCCCTATTATTTTTTAGACGGAATTTTTTCTAGATTAAAAGCTTATTATCAAATAGAAAGCGATTGACTTTACCAAGAACTTGATTTGCTTTTACTTTGCCACCACAAAAGTTCGGTTCTTTTGCAATCGTAATGAGAGCTGCCTTATTCATTAGACCGTCTAGAAAATCTTTTCCTGTCCATAATGAACCACTCTGATGTTCTGACAAACTCAGAAAATCTTTTTCGAAAACTTCGTTTGGCCAAGGAAAATGGTAACCTCTCCATCGAACAATAAAATAATCAATGTCAAGGTCCAATAGTATTTTTCTTTTACTTTGTGCGAAGGAAAATTGATGTTTACATTGCCAATCAAGAATATCCCAGAGCTCTGAAAGAACTTCTAGCCTGGAAGTATCGACAAGGTCACCTTGAGATTCTAACTCTGTACTAAGATGCTTAGTAGTTTAATTTTATGAATGTTTCCTAGCTGATCTTTATATTCTTCAAGATTTTCATTGTTCTTGTTGTTTTTGTTGTTATGTTTCTCTTCTGCCCAGAAAATTACTGCATCGCCAATAAGCCCAAGTTCCATCCCCACCTTAATCCAATCGTCATTACTTTTCCTTAACTTTTCTTGACACAAGCGTACGATTCCATCAAAACTAATCCCTGTCTTTATAATTTGAAGAATATCTTCATTGGTTGAATGAGTAGGTTCTAGAGTATCATGGTGTGCATCAAATGTTACAAGAGTACAGGGATGCGGGAGGATTTTCTTTTGTTGGTTATAAAAAATGATAGGTAAAATCCATCTGTGTTCTTTGTGTAAAAAACACTCACGTTCATCGAATGATACTTGTCGCAATTCGTCTATTTCTTCCAAGACAGATAAATTCATCTATTTTTCCTCCTAATTGCTAGCAATGCATTTATTAATTTAGTTATTGGGCTTAACATTTATTATTAACAGATTATTTTTAAATCTCACCGGCAAATTCTACAATAATTATTTTCCAAGAAAACACCAAATCTCAATTTATGCTATTTTCATTTAAAGCTATTTGTCTACACTTTTTCACGAGTAAATATTTATTTTTTACATATTTAAAAATATATTCTTACTTCTAGAAAGATATTAATCTAGTTAAAGGGCTATGCATTAAAAATTTGGAATAATAAATGGTATTTTCGAATTTTCATTGGGGAAAAACTTAACTTTATACTTCTTACTGCTTGTTGGATTAACATCTATAAACAAAATCCCTCCAACATTTTCATATTCACTATTTGCAAAATAACCCATTTCATTATTATATTGTCCAGTTTCTTCGTATAATGCAATTTCAACAGGTGTACTGGTCGAAAAATCAAGAATGCTTACATATAAATCATCTTTTACGATTATTAAATTCTTAGATGTTGATAGAAATTTTGGATATGCTTTCTTTATTACGTGACGAATATTTTTCCAATGAGCAAACCATCGAATTTCGCCTGAGAGATATTTTGGTTTTCCTCTTCTGCCTTGGTCTCCCTTTTTTAATTCTTTTTTTGTTAATTCACTTTCCCATCCCGGGCTTTTTACTTCACAATATATTTTTTCAGTCTCCTCTTTAATCAAAAAATCAACATCATAATCACCCACGGTTTTTTCTTCCCAATTGACAATTGTGTACCCAAGTAAATTTTCCATTACATAGGCTGAAGCTATCTCTGCCAAAGTTTCTTCTCGCATCGCTTTAGTCACTCTCGTTAAACGTGGGAGATATCTATCCAGTTGATTTTTATCTTTTATAAATAATAACCAATTATTAGTTTCTAACTTACCTTCTTCACCTATTTTATAATTGCCTTCAAAAATATCATCAAACAACATTCGACATTACCCTTAAAAATATTAAACTGCACTTTTTTCTAAATAAAGTCCTGGGGTCAAGCTTCAAATATTCACATTTTTATCAATTCTTCAAACTGATTTAATAATAAAATCATATTTTTATATATTTTGTGAAGTTGTGAAGCCTGACCCCACTATCTTTTTCACTATTTAAATGTAACCTTCAATTTCTCCTTTCTCATTAAGTACTTTTATTTTCTTGTTCTCTTCGATGAAAGTCATAACTTGGTTTGGCTCTTTGAATAGAACATCGAATTCAACATTGTAGGCTTTTAAAAAGTTTGCAAGATACTTAGCATACTCTTTTTGAATCCAATCATCATATACGGGCTTTGAAGAAAGACCTTGTAAAGGGAAAGTAATCACCCTAGTAGCTTCTTCTTTATTTTCTGACATAATGGTCATATACTTTGGATTTCTATTAAACAATGAGGACTTGTATGTCACTTTTGCACATAATTCATCAAATTGGATGGGATGTAATTTTATTTTCTGTAATTTTCTATAATAATCTTGAAAGAGATCATTTTGTGCCCCATTATCTCTTAAACAAGCAACGATGCCAATATTTCCCATTCTAATTGAAAATGTCATAAATATAAATGAATCACGGTAGTCAAACTGGCTAAAATTATCATCAATGTGTAAATTAAGTATAAAAATTGACCAGGGCTTAAAATTGACAAACTCAAAGGGAGCCCTAATAGATTGTAAAAAAAAATGAAATGTTTTGAAATCTTTTAATAAATCAGGATTAGTTATACTACCCTTCTCAGGATCTGTTCTTTCGAGTGATAGTGATAATTCCCGGAATAACAACCCATAGAAAATCTTGCCAATCCATTGGTAAACTACTAATTTGCCTACTTTTACAAAATCATTAAACCCTTTAAAGTAACTCTTTTTTATTTGGTTCTCAACTTTCGACAAATATATATTATTACATTCTTCGCAACAAGGTATGGTTAATTGCCGATAATTTATCGTTGTACCATTTAACAAAAAAATCTTTTGATTCCATAAATCATATTCATTTAGTAACCATTTAGGAAAAACATGCTCAGCAGTTTTTGTCTTTAATTTCTTTCCACATAAAAAGCATCTATCATCAGTAAAGCTCATCTTATGGAAAGGATTATAAAATGATTTTGTTGATTTCATTTATACACCTAAGGGAAAGAAAATATTAAGGGAAAGATCCGGGGTCAGGCTTCACAAATTCACAAAATGTAAAACAAAAATAGAAGAAGAAAATGTGAAGTTGTGAAGCCTGACCCCAATGTTCACTAAAAGTTCACCGAATTATTGACCTGACTCAACTTACCTATTTATCTAATGTCAAATGTTGAGACCCCGTTTTCCCGTTTATCTCTGAAATTCCTCTTTTCCTAAATTTTTGCCATTATATTTATCCTTTTTATCAATCCTAATTTTATATTTTCTACTGTTCTTCTTTCAAGAGATAAACGAGCTTCATATACATTATCACCAAAAGTACCACGAAAATCTGATTCTAAATCATTTAAAGATTTTAAAGATGATTTACATCTTTGCATGAATAGATCTGTATTATCTTCAAATTTAACTATTATATATCTTGCAGATTCAAAAGCAGTTATAATATCAGAGCTATCGTATGTCCTTGTAAATCCCCAATCATTAGACAATTGATTTAATTCTTCAGTATTAGTGAAACACCATATCGTTGCATAAAAAAAAACATTTTGTTTAACAAATCTGTTTATATTCTTTAAACAAGAACTAAGATTACGAGAATATTGTAATACATCAATTGAATAAATAAAATCAAATTTATTATAATAATTTGGTAAATCAAAATTATCAAAATCCTTAACAAAAAATGAAATATAAGAATTTTGTTTCCTTTTGATTAATAGACTTTGTGCTATTTTAATATTTTCAGGGTTGATATCAATTCCAATAATTGAAACCCCCTTTTGCTTAGAAAGATAACAAGCTACAGCCCCATTACCACATCCTATATCAAGAATTAAGTTTCCTTGCTCTATATTTTTTTCGACCGCAGATACAAATTCTTTTATACCAACTAAGCTTTGTTGACCTATGTAATCTTTACCAAGAATAGGAAGCCAACGCTTATAAATTAAGTCTTTCATATATCTTTTCCTATTAAATAATTTGCTATTTTTTCTGAAATAGGATACTTAACAATTCTTTCTAACCAAATAAATGCACCAGTACAATTCAAATCTAAAAAAAAGTATTGACCAAACTGATTAATAATAAAATCAATTGAAGCGTATTGCAAGTCCAAATAACTCATCAAAGCAATAATTTTATCTCTAATATTTATAGGCAAATCGATCTGCATATAATCAATTTTGTCAAAAGGAATTCGTCTTATATCATATTTGCCAATATTCTCAGTAGTTGGTGTTGCTGCAGTAAATATGTCCTTTCCAATAACAACAACTCGAACATCATACTTTCTTTCAATATATTCTTGATAAATTAGAGGAGTAACGCATATTTTTTCTTCACTGAGATGGTCACTTGTTAATAATTTAGTATAAGCCGCCACTGTTTTCCCTTTAGAATTTATATACCATGGTGTTGCTAAATTTTTAACAATAATTTGTTTTTGATGTTTTTTATAAAAATTAAAAACATCGCTATAACTATTACTAACTAATGTGTCTGGGATAAATAATCCGACTTTTAAAGCACTTTCAAGCTGAAAAAGTTTGTTTGCAGCATTTAACACTTTGAATGGATTATTCAACCATCTTCCTTGAATTTGTTTTAAAGCCCAATAATATGAAGCTTGAAAATTTTTATTTTGAAGAGTTTGAATAAGCGTGTTTCTTGAATCAAACTCAGGTTGAGGGGGTGGCTGTTGAAACCATGCAACTGAAATATTTGAAAGTAATAAAGAACGGTGATCACTTTCAAATTTGACTGACGATTTCGGGATTGAAACTACATTATTAATTTTTGAATCCGCATCAAAATCAGAGTTAAATCGAAAGAATGGTACACCTCTTTGTTTAAGAATATCTATAACATGATCGGCTTCAAAACCACGTTTGTGAGTTAAAATTAAAATCATTTCTAAAACTCTTTGCTTTTTGATAAAAAAGACATCACTCTATAGAATGTTTTTTTATAAGATTATGTTATTCAAAAAAACTACATTTCTTGATTGTTTTTAACTGGACTAAACTGAGTCCAGTCACGATGACTCCATGTTTGAGACTCAACATCATATTTACCTTCGGGGGAATTTAATTCAATTACCTCAAAAAGATCACTGAGCACAGAATTTTGATTACGCTCTTTGTTTTCCATAACTATCTCCTTTCAAAATAAAGATTAATAAAAAATAAGCAATATAAAAAAGATAAAATCTAATGACGAACTAAGGCTGAGTGAAAGTCCAGCAGCACTTTTGTTAGAAATTTTTAATGATATTAAATTAATTATTTTCATTATTTTTATTAACAATTAATAGACGAAATACGTAATTTATGAAACCTTATAACTTAAATATACTCCGCGAAGTAGTAATTGTCAATTATACGAATTGCCTCATCAAAAAAGTAATCCAAATAGTATCGATGCCTCATATAAAAAAGGGTTGTTTGTAGGGTCGGGTCTTGAAATATCACTTTTCCTCTTCCCCCTCATTTTTTTTAATTAAAATGGGGACGCATCCTATTTTTTTATGGTTTAGCTTTCTATTTTACGCGAACTTCCTTTAGGCCGTCTATCTATAATAATAGCTAAAGCCTCAACTATCCCGTTAAGAAACTCCTCAGATGCTATAGGACTTCCGATAGAAATTACCGGATTATTGACCTGGCACACCTTCCCTATTTATCTCATTTAAAAGTAAAATATTAATCGTCTAAGAAAATAGGATGTGTCCTTATTTATTTAATTTATTTAAACTTTTAAAGATGAGGGGTT
>Ga0209386_1001029_pt1 | contig 12227 bp, 12 predicted proteins | sample NGEPertwo_FD_184510 | JGI IMG/M metagenome (GOLD analysis project Ga0209386, IMG submission 184510) | Arctic peat soil microbial communities from the Barrow Environmental Observatory site, Barrow, Alaska, USA - NGEE Permafrost154B-two... | ecosystem: Environmental > Terrestrial > Soil > Wetlands... | reverse complement strand
CAAATCTTAGGCATATCAGTATTCGACAAAGCAACCGTAAAGGAGCTAATTACTGAATTAGAAGTCAATCAAAATTTCAAAGAACAATATGATTTATTTAATGATCAATTTTAACGCATCAGTAGTAGTTCGGAACAATGAGTTAGTGATTCAAAACAGCAATTTGGATATTCAGAAGGAGAAAATTTCTGTATAAATCTTGAGATTCACCGAATCATGATCGCCGTTGCCATTCGTCCGGTTTTAATCCCATCTCGACGGGCAGAAAAAAACCGATCCGGATCTGAAAAGGTGCAGATTCGCGCGACTTCAATCTGTTCCGCTGCAATTCCTGCTTTTATCAGTTGTTGATAGTTGGCACTCCAAAGATCAAGTAATTTTTTGCCAGATTTGTCAGAATTTGAAGCAAGATAAAATTTCGGGGCAAATTGCCTCCAAACCTCCTCTCCCACTTCGTAAACTTCCGGACAGATTGAAGGTCCAATTCCAGCGATAAGATCCGTTGGATTGGTTCCAAATTCCTTTATCATTTTATGAATTGTCACTAATACAATGTTCTGTATCGTTCCTCTCCACCCGGCATGAACAGCTGCAACCACTTTTCTTTTTGAATCGAAAAGCAGAATCGGTACGCAATCTGCCGTTTTCACAGCAATACAAACACCCTGAAGATTCGTAATAACGGCGTCAGTTTCATTTAGAAAATGCTTTTGCTCTTCTGTTACCATGTCAAAAAAACCGGTCGTGACAGTCTTAACATTTGCGGTGTGCGTCTGTTTCGGAAACACCAGTTGATCCGGAGAAACATGGAGAGCTGCACAAAGTCTGACCCTGTTTCCAAGCACATTTTCGGGAAGATCACCTGAATTGAACCCCAGATTTAAAGAACTATAATTATTCGTACTACAACCACCAACACGTGTGGTTGAGAAGTGGAACACCCCGGGAATCTGACCCAGATTTGCAAATTGTAAAACAGGCAACTTATTTTTAACGACAGATATCATAGTTCTATTAGCTACATTTACGTTAAATTCGCTGCCAATTTACTAAAGTTCCGGTTTGGACGATCAAAAGATCAAATATGAAAATTGAAATTCTTCAACTCACCGAAGGGGCAAAAAAGGCCAAAGGGCTTACGGTAGTGATCGATGTCTTCAGGGCATTTTCGACAGCTTGTTATGTTTTCGCTGCAGGTGCTGCCAAAATTATCCCTGTTGAGCATGTGGAAGAGGCCTTCGAACTGAAGAAAATTCTTAAAGATGTTGTGATGCTGGGCGAACGGAACGAGCGAAAGGTACCGGGTTTCGATTTTGGAAACTCACCTACTCATATTATGAATCAGGATTTCAGCGGGAAAACAATTATCATGACGACAAGTTCCGGAACGCGCGGAATTGCCAATGCAACACTTGCGGATGAAATCATCACTGGAAGTTTTGTCAATGCAGAAGCAATTATTAGCTACATCCGACAGAAAAACCCGACTGCATTAAGCCTGGTTTGCATGGGGTACGAAGGTCGCTATCCGACACAAGAAGATACTTATCTGGCCGAATATGTGCGTGACCGGTTGCTGATTAAAGAAACAAACTTCGAAAAAATGAAGCAAATCCTCCGCACTGGCGACGGGGCCCGGCTTCTTGATCCTGCCAATGACGAATGGTCACCGGCATCCGATTTTGAACTTTGTCTCGATCCCGATCGTTTTGATTTCGTTTTGAAAATTGAAAAAGGTGAAGATTTTAATTGGTTGAAAAAAATATAGTACATGAAGCATTATAATTTTGATGAAATAATAGAACGACGCGGTACTGACTGCGTCAAATACGATCTGCTCGAAGAAATTTTTGGGAATAGAGATGCCCTGCCACTTTGGGTAGCCGACACCGATTTCCGGGTGCCCGACTTCATCATGGATGCATTACACAAGCGGATGAACCATGAAATACTGGCTTATTCTTATCGTCCCGAGAGTTACTTTGAGTCAATTATCAACTGGGTGAATCGCCAGCATGACTGGAAAATCGACAAAGAGATGATTACATCAAGTCCGGGCGTCGTTTCGGCGGTGACCATGTTGATTATGGCCCTTTCTGAGCCCGGGGATAAGGTGATTGTCCAACCACCGGTTTACTTTCCTTTTTTCACAAGTATTAAGGGTTCAGGCCGGAAGATGGTGGAGAATCCGCTGATGCTAAAAGACGGGCGGTACACATTTGATTTTGAAAACCTTCGGCAAATCATCGATCCACAAACCAAACTTCTGATATTGTGCAGTCCCCATAATCCGGGAGGAATGGTTTGGAAAATGGAGGAACTTGAGGAGCTAAGCAGAATTTGTACTGAAAATGGGATTGTAATCGTCTCGGATGAGATTCATGCAGATCTCGTTTTTAGCGGGAACAAACACATCCCGATTCCGATGGTATCAGAGGAAATCGCGATGAATAGCGCCGTATTGATGGCTGCCAGCAAAACCTTCAATGTTGCCGGACTTTCGACAGCCTTCGTAATTATTCCCAATGAAAAAATCAGGCTAAAGTACGAAAAGGTACTGCATACGGTTCATATCGACAGTGGCAATATTTTTGGAAATATCGCGACAGAAGCCGCGCTTCACCACGGTTATGACTGGCTTTCGCAACTAATGATTTACCTTGAAGAAAACTATCATTATTTAGAGACTTTTCTTACCGCCAGAATGCCACAGGTGAAGATTATGAAACCTGAAGCCACATTTTTGGTCTGGCTCGATTTTTCGGCTTATCATCTTACTGAAATACAATTAGGCAAAATACTGATTGATGGCGGAGTAGCATTAAACAACGGGAGCAGATTCGGAACAGGTGGTGACGGTTATTTCAGGTTAAATTTTGGCTGCCCAAGAGCCGTACTTGAAGAAGGGCTGAACAAAATTGAGAAGGCACTGAACCAACGGGTGTAACTTCAAAACATTTGGATAAACAAAAGAAGCGACCTTCCGTTAATTGAGGATGAAGCTTCTTTTGACCATCTTCCTGATACATGCATCATGTTCGTTGTTTGGACAACCAAAAAGCGAGACAAAAGCCGTTGTGCCGGATTCCAGCAGAACATCCGCTGAAAAGTTAGTCCAACAAAACTATGATTTACCAGAAATTCAAATAACGGCTTATCGCACGCAAGGTCTGCTCAAATCTACAGCCGGATCAGTTTCGGTGATTACAGCCAATCGGCTCGAAAATTCAGCAGTAAACGTTGCTTCTTCATTATCTACGGTTCCGGGCATTGTGATGCAGGAAGGAACTTTAGGGACTATCAAACTTACATTGAGGGGAATCGGTTCACGATACCCTTACGGGACTAAAAAAATCAAACTTTTCTTTGGCGACATCCCGATGTACAGCGCTGAAGGTGAAACCACTTTTGACGATATAAACCCGGAATACCTTAGCCGGATTGAAGTTTTGCGGGGCCCCGCATCAAGTATTCATGGCGCTTCGTTGGGCGGAACAATCATTCTTTATCCGCGGAGAGCGGAAATGAATCATGAAGAAATCAAACTTACCAGTTCAGCGGGTAGCTATGGATATTTCAAAAACGGTGTCAGCTATTCGCTAGGAACAAATAAAAATGATTTGCTGATTTCGCTATCCGGCATCCAATCGGAAGGGTATCGCGAGAATAATAAATACAATCGAAACTCCTTTTTTATCAATCAGAATCAGCTCTTCAGCAAAAACCTTTCAGGCAATCTGATACTTTCCGGTTCCAAAATCCGTGCCCAGATACCAAGTTCGATCGATTCTGCCACTTTTGTAAATCATCCTCAAAAAGCGGCTGCCAACTGGCTAAATACAAAAGGATACGAACATCCTGACAGGATTTTCGCAGGTTATAGTCTGCGCTATCAAATGCCAAAGGATTGGGAATTTTCATCTTCCGTTTTTCTGAATTCGAGAAAAACAGAGGAGAACCGCCCATTTAACTATTTAGATGAATCGGGATTCGCCTACGGCGGACGCATTTTAAGCCAGCATACGAAAAAACAAGGAATTACAACCATTCATTTCCTTGCAGGAACCAATCTTTATTTTGAGAATTTAAGAAGTTCCTTATCCGAAAACATTGGTGGAATCGGGATAAAAGGGACACTTCAACAAAAAGGGAAAGAATCTATTTATCAGACTGATATGTTCACCCAATTGGAAGCCAAAATAAAGCGAATAACAATTACAGGAGGTGCAAATTTCAACTTTTCAGGCTTTCAATACATCGATCAGTTTAACTCAGATACATTAAACCAATCTGGAAATTATAACTTTTCACCTATCCTAGCACCGCGTCTCTCCATATCATGGAATCCACTGAATGACATTTATTTTTATACATCAGTGAATAAAGGTTTCTCAATACCATCGCTTTCAGAAAATTTAAGTCCGCTTGGATTGATCAACAGAGATATTAAACCCGAAAAAGCCTGGAGTTTCGAAGGGGGATTCAGGGCCAGTTTGCTGCATTATGCCACATTTATAGACCTGGCATTTTACTCTATGCGGGTGACCGACCTGATTGTTCCCAAAAGAGTGGCAGAGGATGTCTATGTTGGAATGAATGCGGGTTCTTCACTTCATAGAGGAATAGAATTGGCAGTACAACAATGGATTATTGGTCGTAAAAGGAGCGATGCTGACAAACATTTTGCATTAATCGCTAACCTGAACTTCGCGACCAACCGATTTAATTTTCAAAATTTCACGGAAAACAACATCGATTATTTGGGTAATAAATTGCCCGGAATGCCCGATCAAAACTTTTCCGGCAGTCTTGATTTAAAGACACCAATTGGGTTATACACACGCCTTGAGTTAAACAGTTCGGGTAAAATTCCACTCAATGACCTCAATAGCCAATATTCGAACAGATGGCTTGTTATGAACCTGAAGGCGGGATACATCTTTGAGATATTTAAGAAACTAACAATTGATGCAACAGTGAAGATCAATAATTTAACCGATGAAAAATATGCTTCAATGGTTGTTGTCAATGCTCCGGATACTACTTCACGGCCACCACGTTATTTTTACCCTGGTTTACCCCGATGGTTCACCTGTACCCTCAATCTAACCTATCAGGATTTCAAAAAATAGCAAGCCGACCCGGCACCAATATATGCTACTTTTTGAATGCCCATTCCGATCCTTCCTTGGTATCCTTTATTTCGAATCCCAATTGGGTAAGGCTATTTCGGATTTTATCAGAGGTGGCCCAATCTTTATTCTGTTTGGCTTCGATGCGCAGATTTAGCAATAAATCAACAACATCTCCCAAAACTTCATGGTCTGCGGATTCGCCGGAAGACGCTTCGGATTTGAATCCGAGTATATCGAAAACGAAATCGTTGTAGAGTTTTTTCAATATTTCGAGATCCGCACTATTTACAGAAGCGTTACCATCATTTATCGAATTGATCATTTTAACGCCATCGAACAGGTGGGCAATCAGAATTGGCGTGTTCATATCATCATTCATTGCAGCATAGCATTTCTCTTTCAATCCGGCTACATCAACAGAAGATTGTTCTGCAGGTTTAAGCTTATCAAGAAGAGCAGTTGCAGTAATTAATCTTTCCAACCCCTTTTCGGCGGCCTGTAAAGCTTCGTTCGAGAAATCGAGCGGACTACGGTAATGCGCCTGAAGAATAAAAAACCGGATACAAATGGGTGAATAAGCTTTCTCAAGCAACGGATGAATTCCGGAAAAGAGTTCGTCAAGCGTGATAAAATTTCCAAGCGACTTACCCATCTTCTGACCATTGATCGTGATCAGGTTATTGTGCATCCAGTAGTTAACCGGCTCATGTCCAAAACATGCCACACCTTGCGCGATCTCCGCCTCATGATGCGGGAAAAGCAAATCAAGTCCGCCTCCATGAATATCAAAAGGTTCGCCGAGGTATTTTGTACTCATTGCCGTACATTCGGTGTGCCAGCCGGGGAAACCTTCACCCCAGGGAGAAGGCCAGTGCATAATGTGTTCAGGTGCCGCTTTCTTCCAAACTGCAAAATCCAGTCCCGATTTTTTCTCACTCTGAGCATCCAGATCCCGGGTATTGGTATAAAGATCTTCTATTTTTCGTCCCGAAAGTTTTCCGTATGCATGAACTGCCGCATATTTTTCCACATTAAAATAGACCGATCCGTTTATTTCGTAAGCAAACCCCGACTCAATCATTTTCTGAACAGTCGCAATCTGTTCAATAATATGACCTGAGGCGGTCGGCTCAATACTTGGCGGCAACACATTCAACTGCAACATATTCCGACGGTAACTGTTCGTGTAAAGCTGAACAATTTCCATGGGTTCCAGTTCCTCGACTTTTGCTTTGCGGGCGATTTTATCTTCACCTTCATCGGCATCATTCACAAGATGACCAACATCGGTAATATTACGGACATACCGTACCTTATATCCAAGGTGTTTCAGGTAACGGAACAATACATCAAATGTGATTGCAGGACGCGAATGTCCAAGATGAGCTTCACCGTAAACGGTCGGACCACAGACATACAGTCCGACATGACCTGGGTTGATCGGTTCAAATATTTCCTTTTTCCTGCTTAAGGTATTGTAAATGATAAAATCGCTCATCCTTTTTAGTGTTTCTAACGAAAGGTCAAAATTAAAAAAAATACGGCTCTTTAAATGATTAGGAGTTGGGAAAACCCTTTCAAATGCTTTTGTTTATTCGCAAGTGGCTCATTTCCTAAATTTAATTAACGTATTTTTTTCAAGATAATTTCGAAGGGGCATTAACAAGCTTTAAAATTCAAGTTGAGCTTCAATCTGAATTCAACAAGATGGCATTTACAAGTTGCTAATTGACTATTGCCAATAGCTATTTTAAAAACCCCCAATTATCCTATTGTTTGTTACCATAACCTTTTCTTATCTTTGGCATCAAAGAACAGTTTATTATGAGAAATATTTTAAAAACAGTTATTTTACTGGCTACCGTATTATTGGTTGCTTGCGGTAATGCTCAGGATAAGAGTGATAAACGCCCCATGGTTTTGATAAAAACGCAATTCGGCGATATGAAAGTAGTCCTCTATAATGAAACACCGAAACACCGCGATAATTTTCTGAAACTGGCAAAAGCAGGATATTACGACGGAGTCCTCTTTCACAGGGTTATCAAAGACTTTATGATTCAAGGGGGCGATCCCGAAACACGCAATGCCAAACCAGGACAGCAGCTTGGGAATGGAGGCCCCGGATATGAAATCGATAATGAAATCAATCCCAAATTTCTTCATAAAAAAGGAGCATTAGCTGCTGCACGAGAAGGCGATCAGGTTAATCCCCAGAAAAAATCATCCGGCTCTCAATTCTACATCGTTCAGGGTGTAGTATTTCCTGCCAATAACATTCCAGCCCTCGAAGCCAAAGGAACCGAAAAACTGGCTCAAAGCCATATGCGTCAGCTCGTGCGAGAGAATGAAGATTCGCTGAAATTCTACCAGCAATCCGGCAATCAGGTTGCAATGGCGCTCTTAGGAGAACGGCTGCAAAACGAGGCAATTGCGAAAGCGAAGCTAACCCCTTTTAAATTGACAGAAGAGCAAAAGGAGGTTTATACAACGGTAGGCGGAACACCTCATCTCGATGGGAATTATACTGTTTTTGGAGAAGTAATTGAAGGATTATCTGTTTTGGATTCTATTGCTGCACAGCCAACAGGGCCCAATGATCGACCTTTAAATGATATCAAAATGGAGATAAAGGTTTTAAATCATTAAAATTTTAATTAACAATCATCTATTCTTCAAAAAGAGCTCAGCAATCTCAATATCTTCAGGAAAGGTAATCTTGATATTTTCACGATTTCCCAACACCAATTGTACAGACGTCCCGGAATGTTCGATAACCGATGCATCATCAGTAAATTCAGGAATATAGGTTTGATTGTAACTTCCCTGAATAATTGAAGCTTTAAAAACCTGGGGTGTCTGCACCAAATAAAACCGAGTACGATCAACCGGAACTGACTCATCCATTGTTCCTTGTCGTAAAGATTCATTAGCTGACAGAACCGGGATGGCAGTCCCATTCTGATCTGCACAATTAAAACATCGTGTCAACGTTTCGTGGCTGACAAACGGCCGAACCCCGTCATGTATAGCAATCAGATCGCATTTTGATACCTGTGACAGCCCGTTTTTAACAGACTGAAATCGGGTGTCTCCGCCGGCTATCACCTGGTGTGGAATTGAAAACCTATATTGATCACACAACTTGGTCCAACTTATGATTTCAGCGTCCGGAAGAACCAGAATAAGCTGAAGAGATGGATCAAAATCGTAGAAATTGCGGATGGTATGCATCAAAACCGGAATTCCCCCGATTAGCAGAAATTGCTTCGGAAGTTCGGTTCCCATGCGTGAACCGTTTCCACCGGCAACTATAATGCAACTATTTGTCATTAGCGAGTCCTAATTTTCATACAAAAATAAGGAAGCAATCCGAAAAACAGTTTTAAATTTAATTCCATTAATTTTAATCTGGCAATTACTGCTTTTTAAATGATTTCAGTATTTTTGAAATATGAAACAGATACTTGATTTTCTTAAAGACCTTGAAGCAAATAACTCGCGCGAATGGTTCGACCTGAACAGAGACAGGTATGATTCGACACGTAAACAATTTCTTGTTGTTGCGGAACAGCTGATTCACGACATCAGACTGTTTGATGATGAAATTCCGTTATTGAACCCCAAAGATTGCGTTTTCCGGATTTTTCGTGATGTCCGTTTTTCGAAAGACAAACTACCGTTTAAATCAAATTACGGCTGTTTCATCGCCCGCGGCGGAAAAAAATCAGGGTTTGCAGGTTACTATCTTCATATACAACCGGGCGAATGTTTCCTTTCGGGTGGAATTTACTTGCCTCTTCCTGAAAACCTTCAGGCAATACGTCAGGAGATATACTATCATCCCAAAAATTACATCGATTTAATTGAAGATAAATCATTTAAATCAACCTATACCTTAGAATACTCCAATAAACTCAAAACAGCACCCAAAGGATATCCCAAGGATTGGGAGTACCTGGATCTTATCAAGAACCGCAATTATGCCTTTGGACACCGGGTAGAGGAAAATGAGTTGATAGCTCCCGATTTTATTAAAAAGGCAATTGAACTGTTTAAGATAATTTACCCGTTGAACAGGTATTTAAACAAGGCGGTAGATGAAAATATAGGTATCTGAAAAACATCTTAAAAAAAACCCTTCTCTGCCAACGGAATAACCGCAAATTCATAACCAATAAAATACCAACGACAATGGGCTTATAATAGTTTGCCATTTTAAGCGTATAGTTAAAATTATTTTGAATATAAGATTTGTGCAACAAGTTATCACAGATAAATGGCATAATACAGTCCTTCTTCCGAAATTCTTGACATAGAAGAAATAATCCTCCAATCTGTAAGATATTTGGCTTACAATGACTTAGCGAATACGGTTTTAATTTCCGTTTCCGTGAAAAATAGGATTTACAAATGATCGAACCGTTAAAAAAAGCTCCTTGCTTCAGCAGCAAACACAGATGGTTCTCGATCCATTCCACACAATGTAAATCAGACAGAACTACAGCTCAGAAATCCGGGATTTATAAGGGTTCCTGCATGGTAGTTTTTCACCTTCAATTAATAAGCATACAGACTTATAAAGCATTAATATACATGATGTTTATAAAGTAAAAATAAGTACAAAACTGTGGCTTAAAATCGGCTATTTTCTTGGAAACAGGTCCAAGTATTTGTATATTTACTATTCTCAAATAAATCAATCCGGAAAATAAATTTGATAATAAGCGTGTCTCCTACCGTAAAGGTACTTTTTGTGGTAATTTATTTGACATTTACTGATCGTCTGTAAAAATAAAATCGCCCTTTTTTTATTGATTTACGGATTCATAATTCGCTTTTGCATAAAATAAATCTACTTGATGCATTTTACGTAAACTTTCTTTACTCAGACAAATGATTTGATTTTAATTTTAAATATCTATTTTCCTGTATATTAATATCTAATTCCACTACTAAAAAATCAGTCATAAATTATTTTTCGTTTTTGTAAATATTTTTTTTACGTTTTTGTCATAATAGTAAAATATCTTATCTATCTTTGCATTAGAAAAGATTTTTTGATGATCGGAATACTAACAGATCAAAAATTAATTGCCATGAAAACGCTTCTTGTATTAATATTCGCTGCATTTTTAACCTTATTGTTCGCCGCGCCAAAAGTGAGCAGCCAAACTATTGCGATCGGACACGTGACCGCAGAAGTAATAGAATCGGTGAGTGCTGCATCAAATGCGATTACAAGTTTCGAACTTGCTACGATCGCCGAAAGCGATGCGCGACAATTAGAACAATCCTACCTGACCTCAGAAAACGTAAACCTCGGCGCAATAACCTTACATTCCGGAAAAAATATCAGCTGCAACGTTGTTGTTAAGACAGCTTCACTTGTTGATTCTGCAGGCAATGGTTTTACATTGGAACCATCCGTCAATAACAATTCATATGCTTCAGCTGCAAAAGCGGATGGCTCTCAAACCATTCAGCTTGCCGGTAAAACAAACAAGTCAAATAGCCAGGCTTCCGGGCTTTACCATGGTTCCTATACCGTCGTTTTTGCATACAATTGAATATATCAAAACAGTAATTTAGATACCTGGTAATTCATAAAATCAGCCACTCGAATAATGTAAAATAAAAGATGAGAAGGTGGGAAGGTAAGAAGATGAGTTTCTAAAAATGTGCAATGGGATGAGTAACCATGTTATGCCCTTTTTATTTTCCTTTAAGCCTCCCACTCTTCCCTCACCCTTCCTTGATTACAATGCCATTGTAAAACCGGGATATTCTTTGCCATCCAATTAACAACCACAAATCCAAACTATTGTATGGCCATTTTAAACACCTGATCAATTGAATACAATATCTCATCTGCACTTATAAAAAACAGGTACAGGTAGATCTCCTTTCCGGAATTTTCGGAAATAAGAATTTTTGCCTTTTCATCTTTCCGGGTAAATCCTGTCTTTATTGGCACGATTAAGTGATGGACATTGTAAAATACAGCCATCAGGTGATCATCGTTACGTACCATATCGTTTTTCTGATTTTCCCAACTGACATCCGCTCTATTTGACTGTTCTGAGGATGAAATTGCTGTCAGATCAGCAGGTAATGGAAGTGATCCAACCGAAAACCTCAGTAACCCAGGATCATTCATAGTTCCATTTTTACCGAAAGCAGGTTTGTTTGCTTTTACAAACTGGTTAAACCTTGATGTAGAATCAGGTACAGCTTTGTTCCATATGGGTTTTATAAAAGGTACCATCATACAGGAAGCATACTTCACAACAACCGCAAAACATTTTCTGTGATTCTTCTACGCTGCACTCCACTCCGACGGTTTACGTTCACGTGGCAGCGTACGCGCATAAGTACTGCCACCCAGATTAACAAATACAATATTGCCAATTCTACCCGACAAAGCTTTCCCTATGATATTATTTACTCGTGCCATAATCTTCCTGTTTTGCGGTTAATTTGTATCCTACACCCGGAGTACCTATACTCATACCATCCTGTTTCTGTATATCTCGTGTATATTTATTCTACTCAAAGTATGCTGAAAGCATATCAGGTATACGGAATAATTACCTATGCTGTTACGCTGAACGGAATTACTAAAAGTGAACGGATACCAGCTTAAAACTATATTTCGCATGATTCAACTGTTCCATTTGCCTTTAAATTGAAAAGGCGGACATCAAATTAAATCCCGGATTCATAAATCAGCGTGGCTATTTTTAATCGAACTTTAGCTTGCCTGAATCTAACAGTGAAAATTAATTCATTGAACTTCTGCTCACAGGGTTTTTCCGGTCATTTCAGTTGTGGAATTGTTCATTGAAATTCTCTGATATTCAACCGGTCATAATTACCTGATTCGTGAGATGGGCATCCAATTCCTGATGAACCACAGCTGATCCATTTTACAATTGTTAGGAAACGATCTGTTTCTGCGAATACAACCCGCCTTGCCTCCCTGACTCGTCCTGATTTTTGTTTACAGATTTTGTGTTAATACTGCATTTACTTTTTTAACTCTCTACTTTATAATGGGTAATGATGAACCAGAGCTTTGTTGGGCAAAAT
>Ga0209386_1001025_pt1 | contig 12259 bp, 9 predicted proteins | sample NGEPertwo_FD_184510 | JGI IMG/M metagenome (GOLD analysis project Ga0209386, IMG submission 184510) | Arctic peat soil microbial communities from the Barrow Environmental Observatory site, Barrow, Alaska, USA - NGEE Permafrost154B-two... | ecosystem: Environmental > Terrestrial > Soil > Wetlands... | reverse complement strand
GGTCGAGGGCGCGCTGCGCGACCGCCTCGGCGGCGGCGCGATCTGAGCTCACGATGCTCTCGGCTGCTTCTCGGTAGATGTCGGCCATGCTTTGGACTCCTCTCCCCGTTGTGCGGGCTTCTTCCTGACGAGGGCAGGGAGAGGCCCACCTATCCTTCACCGACCCGTCACGTGCGCGCGACAGACCGGGGTCCGCGCCTGCCAGCATCTACCCATCGCCGGCTGCTGGTCGTATAGTCAGAGATGCGCTTCTCCAGAATGGGCTCCGCCTCTTCGCGGAGTCGCGCAGCTCGTCAGGCGTTGCGGGGTGCGGCTGTGAAAGTAGCACGTTCGCGCACGTTATCAAACACAGTCGCACTTGACGTCGCGCCAGTCGAGCCTATGATGAGCTTTGAGTTTGTTCGATTCTGCCGATACGGGAATCACGTGGGGGGCAGTGCTCGGACCGCTCTCATCGTTTGAGGCTCGTCGCACGGAGTCGTCCGCGCGTCGAGGACGCCGTGTCGAGGCCCTTCGCCTGCGGCAACGCGACTGGCGCGCCACGCGGGGTGCTGCCGCGGCGTCCGCGCCCCTTGTCTTTCGGCGCCCACCCGGTCGGCCCGCGCAGCCGCGGGGCCTCATGGAGCCCCCTCGGTGCTGAAGGGAGCGAGACGACAGATGGATAGATACATGAGCGCCGCGCAAGGGAGGCCGACGTGAGCGTGCGGCTCTTCTTCGCCACGGACGTGCACGGCTCGGAGGCCTGCTGGCGCAAGTTCATCAACTCCGGCAAGCACTACGACGCCGACGTCCTCATCCTGGGCGGCGACATGACGGGCAAGGCGGTCGTCCCGATCATCGACAATGGCGGCGGCAAGTACACCTTCCACATGCAGGACATCCGCCACAATCTCGACGGCGCCGACGCGCTGGCGCTCAATCAGCGCGCGATCCGCGATCACGGCTACTACCCTGTGGTCATGACTCCTGAGCAAAGAAACGAGTTCACGAGCGACCCCGACAAGGTCGACGAGCTCTTTCTTCAGCAGATGCGCCGGACCGTCGAGGAATGGGTCGCCTGGGCCGACGAGCGTCTCGCCGGCGCCGACCTGCGCTGCATCGTGTGCCCCGGCAACGACGACCACAGCGACATCGACGAGTTGCTCGCCACCTCCTCGCAGATCGAAGTCGGGGAGGGCAACGTCGTCGACCTGCCCGAGGGTCACCAGCTCGCCTCCAGTGGCTGGACGAACCCCACGCCCTGGGACACGCCGCGCGAGGAAGACGAGCCGGCGCTTAAGGCGCGCATCGAGGGGATCGTCGCGCAGGCCACGGTGAGTCCCGAGCGCCTCATCCTCGGCCTGCATGCCCCGCCGTTCGACACGCAGCTCGATGTGGCGCCGACGATCGAGTGGGAGTCGCTTACGGTGCAGGGGCAGGACGTCGCCCATGTGGGCTCCACGGCCGTCAGGGAGGTGATCGAACAGGTCCAGCCGATCCTCTCGCTCCACGGGCACATCCACGAGAGTCGCGCCGCCGTGCGCATCGGGCGCACGCTGGCCGTCAACCCGGGGAGCTCGTACGTCGAGGGCACGCTCTCCGGGTGCATCATCGAGCTCGACGGCAAGAAGAAGCTGAAGCGCTACAGGCTCACGATGGGGTGAGGAAGATCCTGGGCCTGACAGAAATGGGGGGACGGCGCTCGTGAAGTCGTCCAGAACCGGTCTGCGTTAGGAGGTTGTGTTCAATGGCGACGAATGCCGCTCCACCAGAACAGACGCTCTTCGTGCGAAAGGCCAGTGGGCTCGTCAAGGGCTGGTCCAGCGGGGACGGGTTCCGCTACTCGTTCTTCTCCGTCAACCTGTTCCTGGCGATCTGGTCGTTCGCCTACGCAACGTTCATCCCGGGAGGCAGCCTCTTCTGGGCGATCGTGATCACGGCGGCGTTCATCGTCCTCGAGATCATCGTGTACGCCGGCCTGATCTCGGTCATGCCGCGAGCCGGCGGCGACTACGTGTGGATGACGCGGATCTTCAACAGCCCGATCGGCTTCGTGCTCGCGGCCGGCGGCTGGTGGTTCATCCTCTGGCTCTGGACTCCAATCTACGCCGACATGGGCGTCCAGACCACCATCAAGCCGATCTTCCGCATCCTCGGGCTCAACGGCTCCGCCGACTGGATGGGCACCCGCACGGGCGTGTTTGTGGCGGCTCTCGTGGTCATCGCTATCGCTTCGACGCTGGTCGCTGTGGGCATGAAGGCCTACGCCAAGTTCCAGAAGTGGGCAATGTGGATCGGCCTCGCCGGCGTGATCGTGGCTGGCATCCTGCTCCTGGTGACCTCCGGGCCCTCGTTCCAGAAGAAGTACAACGCGGCTGCGGACAAATACTACGGCAGCCACGGTACGCTTGACCTCACCAAGTACGAGGCGGACGCAACCGGTGCCTTCAAGTACGACGCCGCCGGCGCCCTGATTCCGGCCAAGGGCCAGACCTACGCCAACGCGTTCGAGGCGACGCAGGCGATCGGCAAGGGTACCGGCATGCCGACATCGACCTTCAGCGGCGGCTTCAGCTGGGCAACCTTGACGCTCATTCCGTTCATGCTGTTCTGGATGGCGTGGCCGAACTGGGGGGCGACGCTCTACGGCGAGGTCCGCGGGGCGAAGGACTTCCGCAAGAACATCTACCAGATGCTCGGCGGCCTCATGGTGCCGACCCTCATCTCCCTCGCCTTCCTCGCGCTCATGACCTGGAAGGTGGGCTACCAGACCTTCATGGGCACGATGAGCGCGTTCTGGTGGGGCATCTCGCCGTTCGGCGGTGACTACATCTCCCCGACGGCGATGATCTCGTGGATCGTCGACAACGCGGCCTTCCAGATCGTTCTGATTGCGGCCATCTCGCTGCTGCTGTTCGGCTGGTTCGGGACGCTGTTCCTGTCGTCGACACGTATGATCTTCGCGTCGGCGTTCGACCGCATCCTCCCGGAGCGGGCGGCGAAAGTGACGTCCGCCGGTGTGCCGACCGTCGCCCTGCTGCTGATGACCATCCCGTCGATCATCATGGCGGCGCTCTACGCCTACACCCCGATCGAGACGGCTACGGGCGTGACCTGGGTCAAGCTGTTCACCTACGACGCGACGCTCGTCATCGTCGTCATGTTCCTTGGCTCGGGGCTGGCGTTCATGATCATGCCGTGGCGGGCGAAGAGCATCTGGCAGAGCTCGTCGCTGCCGAAGTCGGGCATTGCCGGAATCCCGTGGATGTCCGTCATCGCCTTCGGCTACTGCGCGTTCCTCGTGTTCAATCTGGTGCTCTTCCTCAAGGACGCCATCTACGGCGTCAACAACGCCAAGTCCATGATCTTCATGGGCATTCTGTACCTGCTCGGGATTGTGATCTGGATCGTCGCCTGGGCGGTGCGCAAGCGCCAGGGCATGGCCCTCGAGACAGTGGCCAAGGAGATCCCCGTCGAGTAAGAGCCTGATCAAGGCACGAGAAACCGGTCGTCTAGACGGTACCGGCGGCGGCCCGGCCTTGGCCGGGCCGCCGCCGGGTTCTGTGCGACAGAGGGGCCGAAGCTCGACGGGACCCTGGTCACAAGCCGACCGCCGCCCTGCCCGGCCAACGACGCGAGCAAAGGAGGCCGCGCATTCATGAAGATCTTGACGCGAATGGGCGACAGCTCCAACGTGGAACTCACGCGGGACGAGCTGCGCAAGGAGCTTGAGGAGGGATCGGAGGCCGCCGCCAAGAAGGCCAAGATCCCGATCCTCACGGAGAACGAGTTCGACTACCTCGTCGACATGTTCGCCGCCCCCACGCGCATCTGGGGTGTGCAGCGCGGCAACGAAGTGGTCATGACCAAGGACGGGTGCGTCAACGCCCTCAACTCGTCGCGCATGTCGAGCGGCGTCGTAGCGCCGGTCAACCGCGAGGTGGGCGTGCGCCTCTTCGAGTCGATGCTGGGCTTCGACTCCATGGAGGTCGCGCACAACGACTACTCGGTGAAACCTCAGCGCTTCCTCAAGGCGCTAGAGCAGCTGCACATGGAGCTGCTGCAGGAGACCACGATCTTCCCTCTCTTCTACGGCTTCATGCCCAACCTGGGCCTCTACTACCGGCCCGACGGTTCGTTTGAGAACCCGTCGGACCTCCTGCCGCTCGGCAAGATCGACGAGGCGCGCCGGACCCAGGAAGAGGCGCTCGAAGCCTGCCAGAAGGACTGCATCCTGATGAGCGACTGCATGCTCGAGATGGGTGCCGACGGCATCGACTACGACACCGTCGCCTCTACCGGCGACGCCGAGTTCCTGGCGGTGCTGCGCACGACCGAGCACGTGGCTGGTGAGACGGGCCTGCCCGTTGAGATCGGCATGTCGTCGGAGATGGTGCTCGGCTTCCACGGCGAGCTCGAATACGACGGCGTGCGCCTTGCCGGCCTCTGGCCGCACCAGCAGCTCGAGCTGTGCGAGAAGGCCGGCGCAGCGATCTTCGGCCCCGTGGTCAACACCAACACCAGGAAGACGGCGCCGTGGAACCTCGCGCGCGCGCTCACGTTCGTCAAGGCCTGCACCGAGATCGCCAAGATCCCCATTCACCCCAACGTCGGCATGGGCGTCGGCGGGGTACCGATGTTCGAGACACCCGCCGTCGACGTGGTGACCCGGTGTAGCGCCGCCATGATCGAGATCGGCAAGGCGGACGGGTTGTAGGTGGGTACAGGTGACCCAGCCGGCATGCACATGGCGCATCTGCTGGCCTCGTCGATGGGTGGCATCAGGGCCGCTGGAGATCTGGTGGCAAGGATGCAACTCAAGAAGATGAGGATCACGGAAGCCAAGCAGTACGTGGCCGACAAGCTGCACGTGACCCCGCTCGACCTCTCGGATCCCACGCTCATGCGTGGTCTCAGGGAGGAGCTCGACATCGGCACCATCACCGGTGTGCCGGGCGTGGCGAAGGGCATCGCGGCGAAGGTCCGCATCGCCGAGCTCCTCGACATCGAGATCAACTCCGTGGAGCAGTTCAAGAAGAAGACCGGGCTCCACAAGTAGGTGAGCCCGCATCAGGCAGGCGATGCCGCCTCAAGCGCGAGCCGTGCTCGTAGAAGTCGAGCTTGGACATGCTCGCCGGGATCATCGCCCAGATGCTCCACCACAGGTCGGCGACCAGCTTGTGCAGTTGCATGCGCGCGTAGCGATGCTCGTCCATCCCGCCGCAGTAGGCGGTGAAGGCGGTCGGGGTGACCGGTGATCGCTCCGGTCAGGAGACCGGCACCTCGAGGCCCATGCCGGCCAGCTCGTCGCGGACCTCGTCCATGCTCTTCTGGTACTCGGCGTTCACGATCCGCTTGGTCTTCATTTCGTAGACCTCCTGGAAGGTGAACCCCTTGTCGGGATCCTTGAGCTTGTCGCCGAAGAGCGGGAAGAGCTTCTGCGCGAGCGGCTCGGCCTCGGCGCGCGTCATCTTCGCGGCCGCCAGACCCATCTCCGCGTGGAACTTGTGGTCGTCGGGTACCAGTGAGTCGGACTGCACCGACATGGCCGGGTGGCCAGAGAATACGTTTCCACCAGATGTCACAACAGCGAGCATATAGCAGGCCATTTCGTAGTGATACTGCTTCGTGCCGGAACCGCCGCCAAGATACGGCAAGTTGACCACCGGATAGCCCATGTTGCGGCCGATCGCCGCGTTGGACACGGCTATCGCCCAGATGAGCGGTTTGGTGGAGGAGAGGTGCAGCTTGCTGTGCAGCGGCGCGTTGTAGTGGTAGGTGCCGCGGAAGATCAGGTTGCCCATGATCATGTAGCAGGTGGCGGTGACGGCGACGCCCTCGGCGCCGCCGGCGTAGCCGCCGAACAGCGGCGTCGAGGTGGAGCCGATGTTGGCGCTGATGCTGTTGTAGAAGGCGACCTTCTGCAGCGCCTCGTAGCCGACGACCATCTCGGAGAGGAAGTCGATGAGGAAGCCGTCGCTGGGGCGCAGGCCGAAGGCCGGATAGCTGGCCGCGAACATCGAGGCCGGCTGGGAGGCCGCGGAGATACCGTTGATGATCGGCAGGCCGGCGCGACCGGAGCGGCGGATGCCCTCACGCGCCAGGCGCACGGTCTTGCAGGCCGCGAGGATCTCCTGCGGCGAGCGTACGCGCGCGTCCTTGCCGCGCAGGTGGAGGATCGACGGCACGCTGACCGAGTCGACGATCGAGAAGGACGCCATCTTCTCGACGATGTCCATGAAGATCTGCTCGTCAGTCGTGTAGATGCCGCCGCCGACGTGCACCCACGGCCGGTCGTCGGTGGTGTCGGGGCGCCGGCCGTACATGGTCTTGCGCTCGCGGTCCTCGCCGAACGTCGCGCTCTTGGGCGCCTGCGAGCAGGCGAGAAGGATCTCCTCGCGCGTGAACTGCATCACGCGGTTGGTCTCGGGGCAGTACGCGCCGGCCTCGGCGAGGAGGTCGACGGCCGCCTGGAAGACGCGATCGGTGAGGTCGTCGTCGGTGTTGATGATGGTCTCTTTGTCCCACTTGATCTTGTAGCGCGCGATCAGCTCGGTGAGCTTGGGGACGTAGCGCTTCATGTAGTAGTCGGTCTCGGAGATCAGCGGCCCTACTTCGGCGCGGTCGAACACTTCGATCAGGTCGATCATGTCGTTCTCCTCAAGATGCGGGTTCGGCGGTCGGCTTCGAGGCGCCGGTCACGACACCAGCTTGGTGGCCAGGACGACGGCATCGTAGGCGCTGCCGCTCCAACCGTCGGCGCCGATCGAGTCGGCCCACTCCTTGGTGGTCGCGCCGCCGCCCACGATGACCTTGAACTTGCCGCGGGTGCCCTGATCCTTGAGCGCGTCGATGACGTCCCTCTGGCCGATGAGCGTCGTGGTGAGCAGAGCCGAGATCGCGATGATGTCGGCGTTCACCTCGTTGGCCTTGTCGATGAACTTGAAGAGGTCGACGTCGATGCCGAGGTCGTGTACCTCGAACCCGGAGGTCTCGAAGAGGAGCTTGAGGATGTTCTTGCCGATCGAGTGAAGGTCGCCCTTCACGGTGCCGATCACGATCGTGCCCTTCCTCTGCTCCGCGCCGCCGGCCTCCTTGATCTTGGGCTCGAGCACGCTCATCGCCGCCTGGAAGGCCAGTGCGGCCTGCATGAGCTCGGGCAGGAAGATGTCTTCGCACTCGAACTGCTCGCCGATGACGTTGAGACCCGGCAGCAGGCCCTTGTCGATGACGTCGCGGGGGTCGACCCCCTCGGCCAGAGCCTTGTTGACGGCCTTGAGGACGGCGTCCTCATCCTGGTCGACGATCGACTGCTTGAGCTGTGCGTACGTGGCCTCGTTTCCCATTACCTGCACCCCTTCTTCTCGTGTCTGGACGTGATCGTGTGGATCGTGACGGACGGTCTCGGCGCCGTGCGGCGGGCGCCGCTAGGCGTCGCCCTCGGCCTCGACCCAGGTGGCTTCGCCGGCGACGAGGCCGGGGAACTCGGCGCGGATCTGCCCGTCCAGCTCGGGCGCCCAGACGGCCGGGTTAGGCTGCGACAGGATGCCGCGGGCGACGGCGCGCGCGCGGCTCTGGGCGTCCGGCCGTCCGGCCGCCTCCCATTGCGCGCGCATGCCGCGGTCGGCGACCTTGGGGAAGACCGCGGTGGCCTTCATCAGCGACTTGGTGTGCTTGCTCTTCATGAAGTCGCCGCCCGGCCCCACCTGGGCGATGACGTCGAGGGCGAGGTTGTCTTCGCTGAACTCCAGGCCGCGCACGACGCGCTTGTTCATGAGGGCGATCTCGTCGTCGACCACGGCCTTGCCGAAATCGAAGGCCATGAGCGAGCTGAAGAGGCCGCCCATGTTGAGCAGCGTGGCCCCGGCGAGCACCGCGCCGAGCGTGTTCATGCCGGTCTCGTAGCCTGACTGCGCGTCGTTGCTGTGGGCGTTGGTGAGGCCGATGTAGCCGCCGGTCGGGACGTTGTAGAAGTGCCCGAGCTGAGCCTGGGCCATGCAGAGCATGCCGGTCTCGATGGCGCCCGGGGCATAGGCCCCGGTGCGCATGTCGGCGACCGTGGGCAGGCTGGCGTAGATGATCGGCGTGCCCTCCCTGGCCATCTGCTGAAAGACCGTGATGGCGAGGAACTCGGCGTTGCCGACGATCAGCGTGCCCATGAGCGTCATCGGCGAGGTGAGGCCGGCGTTGGGCACCACGGTCGTGTACACGGGCAGGCCGCGCTCAGTGAGATACATCACCGCTTTCGTGGAGTCGACGTCCATCGTCAGCGGGCTGACCATCGGGCAGTAGTGATGGTTGATGATCGGGCGCTCGCGATAGGCGTCGGCGCCGCCGGCGATGAGCTCGCCGAGTCGAATGACCTGGTGCAGGTCGTTCATGTTGGGGGTGTTGCTGCGCACCGGCTTGAGGCAGTTCTTGAGCGCCGGATAGAAGCGGCTCAGGCTGAACTGGCCGGAGGGCGCGTCGTCGGCGAGCGTGGAGATCGAGAAGATGTCGAAGCCCTTGAGCTCGTTGATGAGGTGGGCGATGTTGGCGATGTCGGTGGAGGTGGCGCGGCGCTCGACACCGGTCACGGGGTCGACCACGTTGGGCGCCGAGCTGCCGGTGACGACCACGGGGCCGCAGTCGGGGATCGTGCGGTCGTACTGCGGGTCGCGGCCGCGGAAGGTGAAGCTCGTCGGGCAGGCCTGCATGTACGTGCCGACGACCTCGGGCGGGAACTTGACGAGCCCGTCGGCGTCGACGCTGCAGCCGTGGGCCTTGAAGACCTCGCGGGCGGGCGGGTGATGAGCCAGGATGCCGACGTTCTCGAGGACCCAGAGCGACGCTTCGTGGACCCGCTCGACCTGCTTGGCGGTGAGTAGCTCAACGTGCTTCATGTGCATCAGATCCTCTCGGTCGACTGCCGATCTCATACAGCCACCACACGCAGCCCCCGCCGCAACATCTCCTCGCGGACGTCGTCGTCGACGCCGTCGTCGACGACGACCGCCTGCACGTCGTCGAGGGTGCAGATGACGAAGTCGCCGACGACGCCGATCTTGCTGCGGTCGGCGAGGACGATCACCTCGCCACGCGTCTGGCGGATCATGGCGCGCTCGACGCCGGCGAGGCCGACGCTGGCAGTGGTGATGCCTTCTTCGAGGCTGACGCCGTCGGCGCCGAGGATGAACTTGGAGGCGTGGAAGCCGCTCAGGACCTCCAGCGACAGCGCGCCCTCGAGCGTGTTTGAGCGTGGCCGGTAGAGGCCGCCGAGGAGGATGACGTCGAGCGCCTTCTCCTGGGCCGAAGACACGGCCCCGAGGTTGTGCGTGATGATGCGGACGTGAAGGTCGGGGTCGACGTGCGAGAGGACCTGCGTGGCCGTCGTGCCCGAGCCGAGGAACACGGTCTCGCCCGGCTTGATCATGGCGGCCGTCGCCTGGGCGATGCGCTGCTTGTCCTGCGCGTGCGCGCACACGTTCGTCACGTAACGCGGCTCTTCGACGATGTGCTGCTTGAGGATGGCCCCGCCGTGGGTGCGTGAGAGCAGGCCCTCGGTCTTCAGGCGTTCGAGGTCCCGGCGGATGGTCATCTCGGAGACGCCGAGCAGATCGCTCAGCGCGGAGACGCGGACGCTCCGCTGTTCGGCGAGTATCTCCAGGATGCGACCCTGCCGTTCGGCCGGGAACATCTCGCGCCTGTCTGGCGACGACATCGAGCTCCCCAGAGGTTGTGATGTGTTGTCAGAATCGCTCACAATCGAACGCGTGTGTGCAATTCTCAGGCTGGATCCGGTGAATGTCAAGTGTTCTGGGCTGTGCGCGTGTGTTGTTGTGTGGGAGAACGCTGCCGCCTGCTCCCGATGACGAGAAGGGCGGCGGGCCACCGGCCCGCCGCCCTTCCGCGGTCGCTGCGTGGATGACGGCGCGGCCGCGTCAGTACTCCGCGTCGGCCGCCTTCACCTTGCCCCTGAAGGTCCTGTAGACGTAGGCCGTGTACAGCAGCGCCAGCGGGAAGCCGATGATGGCGATGATCAGCATCACCTGGAGAGTCAGGTGGCCGGAGGCGGAGTTGGTGACGGTGAGGCTGGTGTCGGGCGGCGTGCCCCGCGCCGGCACGATCTCGGGGTAGTTCCCGACCGCGGCTATCCCGGCCAGAGCGATGATGATGCCCGCCGAGCCGAGGAAGGATTTGAGCTCGGCGCCCTCCTTCATCATCTGCGAGATGGTGTAGAGCAGCGACAGCGCGAGGACCACGAGGAAGAGCCAGCCGAGCGGCCGGCCGAGCACGTTGTCCGACGCGCGGGAGACGGTCAGGATCGTCGCCGCAGACGTCGCCACGGCCAGCACGGCGAAGATCCAGAACGTGATCTTGCGGCACTGCACCGCACGGGCGTGCAGCTCGCCCTCTGACTTGAGCGCCAGCCACGCCGCGCCGTGGGTGACGATGAGGAAGAGCCCGGTCACGGCCACCAGCAGGGAGTACGGGTTGAGCAGTTGCAGGAACGTGCCCGTGTAGTCGCCGTTGGCGTTCATGGGGACGCCGCGGATGACGTTGCCCAGGGCGCAGCCGACGAGGGTCGCCGGCGCCAGGCTGCCGAGGAAGAAGGCGCCGTCCCAGACCCTGCTCCAGCTCTGGTCGCCGTGGCGGAACTCGAGCGAGACGGCGCGCAGGATCAGGCCGAATAGCACGAGCATGATGGCGAGGTAGAAGCCGCTGAAGGTCATCGCATAGACCATCGGGAACGCCGCGAACAAGGCGCCGCCGCCGGCCACCAGCCAGACCTCGTTGCCGTCCCATACCGGGCCGATCGACGAGCGGACCACGCGCTTCTCGTCTTCAGTCCTGGCGACGAACGGGTAGAGGACGCCGGCTCCAAGGTCGAACCCGTCGAGGACCACGTAGCCGGTGAGCAGCAAGGCGACCAGGAAGAACCAGATGTTCTCGAGACTCATCACGTCACCTCCCCGCGCCGGCGGGAGCGGGCTGCGCGGAAGCCCTCTCAGCCTCCAGCATCTCGACCACGTCTTCCGGGCCCTTGCGGATGATCCCGAGGAAGATCCGCAGCCAGGCGATGAACAGGACCAGGTAGATCAGGCCAAAAAGGCCGAGCGTGGTCCAGACCTCGCCGGCGGAGACGACCGGCGAAACACCGTCGCTCGTGCGCAGCAGGCCCTGGACGATCCACGGCTGCCGCCCCACCTCGGTGGCGACCCAGCCCATGTTGATGGCGATGAGCGGCAGCGGGAAGCACACGACCAGCAGCCACAGCAGCCAGCGCGCGTTCTCGAGGCGCTTGAGGACGTGCATGATGAGCGCCAGCAGCATCACGCCGATGAACAGGAACGACAGGGCGATCATCAGATGGTAGCTCTGGAAGGTGAGTTGCTCCGGGGGCCGGTCGGCGGGCGGGACGATGTCGAGGCCCTTGACCTCGTGGTCCGGGTTGAGACCGAGCATCAGGCTCAGGCCGCTGGGGATGCTGACGCCGGTCGTGCCGCCGTCGCCGTTCACCCAGCCGAAGAGGTGAAGCGGCGCGTTGGTCTGCGTCGTGATGAGGTTCTCGAAGGCCGCCATCTTGACCGGCTGGTACTTGGCGACTTCAAGCGCGTGCCAGTGGCCGATGATCGGCATGGCCGCCGACGCGAGGAGCCCGACGACGAGAGCGGTGACGAGCGCCTGGCGGGCGAAGTGCACATGTCGCTTCTTGAGCAGATACCAGGCGCAGATACTGGCCACGACGAAGCACCCGGCGATGACGCAGGCCACGACGGTGTGCACGTAGCGTGGCGCGAAGGACGGGTTGAAGGCGGCCGCCCAGAAGCTGGTCATGATGGCCCGGCCGTCCTCAATGGCGTAGCCGGCCGGCGTGTGCTGCCAGGAGTTGGCGATGAGGATCCACACCGCCGACAGCAAGGCCCCGATCATCACCAGCCACGCCGAGATGTAGTAGAAGCCGTTGGAGACCTTCTTGCGACCGAACAGAAGCACGCCGAGGAAGGTCGACTCGAGGAAGAAGGCCAGAAGACCCTCAGCCGCCAACGGCGCTCCGAAGATGCTGCCCACGAAGCGCGAGTAGTCCGCCCAGTTCGTGCCGAACGCGAACTCCATGGTGAGGCCCGTGGCCACGCCGATGACGAACGTGGTCGTGAAGAGCTTGATCCAGAAGTTGGAGGCCGCCTTGTCGGCGGGGATGCCGCTCTTAAAGTAGCGCCGCTCAGAGAACACGACCATCAGCGCGAGGCCGATGCTGATGGGCACGAAGATGAAGTGATAGCCGACGGTGAACGCAAAC
>Ga0209386_1001022_pt1 | contig 12295 bp, 9 predicted proteins | sample NGEPertwo_FD_184510 | JGI IMG/M metagenome (GOLD analysis project Ga0209386, IMG submission 184510) | Arctic peat soil microbial communities from the Barrow Environmental Observatory site, Barrow, Alaska, USA - NGEE Permafrost154B-two... | ecosystem: Environmental > Terrestrial > Soil > Wetlands... | reverse complement strand
GAGACCACGAACCGCCGGTGGTCCACCGACGTCCGGTCGTGCGCGAGGTGCTCGGTCAACAGGGTGCCGAGGTGCCCGACGGCGGCGGCCACCGCCGCGCTCGGCCCGACCACCACCACCCGGTCACCTGGCTGCAGCTGCTCGTCGGGCGCCACCACCCGGGTGCGCCCCTCCCGGGACAGGTAGGACATCCGCACCTGCCCATCCGCGAACCCGGGGACGTCCCAGAGCTGGGTGGGTCGGTCCACCTGGGCGGTCACGGCGTCGAGCCCCAGTCCCGCGGCCGGTTCCGGGTCCCGCCCGGACGGCCAGCGCCGCCCGATGACCACCGCGACGACGACGATCGCAACGGTCACCCCCAGCGGGTACCCCAGGGCGTAGCCGATCGCCGGCTCGGTGCTGCCGGACGCCGTCGTCGCCGCGGCAAGGGCGGGCGTGGAGGTCAGGGCCCCGGTGAACGCGCCGGCCCGCAGTGGACCGGACAGCCCCGCGATGCCGCCGAGGAGGACCGCTGTCGCGGCCGCGACCGCGAGCACGGCCACACCGACGGTCATCAGCGGCAGCTGGCGGCGCAGGTCACGGAAGAACGTGCTGCCCGCCGCCAGGCCGACGGTGTAGACGAACAGGGCAAGGCCGAGGGTCTGCACCAGGGCAAGGCCCTCACCCAGCCGGGGGTCCAGCGCGCCGACCGCGAGCCCGACGAACAGCGCGCCGGCCGCACCGAACCGCACCGGCCCGAAGGGCACCGCACCCAGGGCGGTGCCCAGCGCCACCACAAGGAAGATCGTCAGGAGGGGGGACGCGGCGAGGACGTCGAGCACGGCGTCGACCGCAGGCATCTCAGCAGCTCCTGTGGACGGCGGGCCGGGCAGTGATCACGGCTCAGACGCTAGCGGCCCCGTCGGCCACATTCGTCCGGTACCGCTCACATCCGCGCGAGGGGCGCCCTACGCTGCGGCGCAGGTCCTGCACCTCCGCCGGCCCCAGGCCAGCCGCCACGAGACCCACGGGTGGCTGAGCACTCCCGTCGCCTGGTGCAGCGACCGTCAGTCCGGCCATGACCTGGTTCGGCTCAGTGTCAAGTCGAACTCCGTTGCCGTGCTGACCGACGGCACCGCGGTGCTCGGCCTCGGCAACATCGGTCCAGCGGCGGCCATGCCCGTGATGGAGGGCAAGGCGATGCTGTTTAGGCAGCTCGCCGGCGTCGACGCGTACCCCATCTGCACGCGGACCTCCGGCGTCGAGGAGCTCATCGCGGTGGGCAAGGCGATCGCACCCTCATTCGGCGGGATCAACCCGGAGGACGTCGCGGCACCGGAGTGCTTCGAGGTCGAGCGACGACTGCAGCACGCGCTGGACATCTCTGTCGTCCACGATGACCAGCACGCCACCGCGATCGTCACACTCGCGGCTCGCTACGGCGCGGCCGAGGTGGTCGGCAAGCGGCTGGAGGATCTCAAGGTCGTCTTCCTCGGCATGGGCGCGGCCGGAGTGGCCAACGTCAGGCCTTGGCAGCATGCCGGCGTCAAGCATTTCGTCGGGGTGGACCGGCACGGCATCATCTCCACGCACCGAACGGACCTGAACTCGGAGAGGCGATCCATCGCCGAGACGACCAACCCCGAGAGACTGCGCGGCGAGCTCAAGGACGCGTTGGCAGGCGCTGACGTCTTCGTCGGGCTCAGTGGTCCGGCCTGATCGAGCCGCGTGAGCGGTCGGCCGGCGGCACTGAGGTTGACCGACGCCGGCGCGCGCAGCCCACCCTCCCCCACCCACACGTTTCGCTCGGATCTGAGCGTCCACCGGACAGATCCGAGCGAAACGTCACGCTGAACGCGCGAGCGCCTCTGGCGGGCGTTGCGAGGAAGTCCACCGCCGGCGGCTCTCCCTCCCATGGGGGGCGCAGACTCCCCCTCACGACGGTGTTGCGACCGCCGGGCGGACACCAGGATCGTCCCCATGGACGTCGTCGCCATCGCACCGGAGCAAACTCCGACCACCGGCCCCATGGGGCGGTGGTCGTGGATCTCGCTCGGCGGTCGGATCCGCGCGTTGGACCCCGCCGCTTGGGTCGGATGGGCACTGACGCTCGGCCTCACCACCGCGGTGGCCCTGCTGGTCCTCAACACCCCGCTCATCCCGGCTCTCCAGGAGCTCGCCTTCGCGCCGCGCTCGCCGGGCGAGCCGCTCTCGGCCGCCGAGCTCGATGAGCTGCTGGCCGACTGGTTCGCATTCGCCCGCGTGGCAGGCGTGAGCGTCGTGGTCGGGGTCCTGTGTGCGCGACGCAGCGTGGTGCTCGGGACCGTTCTGACCATCTGGCCGTTCATCGCCATCCCGCTGTTCGGCCCGTTCGTCTGGGGCTGGTGGGTGGCGCTCGCGGCTGTCGCGGTGTGCGCGGCCTTCTCGCGCCCGTGGCGAGCACTCGTTCCGTACCTGCTGTCGGTCGTCGTGACGGTCGCCTTCAACGCCCAGTACCTCACCGCGCTGTTCCCGGACGGCCAGGGCACCCTGGGCGGTCCAGGTGGGTGGTGGTACGTCTTCGGCTACTCGGCGTACTCCGGGGCGGCAGTCGCGCTGAGCGCAGCGATCGGTGTCGGGCTTCGTTCCAGGGCCCGGAGCGCCGCCGCCCGGGCGACCGAACGCCGGGCCCTCACGATCGAGTCCACCGTGGCGGCCAGGGCCCAGCTCGCGCGCGACCTGCACGACGTCGTCGCGCACCATGTCTCCCTAGTCGCCGTGCGCGCGGAGAGCGCGCCGTACACGTATCCCGACCTGGGTGATGAGGCCCGCAAGGTTCTCCGGGAGATCGCCACGGACGCCAGGAGCGCGCTCGACGAGCTCCGCCGCGTGCTCGGCGTCCTGCAGCGCTCGGAAGGCGGCGAGCTCGCGCCCCAGCCCGGCGCCGACGACGTCGCCACCCTCGTCGCCGAGGCTCAGGCGGCGGGCCAGGAGGTCGAGCTCGCCGGAGGCTGGTCCGACGTGCCGGCCACCCAGGGCTACGTCCTGTACCGAGCCGCCCAGGAGGGCCTGACGAACGCACGCCGGCACGCGCCCGGGGCGAAGGCTGTGCTGACACTCCAGCAGCGGGCCGACGTCGTCGGGTTCCGTCTAGCGAACCCCGTCACCGCCCCCGGGCCCGACGGCGAACCGGGTCGCGGCCTGATCGGCATGCGCGAGCGCGTCGAGGCCCTCGGCGGGGCGGTCAGCGCGGGAGTGCAGGACGGTACGTTCGTCGTCGTGGTGACCCTGCCCCTGGAGAGCCGATGACGACCGTCGTCATCGCCGACGACCAGCCCGTCGTCCTGCAAGGGTTCAGCGCGATCCTCGCGGCGGCGCCGGACCTCGAGGTGATCGGTGTGGCCGCCGACGGCGTGGCACTCCTCGAGCTCGTGGACGCCCGCCCGCCCGATGTCGCCGTTGTCGACATCCGCATGCCGCGGATGGACGGCATCGCCGCCACGCGACACATCTGCGCCACACACCCCGCGACCCGGGTGCTGATCCTGACGACGTTCGACCTGGACGAGTACGTCTACGAGGCCCTGCGGGCAGGTGCGAGCGGATTCCTGCTCAAGGACATCCCCGCCGAGCGGCTCGTCGAGGGGGTGCGCCTCGTCGCGTCCGGATCCATGCTCCTGGGGCCGACCGTGACGCGCCGCCTCGTCAAGGACTTCGCGGACCGTTCTGCCGCACCGCGGCGGGCTCCGGGGCTCGACGAGCTGACCCCGCGCGAGGCCGAGGTGCTCCGGACGGTGGCTCGTGGGCTGTCGAACGCGGAGATCGCGGCGGAGCTGTACATCACCGAGCAGACGGTCAAGTCCCACGTGTCCGAGACCCTGCGCAAGCTCGGCTGCCGCGATCGCGTCCAGCTCGTGATCGCCGCCTACGAGTCGGGACTGATCAGCGCGGACGGGTAACCGGCGAGGCGGCCGACCGCGCCACATCGCGCCATCTCTTGCGGCTAGGAGCGCGCATCCCGCGGACCACGTGACGCCTGGGGACGCTGGTGCTGATGTGACGTCCCAGCGGGCTCACCAGGACCACTGGTCACATCGTCCGCACAGAACGCCTGAGTGGCCGGCCGGCCGCACCCAGCCCTGTCCGACGCCCCACCCACACGTTTCGCTCGGATCTGAGCGTCCACCGGACAGATCCGAGCGAAACGTCACGCTGAACGCGCGAAGCGGCCGACGGCGAGAGTGCGGCTCAGCCCGCGACCTCGGCCCCCGCCACCGGCGCCTCGTCGGCATGCGCGATGTGCGCCAGCTGCCGCCAGATCAGCACCACGAACATCGCCGACCCGACGAACGCGAACCAGAACGGGGCGGTCACGCCCCACCGTTCAGCGAGCACACCCCCGACGCCGGACCCGATCACCAGCCCGCCGAACACGCCGACCATGTTCACCGACCCCACCCGACCCTGGAGCTCCATCGGCACCGCGCGCTGGCGCACGGTGATCGACGTCGTGCCCCAGACGAACGCATGCGCGCCGAACACGAAGAAGATGCCCAGCGCGACCCACGCCCGGGTGGTCAGCGCCAGCGCCAGGTGCGTGAGGGTCTCGATGATCAGGCCGATGCGCATCAGGTCGGCCAGGCTGACGTGCCGGGTGATCCAGCCGTAGGCCGTCGTCGCCATGAGCCCGCCGGCGGCGCTGGCCGTGGTGAGCAGGCCGAACCCGATCTCACCCATGCCCAGGCGCCTGGTCGCGTAGAGCACCAGGACCGACCACGCCGCGCCGAACGTGATGTTGAAGATGAAGATCGTGAGCACCAGCGTCCGGACCGCCGCGTGGTGGCGCACCCACCGGAAGCCCTCGGCGATGTCGTGCCGGACGTGGGTGCGCTGCTCCGGGTCGCGCCCGTGCGGCGGGAGGACGATGCGCGACACCAGCACCGCCGCGAGCCCCACCAGCACCACCTGGGCCGCGAACGGCCACGCGGCGCCGACGGCGAACATCGCCGCGCCGATCGGCGGGCCGGCCAGCTGGTTCACCGTGATGAAGCCGGTCTGCAGCCGGGAGTTCCCGACCGCCAGGTCGTCGCGCGCGACCATCATCGGCAGCAGGGTCGAGGTGGTGGTGTCGGCGAACACCTCGGCCGTGGCGAGCACGAACAAGGTGGTCAGGATGACCGCGATCGACGCGTTCTCCGTGCCGATCGCCGCCGCGATGACGACCAGCACGACGGCGCGGACCACGTCGACCGTGATGACGATCCGCCGGCGGTCGAGCCGGTCGGACAGCGCGCCGGCGAACAGCCCGAACACCAGCGGCGGCAGCCACTGAAGGGTCGCCGCGAGCGCGACCAACCGGGCGTCCTCGGTGAGCGAAGCGACCAGGAGCGGGCCGGCCGCGAGCAGGATCCCGTCGCCGAGGTTCGAGGCCCACGACGAGCCGAGCAGCCACCGGAACCCCACGCCGAGGCGGCGCGGGAGGAGGGTCTCGACGAGCCGGCTCACAACGGCCAGACGCTACCTGGTCCGAGCCCGTCGACCCCCGGAAGCCGCGGCAGGCAGGAACGTCGAGCTGGATCGCGCTTCGGTCGTAGCAGAGTTTAGTGCGGTTTAGTTCTAGGCTATAAACCGTCCTTACCTCTACTATCGATCCCGTGGACCCGATCACGAACCCGTACACCCCGAACGCCGGTGCCCGCCCGGACGCGCTGGTCGGGCGCGATGACCAACTCACGTCGTTCGACGTGCTGCTCGGCCGCCTGCGGGTGGGTCGCACTGAGCAGTCGATGATCATCACGGGGCTGCGGGGGGTCGGCAAGACCGTGCTGCTCGCCGACTTCAGCGCCAAGACCACTGCGGCCAAGTGGCAGGCCATCGAGATCGAGGTCTCCAAGCTCGACGACAGCGACTTCCGTCGTCGTCTCGCACAGGGCATCCGCCAGGCGTTGCTGCGGATGAGCCCCCCGGAACGGTGGCGCGACCGAGCCAAGAAGGCCATCGCTGTCCTGCGGAGCTTCACGATCACGATCGACCCCGACGGGGCTCTCACCGCTGGTCTGAACACCGACGCCGCGCGAGGCGAAGCAGACAACGGTGACCTGACCATGGACCTGACGGACATGCTCGTGGCACTCGGGGAGGCCGCGAAGGAGGAAGAGACCGGCGTCGTCTTCCTCGTCGACGAGGTCCAGTTCCTCACCCAGGCGCAGTTGGAGGGGTTGATCACCGCGCTGCACAAAACCGTGCAGAAGAAACTGCCGATCACCATGGTCGCCGCTGGACTCCCACAGATCGCCGAGCTCGCCGGCGAAGCGAAGTCGTACGCCGAGCGGCTGTTCAAGTTCCCGAAGATCGACCACCTCGGGCCTGACGATGCTCGGCGCGCCCTCACGGAACCCGCCGGCGACTCCGGCGTTCGATATGACGACGACGCTCTCGAGCTGTGCCTCGAGGTCACCGACGGGTACCCGTACTTCTTGCAGGAGCTCGGGTACGCGATCTGGCCCATCGCGCGGGACAACGTGATCGACCGCGCATCCGTCGAGCGCGCAGTAGTGAGCTACACAGAGAAGCTCGACGGAAGCTTCTTCCGGGTTCGCCTTGACCGAGCAACCGAGCTGGAGCGGGCGTACATGCGGGCGATGGCCGAGCTCGGACCTGCGATGCAGTCGGCCGGCGACGTCGCCAGATTGCTGAACCGCACGTCGCAACAGTGCGCGCCGACGCGGTCAACGCTCATCCAGAAGGGGCTGCTGTACACCCCCGAGTACGGGTACGCGAAGTTCACCGTCCCGCATTTCGACCAGTTCATGCGCGAGGCGGTCCCGGAGCTGGTCGTCCCGGAGTTGCGGAGCCGACCTCGTCGATCGGGCGCGACCACGTCCAGCTGAGTTGTGGCTTGCGGCCGCCCGCGTCTGAGAGCAACAGCCCCCGACCAGACCGAGGCCCGACCGGGGGTTGTCCCAACCGCGAGCCCCTGGTCGTCCCAAGAGCCACTCTGTGCGCGAGGGGGGACTTGAACCCCCACGCCCTTTCGGGCACACGGACCTGAACCGTGCGCGTCTGCCATTTCGCCACTCGCGCGCGCCGCAGCAGGCTAGCACGACGGCGCCTGGCCGGCAGGGGCCGCGGGGTCGCCCCGGACGCTACCGCCACAGCGCCTGCATCACCCGTGTGCGGCAGCCGGATCACGCGCGCCGATACCCCGCCCCCGGTGTGCACGGCTCGGAAGCCTCTCGGCAAGTACGATCAGGAACCGGACCTCTGGGGGTCCCCCGACGGTCCGCGTCCATTTCGCCGCGAACCCCCTGCCCCGAGGGGCACCGAAGAGGCACCACCAGGCGTGACGATGTCTGCGGGCCCCCGCCCGCCGCACTGCCGGGAGGAGGTGGCATGGGAGTTCTCGACAAGTTCGAGAAGGGCGTCGAGCGCGTGGTCTCGACCGCGTTCGCCAAGGCCTTCCGCAGCGAGGTCAAGCCGGTCGAGCTCGCCAGCGCCCTGCGGCGCGAGGTGGACGACCGTGCCGCCGTCGTCGGGCGGGACCGCACGGTGGTCCCCAACGAGTTCACCATCGAGCTGTCCCCGGGCGACCACGCCCAGGTGGTCGACTGGGGTGCCGAGCCGCTCGCGGACGAGCTGGCCGCCAACGTCACCGACCACGCCACCAGCCAGCGGTACGCGTTCCTCGGCCCCGTGACTGTCGCGTTCGTGGAGGACACCGAGCTGGAGGTCGGCCGGTTCCTGGTCCGCAGCGCGACCGTCCGCGGTGCCGTCGCACCCGCGACCACCGTCGCCGCCAGCCAGCGGCACCCCCTGGTGGACATCGACGGCCAGCGCTACCTGCTCACCGGTCCGGTCACGGTGGTCGGCCGGGGCAGCGAGGCGGACATCATCGTCGACGACCCCGGCGTCTCCCGCCGACACCTGGAGATCCGGGTGACGCCGGAGGCGGTCGTCGCCACCGACCTGGGCTCGACCAACGGCACCTACGTCGAAGGCCACCTCGTGCCCGCCGCCACCCTGGTGGATGGCAACACCGTCACGATCGGTCGGACCCGGATCCTGTTCTGGACCGGCGACGACGACGAGGACGGGTGAGCAGCCCGGATGAGTGAGCTCACGATCACCCTGCTTCGGCTGGGCTACCTGGTTCTGCTCTGGGTGTTCGTCATGGCGGCGATCTCCGTGCTCCGCCGCGACCTGTACGGGACCCAGATCACCAGCCGGCGGATGCGCCGCACCCCGCAGCCCGCCCCCCGGCCGGCGGCCGCAGCCGCACCGGTGCCCGCCGCCGACGGACGCTCCGCCCCGTTCCCGCGCCGCGAGGTGGTCCCGAAGCGGCTCGTCGTCACGGCGGGCCCGCTGCGCGGGACGAGCCTCCCCCTGACCAGCTCGGCGGTGCTGATGGGCCGCGCGGCCTCCTGCACGCTCGTGCTCGACGACGACTACTCCTCGTCCCGGCACGCCCGGATCTTCCCCGACCAGGGACGCTGGTACGTCGAGGACCTCGGCTCGACCAACGGCACGTTCGTCGACCGGAACCGGATCACCGAGCCCACTCGGGTCGGCGTCGGGAGCCAGATCAAGGTCGGCCAGTCCACCCTCGAGCTGCAGAGATAGGGCGGGCCGCCGGTGACCATCGCGCTGCGCTACGCGGCCCGCTCCGACGTCGGCCTGGTCCGGTCCAACAACCAGGACTCCGCCTACGCCGGCCCGCACCTGCTGGTGGTCGCGGACGGGATGGGCGGGCACGCCGGCGGTGACATCGCCTCCTCGGTCGCGGTGGCGCACCTGGCACCACTGGACGACGAGGCGCACGGCCCGGACGACGCCCTGCAAGAGCTGGCCACCGCGCTGAACGGGGCGCACGAGGAGCTGTTGGCGCTCGCCGAGGAGAATCCTGCGCTGGCCGGCCTCGGCACCACCGTCACCGCCCTGCTCCGCTCGGGCAACAAGCTGGCGATGGCCCACATCGGCGACTCCCGGGCGTACCTGCTGCGCGAGGGCGAGCTGACCCAGGTCACCACCGACCACTCGTTCGTCCAGCACCTGGTCAACACCGGCAAGCTCACGCCGGAGGAGGCCGAGCACCACCCCCAGCGGTCCGTGCTGCTGCGCGTGCTGGGCGACTTCGACATGGAGATCGTCCCGGACCTGTCTGTGCGCGAGGCCCGCGCGGGCGACCGGTGGATGCTCTGCTCGGACGGGCTGTCCGGCGTGGTCAGCCACGACACCATGGCGGACGCCCTGCGCGACGTCGACGACGCGGGCGCGTGCGCCGAGAAGCTGGTGGACCTGGCTCTGCGCGGCGGTGCCCCCGACAACATCACGGTCGTGGTCGGCGACGTCGTCGAGGTGGACGACCTGCCGGACGGCGCAGCCCCGGAGACCACGTCGCACGTGGTGGGCGCCGCGGCCCAGGACCGGAACCGGCCCAGCCGGGGCGGCAAGGGCGCCGCCGCCCGCGCCGCCGAGCACTCCGCGGCCACTCGGGCCCGCAATGCCTCGACCACGCCCCCGCCGCCCACCTCGTTCGCCGAGGACGACATCGTGCCCACCCGCAGCGTCTGGCGCCGGGTGCTTCTCGCCCTGGTGGTCGTCGTCGTCCTGGCTGCTGTGGCCGTCGCCGGCTGGCTGGGCTACCGGTGGACCCAGGACCAGTACTACGTCGCCGTCGACAACGGTCGCATCGCCGTCTTCCGCGGCATCCCGCAGACCGTCGGCCCGATCGCCCTGTCCGAGGCGGTCGAGACCAGCGGCACCGAGGTCGTCGACCTGCCCGGGTACTTCCAGGACCGCCTGGCCGCGACCATCCCCGCGAACGACCTGGCCGACGCACGCCGGCGCGTGGCGGACCTGGAGGACCAGGCGGACGGTTCGTGATCTCAGCCACGACGCCGATCTCGCGGCGGGGGATGCGCTGATGGCGACGGTCACCCCGCACCAGGTGCGCCCCGGCCGGGCGCCCGAGCTGGTCCTGCTCGCCGTCGCGCTCTGCCTGGGCGTCGGCGCGTACGCGCTGGTCGGCCTGGCCACCACCGACACCCTGCCGGCCGACATCCTCGGGTACGCCGCCGGGCTGGTCGCCCTGAGCGTCGGCATGCACCTGGTGCTGCGCTGGCGGGCGCCGTACGCGGACCCGGTGATCCTGCCCACCGTCGTCGCCCTGAACGGCATCGGGCTGGCGATGATCTACCGGATCGACTTCGCCTACGAGGCGCGCGACAAGTTCAACGGCTTCGCCGAGCGTCAGCTGGCCTGGACCGCTATCGCGGTGGTGCTGGCCGCCGCCGTGGTCGTGGTGCTGCGCGACCACCGCACGCTGCGGCGCTACACCTACACCGCGATGGTCGCCGGGCTGGTGCTGCTCGTCCTGCCGCTGGCCCCGGTGATCGGCCGGACGATCAACGGCGCGCAGATCTGGATCCATGTCGGGCCGGCCTCCTTCCAGCCGGCCGAGCTGGCCAAGATCGCGCTCGCGATCTTCTTCGCCGGGTACCTGGTCACCACGCGCGACACCCTCGCCCTTGCCGGACCCAACGTGCTGGGCCTGCAGCTGCCGCGGCCCCGCGACCTGGGCCCGATCCTGCTCGCCTGGCTGGCTTCGCTCGCCGTCCTGGTCCTGCAGCGCGACCTCGGCACCTCCCTGCTGTTCTTCGGTCTGTTCGTCGGGATGCTCTACCTGGCGACCGAGCGGCTCAGCTGGGTGATCATCGGCGCGGGGCTGTTCATCGGCGGCGCCACCCTGGCCGCGCGGGTGTTCCCGCACGTCGGAGCGCGGTTCGACGTGTGGCTGCACGCGCTGGACAACGACTTCTTCAACGCCGACCCGGGCTCCGGGCAGTTGGTCCGCGGGTTGTTCGGGATGGCCAGCGGTGGGTTGTTCGGCACCGGCTGGGGCCAGGGCCGACCCGACCTGGTGCCCTACGCGGAGTCGGACTTCATCGTCGCGTCCCTTGGTGAGGAGCTGGGCCTGACCGGGCTGCTCGCGATCCTGGTGCTCTACCTGGTGCTCGCCCAGCGCGGCCTGCGCACCGCCATCGGCGTCCGCGACGGGTTCGGCAAGCTGTTCGCCGGCGGGATGTCCTTCGTGGTCGCCTTCCAGTGCTTCGTCGTGGTGGGCGGGGTCACCCGGATCATCCCGCTCACCGGCCTGACCATGCCGTTCCTGGCCTACGGCGGCTCGTCGCTGCTGGCCAACTGGGTGATCGCGGCGCTGCTGCTGCGGATCTCCGACAGCGCCCGCCGGCCGGCGCCACTGCCGTCCGCCGTTGACGACGACGGGGCCCTGGACGAGGAGGGCCGACCCGCGCTACCGGTCGGCTCGGACCACGCGACCGAGGTCATCGACCTGCGCACCGGCGAGGACCCGCGCCCAGGCAGGGGGCGCAGATGAACACCCCGCTGCGCCGACTCGCCACCGTCGTCATCCTGATGTTCTTCGTCCTGATGGGCGGGGTCACCTGGGTCCAGTTCGTCCAGGCGTCGGACCTGAACGGCGACCAGCGCAACATCCGGACCCAGTACCGGGAGTACGGCAGCTTCCGCGGGCCGATCGTGGTCGGCGACCAAGCGATCGCGTCCTCGGTCGCGGTGGACGACCCGTTCGGCTTCCAGCGCTCGTACGCCAACGGCCCGCTGTACGCGCCCGTTACCGGCTTCTACTCGGTGGTCTACCAGCGCAAGGGGATCGAGGAGTGGCTGAACACCGAGCTGAACGGCTCGGCCGACTCCCTGTTCTACGAACGGCTGCAGGACCTGGTGACCGGTCGCCAGCCGCAGGGCGCCTCGGTGGAGCTGACCATCGACCCGGTCGTGCAGCAGGCCGCCTGGGACGCGCTCGGTGACCAGCGCGGCGCCGTCGTCGCCCTGGACACCACGACCGGCGCGATCCTGGCCATGGTCTCCAAGCCCAGCTACGACCCGAACGCGCTGGCCGGGCACGACGTCGCGGCGGTCAGGCAGGCATGGGCCGCCCTGCTGGCCGACCCGACCCGCCCGATGGACAACCGGGCCATCGGCGGCATCACCTACCCGCCGGGGTCGACCTTCAAGCTGATCACTGCGGCGGCGGCGCTCGAGTCGGGCATGACGCCGGACACCCCGCTGGTCGCGCCCACCGTGCTGGACCTGCCGCTGACCACGGCGACGCTGCACAACTTCGGCGGGGCGGCGTGCAGCGGCACCGGCGCGATCACGCTGCGCGACGCGCTGCGGATCTCGTGCAACACCGCCTTCGCCCAGCTCGGCATGGACCTCGGCGCCGACGCCCTGCGCGGGCAGGCCGAGGCCTTCGGCTTCGACACACCACTGAACGTGCCGATGAAGGTGTCGGAGA
>Ga0209386_1001020_pt1 | contig 12307 bp, 9 predicted proteins | sample NGEPertwo_FD_184510 | JGI IMG/M metagenome (GOLD analysis project Ga0209386, IMG submission 184510) | Arctic peat soil microbial communities from the Barrow Environmental Observatory site, Barrow, Alaska, USA - NGEE Permafrost154B-two... | ecosystem: Environmental > Terrestrial > Soil > Wetlands... | reverse complement strand
TAAGGCCTGGGAAACAATTAAAGAAACTTTGGATCCTGCTAATCCAAAATCAGACAAGACATTAAACTGGTCAGGAACATGGCAGGCACGAGGTGAAATTATTGAGGCAATAATTCTATCGAAAGACGAGAATTATAAAAAATTGGTGGAAAATCCTGTAGAGGAGGCTTACAAATCGTACATGAAAGCGATTGAACTTGACGATAAAGGTGGTAGCCCAGCTTTGAAAATCAAGCTTTTAACATTTTCGAATACCCTGATTAACCAAGCTGTTGAAGCTTATCAGGCTAATGATTATGCGAAAGCAACTGATTATTTTGAAAAAAAGCTGGCTATAGATCAAACTCCACTGTTTAAAGCTGATGCTACAATTGACACAGCTATCATGTACAATACTGGACTTGCCGCAATGAATGCAAAACAATATGAAAAGGCAATTAAGTACTTTACTGACTGTGCAAAATACGGTTATAACGGAGGTTCATCGTACGCTCAAATGATTAGTGCTTACCAATCACTTGGCGATACAGTTAAGTCTGTTGAAGTTATGAAAGAGGCTTTTGAAAAATATCCTGATGATCAAAGCATTAATGTTCAGTTGATTAATTACTATATTATGTCTGGACAACCTAACGAGGCCATCAGTTACCTTGACAAAGCTATTGAAAAGGAGAAAGATAATTCCTCATTTTATTTGGCAAAAGGGGTAGCGCTCGACAAACTTGGACGGCAGGATGATGCAATTGAAGTTTACAAAAAAGCAATAGAAATAAAACCTGACAACGGTGATGCATATTACAACATCGGTGTTATCTATTTCAATCGCGGAGTAAAACAATTTGATGTTGCCAATACTGTTCCTACAAGTGATCAGGTTCGTTACGAAGCAGAAAAGAGTAAGTCTGATGATCAATTCAAACTTGCAGTTCCTTATCTTGAAAAAGCAGTCGAATACAATCCAACCGACAACTACATTCTTGAGCAGTTAAAGAATCTTTATTACAGGCTCAAAATGATGGATAAATTTGAGGCACTGAACAAGAAATAAGAAAAAAATATCAAAATTAAGAGAGGGAGTTCTTCCCTCTTTTTTTACCACTCTTAAAATAACATAATATTAGTTATAAGACACGTGTATGTTTGAATATTAGGCATTTAAATATGTTTTCTGATGTCCGATAGTTAATTCATACATGTTGCAATAAAGCTGCTATTTTAGGGATTAAGTTGGTGCTTTTGCTGACAATTCAAGTAAAATGAAAATAAATTTTAGCAGAAGGTTATATTGGGATGTGGATCAGAATAAATGCTGATTACAATCGATTCAGTGGATTTATTTTTCAAGACAAATACAATATTACTTCAGTAAGAATCAGCTTGAAAACAAAATCAGAAAGTGTTTCAGTACAAGACTTTTTTGAAAGGTGTAATTTATTGAGGAACTTCGCCTGGTAAATTCAGAGGTTATTCAAATAAGGTTTTCTTAATACAATTCTCCCACGTATCGTGAATGCCACAAACTAAATCTTTATTTGTGCCGCGGAAAACCTTAATATCTGTCGACGATTTTTTTTAATATTCCACTGTATTCTATTCATCGATAGGCTTGTAAATGACAAATAGTCAGGTTTTATGGCTATTTTAGTGTAAAAAAGAATACTCCTCTCCCACCATCTTTAGGCAAAAAAATATCTATACGCCTGATAATGTGGCATATAGATGCAGGACGCCAATTTAATTGTCTATTAGTTTCTAATTTTTGTATCGGAAATGAAAGATTAATTGTTCCGAACAAACGGACAAACTTTAACTGCAAACCGTTTTATTAAAACAAGAAGCAGATTAGTCTGACCAAATGTTTCGGTTGTTTAGATATCAAGATTTCGCTTCATATAAGGGGTGTAATCCTTAATAATCGGCTTATAATCAATATGAAATAATGGTGACGAAATAATGAAATCGGCTGTTGAACGGTTGGAGGCTGTCGGTATATTGTACAAAACAGCAATTCGCAGCAATGCCTTAACATCGACGTCATGTGGTTGTGGCTGCATTGGATCCCAAAAGAAGATCAAAAGATTAACATTACCTTCGCAAATCATTGCGCCAAGTTGCTGATCACCTCCCAATGGACCAGACTTTAAAATGATGACCTGTGGTGGCATTGCATCATTCTCTTTACACTTCTGACTGATAGTATCTTCAACAAGTTTTCCCGTAGTTCCGGTACAAACAATTGTATGATGGGCCAATTCTTTCCAGTTGAATGCAACCCATTCTGCCATATCTTTTTTGCGATTATCGTGGGCCACTATGGCGATTGTTTTCTTTATTTTCATTCTCATTTAATAATAATTTAAGGCAAAGGTAAGTGAATGAAGGTTTCTACCGAAAATTAATTGATTATCAAAATATTAATATTTCATTAAAAATGACTTAAGTGTTAAGGTTTTCTCATATTTCGGATCAATTGCAACGTTGTCATATCGCTCAAGATTGTTGCTTGCGATGATTGATTGTGCCATTTCTGCATATTGATCAGATTCGTGATAGCTGCCCATATAAAGCAATAATTCAGAGGATGCTTCCCCCTCCCAACGTTTTTGCCTGAATCTTTTATAAGATGACAATTTGGAAATTAGCAGATAGTAATGTTCAACGGACTCTATTACAGAGCTATATGTCCTTAAGTATCGCTCATCGTCACCCGTTTGAAATTGGATAAGTGATCGCGAATCGTCACTTGAAAAAGACATTATTCCGAAGATATTGTTGCCATTCCTGAAAATACTTGATGTACCCCATCCTGATTCGAGTACTGCCTGGGTAAGAGCAAGACTAACCGGATGAGGATAGATTTTTCTTTTCAATTCAATAATTGAATCGGTTTCATACTTATGCTTCATTGCGACTATAAAAGTAGAATCAAAATATGAAATCTTCTTTTTTCTGCCGATTCTTGTCTCAATAAACTCAACATGGTGCAAATCATCCAATAACCGTTCCCTTGTAATTATAATTGCGGGGAGCAAATGCTGAATAAACAATTCTTTTCGTTTATCTGGATTTACGGAACGAAAATCAATAGACCCAATGTAATTGACGGGAATAAGTGCAGAATCTGATTGATTGATAATTGAATCAGAAACGATTAATTTAACGTTTTTGATCTTTATTTCAATCGGCCAGTATCGTGAATTGAATTTTTCGGTCTTTGCAAATAAATAAATTGCGAAAATGACGATTGCAAAATATATTAGATCGCGAATAATTCTTAGCATAAAAACGAGTGGTTAGCATGCTGGCAAAATTACAAAATAACCGTTATTAAAAAAATAGGAGTTATTCATTGTATCTTATTATAAATCAAATGAATTCTTTTTTAAGGTTTCCTACCCATTGTTCAATTCGTCCGTTTGTTAACCTTGCCTGGTTTTCCTGATCAAGTGGTAAACCTACAAATTGACCGTCTTGAACAGCTTTTGATCCTTCGAATTTATAACCTTCCAAAGGAATTTTACCGACGATGGAAGCTCCTTTTTCTTCAAAAAAAGTAGCCATAATTCCAATAGCGTCACAAAAATTTTCAGAATATCCTTTCTGATCACCCAATCCAAAAACTGCTATCCGTTTTTTTGAAAAATCAATCTCCTCAAGGGCAGGAAGCAGTTCATCCCAATAATTAGGTAATTCACCGTCAAACCAGGTTGGCACCCCAATAATCAGATTGTTGAATTCATGAAAATTTTCTTTTTTAACATCATCAACATTCACAAGTTGAACATCATAACCAGAGAAAGCATTGTGAACAATACCAGCAATCTTAGCCGTTTTTTTGGATGCAAAACTATAAAACAGACCTATTTTTTCCATAATCAATATTTTAAAAGTGCCAGTGCAGCAGCATAAATCTTATCTTCATTAATCAAAATGGCAGCTTCAAGAATCCTGCTAAAGCCAACCGGTGTAAAGGCAGAACCCACCCTGCGAACGGGTGCATCCAAAAATTCGAATGCCTCTTCACCAATAATGCCAGCCAATTCCCCTCCAAAACCTCCAAATACTTTATCCTCGTGAACGACCAAGACACGTCCTGTCTTTTTAACAGAATTGATAATTGTCTCTTTGTCGAGTGGAATCAAAGAACGAATATCAATCACCTCAAGACTTAAACCTTCACCAGCAAGACGTTCAGCCACTTTAAGCGAAAGATGAGTTGTATTTCCATAAGTGATAATGCTCAAGTCAGTTCCTTCACGACGGATTCGCGCTTTTCCAAAAGGCACTTCAAAATCATCGGGAATTGGAGTTGCAGCTGCGGGTGAATTGTAAAGCGCTTTTGGTTCCAGAAAAAGTGTAGGCCCCTCTGATCGTAATGAAGTACGAAGTAATCCGGCTGCATCATCAGCAAATGAAGGGTAAACTACCCGAATCCCAGGAAATGTTGCGAGTGCTCCTTCAGTCGATTGTGAATGGTATAATCCACCTCCTATATATCCTCCGGAAGCAAGTCGAATAGTCACATTCGGACTGAATTTTCCATTCGTTCGCCAGTATTCATGTGTCATTTCGACATACTGCTCCATGGCTGGCCAGAAATAATCAGCAAACTCAGCTCCTTCGACTACAATCCTGATTTTCTTACTATAACGAGACATGCCATTAGCAGTTCCTGTAATGAAGTCTTCAGCAATAGGCCCGTTAAAGACCCTCGATGGTCCAAATTCCTTTTGCAATCCTTTAGAGACATTGAATATACCGCCTTTCTCCTTATTTGCGATATCTTGCCCCCAAATAAATGTATCGGGATTAAGACGGAACTCTGCTTTCAGCGTTTCATTTAGTCCTTCAATAAATTTTTTCTTCGCACCAGTTGAATTATGCAGACCATCAGGATATTTAGATGCCGGGTAAGGGTCTGGAATCACAAAATCGTAAATTGACGCCGGATCTGGATCTGGCGATGCCAAAGCATTTCTGTGAGCAACTTTAAGTTCCTCTTTAGCCTTTTCCTCAATCGCCAGAATTTCCTCTTCTGTTAACCTTTCGTAACGCACAAGCATGCGCTTAAACTTTAGCAATGGGTCAGAATCCAACACGTAGCCCAACTCTGCATCGTTACGATACAAATCATGCCTGTCGGAATTTGAATGAGCATGAATCCTGATACAATTTGCCTGAACTATACAGGGTTGCTGATTCTCCAACGACCATTTTTTTGCTTCGGTCATCGCGTTGATTGAATCAAAAACATCTTTTCCGTTGCAATGAACGATTCTTAAGTTTTTAAATCCTGAGAAATTATTAGCGACCTTTCGATTGGCTGTCTGATCTTTTTTGGGAACTGAAATTCCATATCCGTTATCCTGAAAAACAAAAATCACCGGAAGTTCCTCTGTAGACGCACCATTTATTGCCTCATAAACATAGCCTTCCGATACAGATGATTCTCCCTGGGAACTGATGGCGACTCCTTTTCCTTTATAATACTTAATTGCACGCCCAACACCAACAGCGTGCAAGGTGTGATTTCCAGTGGCAGATGATACATTGTGGATGTTCCATTCTGGTTTACCAATGTGATTCGACATATGTCTTCCCCCGGAAGTTACATCAGCAGCTTTGGATATACCATTCAAAATGATTTCCTCCGCAGTGAGTCCTGCTGACAAATTGGTTAACATATCGCGATAATATGGGAAAAGATGATCATTTTCCCTGTTAAATATTTGTCCGATAGCCAGTTGTATGCCATCATGCCCGGCATATGGCGCATGATACGACCAACCGATGGCTTGTTTGAGATAATTCGGAGCCTTCTCATCGATCATGCGTCCCAGCGTCATCAGATAAAACCACTTTTCAAGGATCACTTTATCTGTATTCTTAATCGTAAAGGTCTTGTGCACCGTTATATCCTGTAAAACTTTCATATTCTATAGTTTAAATCTAATCAAATATTTGTATTTTGTTCAAATTGCTCCAATAAGTCGGCTATTCTCCGAAGAAATCTTCCTCCAAGCATTCCGTCAACAACCCGATGGTCGTACGAAAGCGATAAAAACATTTTATGCCTGACAACAATGGCATCACCCGTCGAAGTTTCCATTACAGCAGGTTTCTTTTCAATCATTCCTACTGCCAGAATAGCAACTTGTGGCTGATTGATAATTGGTGTTCCAATGAGTCCTCCAAAAGATCCAAAATTAGTGATCGTAAAAGTTCCACCCTGAAGATCATCCGGACTAAGTTTATTCTCACGCCCTGCCCTGGCAAAGCTGTTGATTTCCCTTGAAAGACCAACCAGATTTTTCGAATCAGCATCTTTAATTACAGGAACCACCAGATTGCCATCGTTAGTCGCTACTGCTATTGCTATGTTGATATGTTTGCGCAATATAATATTATCCTCATCTACGGATGAATTTACCTGACGGAATTCCGAAAGTGCTTTAGCTGTAGCGTCAGTAAATAGCGGCATAAAGGTTAATTTTTCACCATATTTTTTTTCAAACTCATTTTTAACAGCATTTCGCCAAAGAACAAGGTTCGTAACATCTGCTTCAACAACGGTCGTAACATGGGGGGAAACTTGTTTCGACATTACCATATGATTGGCGATTAACTTGCGGATACGATCCATTTTAAGGATGGTATCTTCAGCGCCAATCGATACAGAGACTTTTGGTCTTTCGGGTAATTGAATACCTGGTGTAGTTTGAGTTAATTTTGATTGAGTAACCTGCGAAGTGGGTGTAATTTTTCCATTAACGCGTTGTTCGATATAACTAATTATATCGTTTTTCTGAACTCTTCCACCTAATCCACTGCCTGTTATTGATTCAAGTTCCGGCAAAGTAACCCCCTCCTTGGTTGCAATGCTTTTAACAAGCGGCGAATAGAAACGACCCGCATTTTTCAAATCGTTTTTATTGATTTCCTCATTGGGTAGTTTTGTTTCCACTGGTTTATTTTCCAAAATCTCGACCTTTTCAGAAACAATCTCTGGTTCAGGTTTAATTTCAGGTGTAGTTTTATCTTCTGTACCAAGTGCGATTACTATTACGATCTGACCTACAGGAATCAAATCATTTTCGGCACAACGAATTTCTTTTATTGTTCCGGCCACAGGTGAAGGAATTTCTGAATCAACTTTATCAGTCGCTACTTCAAACAGGATATCATCTTCAGATACCTTATCTCCTTGTTTTACAAACAGTTTAGTTATAGTAGCTTCCTGGATACTCTCACCCAGTTTTGGAATAAGTACATTAAAATCTGACATCGCTTATTGTTTCATTTTAATTAGTATTCATAATTCAATGCGAGCTTAAGCATTGATTATACCAACTAACAAAAAACAATAAGATTTAGTTTAAAAAAAAGCTTCGAATTGTTCAATTGTGCAGAAACGAAAAGAGGTCATAGGTGGGCCACTTGTCGACCTTTAGTAATATATGCGACATAACGCGATCCATTTCAATGGCAAGATGCGGACCTTTATAATTACTGGTATTCGATAGAATTACCCATGAATATCCATTGGATTGTCGCTTCACAAGTGCCGAAGTCCCTGGTAAAGTTCCTGTACGCCACCATTCGCCCCTTTCATTGGTCGCACGCCATCCCAAAGGATCTAATCCTTTAGGATCAACATTGGTCATTTGACGGATACTTTCGGGGGAAAGTATGTCTTTTATGCCAGGCTCATTATCAATAACAACAATTAATTTCATTAAGTCGATTGCTGAAGAGAGCCATCCGCCAGCAGAACTCAATAAATGAATATCGTTTCCACCATAAATTTTCGATACCATTCTGCCACTTCCGTCAAACGATTCTATTGGTTGACCATCTTCCGGTTGGTAATACTTTACTTCATTTGGAAGCGCATCTTCAAAATAACTTCGGCCAAGTTGCATATCAACTATACCGGCAGGCTCAAGAACTTCTTTTTTTACGAATGTTTCATAATCCGTTCCTGAGACTTTTCCGATTACTTTACCTAAAATAACATATCCAAGGTTAGAATAGACGCTATTTGAGCCTGGTTCAAAATGCACATTGTGAGTTGTCACAAATTTAATGTAGGAATCAATATTTACAGGTAATGATTCCCCTGTACCTTTGGCGACTGCTTTTGGAAGAAAAGCGAGATCGCCGTAATGTTGTGTCCAGCCTCCTGAATGATTAAGAAGGTTGCGCACAGTGATTTTTTCTAGTCGTTTGTCTTTTATGTGGAGAAATTGATCATCGTTGAGAATCCCGTATTTGCCGAACACCTTTGACTCGAGTGAAATTTTTGAATTCTCAACAAGTTTCATTACTGCAACAGCTGTGATCAATTTTGAAACGCTGGCAATGCGAAAAAGGTTATTAGGAGTAACTAAAATCTGAGCTTCTTCGTTGGCATAACCGTAACCTTTGGTGAAAATCAGTTTTTCGTCTTTCACAATGGCAATTGTTACACCTTTTAATCCGTTTTGCTGCATGAATTTTTCCATGAAACCATCAACGATTTCAGAATTCTGATTTTCAATTAACCGATTAAATACCAATCTATTAATTGATTCTTTTTGAACCGACAAAAGGGTATTTTTACTTGAAATAGTTCCTTGTTTAGATGGTATTAATAAAAGAATTACAATGAAGAAGGCTAATATAAAAAATCGAATTGCAAACATATAATAGTCAATAAATAATACAACACTTCATAATAGATATAGCGAAAAAGCCTATTTACATATGTAAATTACAAATGTAAACAGCCAACTAGGTCGCCTATGGAGCTAATTTTGTGGCGATTAAGATAATTGTCGATTCCATCAATGATTTTCACTGTCGCTAACGGATCAATAAAGTTGGCTGTTCCAACTTGTATTGCAGAGGCACCAGCCAGCAAAAACTCAATGGCATCTGTAGCATTCATAATTCCACCTAAACCAATTATTGGAACTTTAACAGCCTGTGCTACCTGCCAGACCATTCTTAGTGCAATTGGTTTTACTGCTGGTCCCGAAAGACCACCAGTAATGGTGGATAGAACCGGTTTACGTGTTTCAGCATTAATGGCCATACCTAATATTGTATTTATCAGTGATAAGCTGTCTGCTCCGGCACCTTCAGCGGCTTTTGCTATTTCAGAAATATCTGTCACATTTGGTGAAAGTTTCACAATCATTGTCTTGTCGTAGACCTTTCTTACTGCGCTTACTACAGCTGCTGCAGAAGGACAACTGGTGCCAAATGCCATTCCGCCTGCCTTAACGTTAGGACATGAAATATTCAGCTCTATTCCTGCAATGTGATCGAGTTCATTAATGATTTCAGCACAGGCTACATACTCTTCTACTGTAGACCCTGAGACATTTACCAATACCTTGGTTTCATATTTCGTAAGCTTTGGATAGATTTCAGTTGCAAAGTATTGTGCACCCTTATTTTGAAGACCAACAGTATTCAGCATTCCACAAGAAGTTTCTGCCATTCTCGGATATGGATTACCTTGCCTTGGGTGAATTGTTGTTCCCTTAACTATAAAACCGCCAAGTAAGTTTACATTAAAAAAATCATCGAATTCAACCCCATAACCAAATGTACCAGAAGCTGTTAATACGGGATTTTTAAGTTTAATATTGTGAATTATAGTACTTAAATCTGCCATTTCAGTTGATTTATATTAAAAACAGGCCCATCGGTGCATACACATTTGTGACCTTGAATGGTTTCAGTGACACAGCATAAGCATACACCAAAACCACAAGCCATTGTATTCTCCAACGATACCTCGCACCAAACAGAATTTGCCTTTGCCTTCGAAGCTACAGCTTTCATCATTGGTTCAGGTCCACAGCAGTAAATTTTTGAAAATGAATCCATTTTATCGCCAAAGATTGTATGATCCGTCACAAATCCCTTCTCTCCATGTGATCCATCTTCAGTGGTTGTGAAAACCTTTCCATAGATAGCATATTGTTCAAGCTCAACCAGATCAATTGACGACCTTGCTCCAAGCAGGATATTTACGTCAATAACTTCACGGCTAAGTACCTGTGCCAAATACAATAATGGAGCAATACCGCAACCTCCGCCTACAAGTAGAACTTGCTCCTTTGCTGAAGGAATCGTAAATCCATTACCGAGTGGAAAAATAACATTCAAATAGCTATCAACGGATGTATGTGCCAGGGAGCGTGTACCTCCACCAATTTCCTTAATCAGAATCGATATAATTTTCTTCTGATAATCGACAGCATGAATAGAGAATGGCCGTCGTAAAAAAATACTTTGTGACTGATCAACTAATATATTGGCAAACTGTCCCGGGACAATATTCTCAAGTTGATCCATAGTATGTAATTGTAGTAAATGATGGTCATCGTTCAGTTTAATATTGGCGATAACCCTCAGATTTTGAACAGATTTCCTCATCTGCATGAAATTTAAGCATTCATTTATGACAGTTTATTGGAGTTTGCTCAAGCATTCCGACAAACCTTCCTCTAAACTGTGTTAATACATGCAAAGATAGGGCAATTTCTATTTTGAAGGGGTATAGGCGGTGAAAGTTTTGTCTTTAAAAAAGATTACAATTCGTTCAACCTCCTTACTATCAACCGAAGCACTCACTAAATCTGTCATTGATTGTGTTGAATTTAAATCAACCTGCCGATTTGAATCAACAACTGTAGAATTTTTATCTGACAGAGCGTCAGATATTTGATTGTAAACTTCTTTTATGGGTGGTTCCTCAGCATTAACAGTTTCCTGTAGAGTTTTTGGAGCTTCGGTATCGGTTGGAAACTGGAATAAGGTGGATTCTTTAACTGGTTTCGATTTGACTTCAGCCATCATCCCTTCACCCAGGAGTAACCATCGCGGATTTAATGTATTGTAAGATCCAAGCATCTTTTGAATAAATGATGCACTCGGATAATTTCGGCCATTTAGTACATGCGAAACACTTGATCGCTGGACACCTATTTTGTCCGCAAATTCTGCAGGTGAAATACCTTCACTCAACAGAAACTGTGTAATCCGATCTTTCATAAGCAGAAACTTGTTTTTTGCCACATATGGATACTACATGTCATATATAATTTAACCCATTACAAATGTATAAAATAAATAAATAACAATTGTAACAAAAGTGAATATTGTATGTAGTTTACATTATTGAATTATGAATATTTAATTACAATTATGAACTATTAGTGCCTATTCAATAAATTCTGTACAAATAACATGAACTATTGATTAAGTATATCTTTACCAGTCTTTTAATTGTTATTAAAATGGTTTTTAATGATTTAGATACAAAAATCCATCATCTTAAACAAATTGTTAAAACAAACTACATATTACACTGATATACAATAATATAAAATTTAATATCAGGCTATTAAAACCTTAATTGCACATCGGATAACAAATGTAATCTGATATTTTAAACTATTAATACAATGAAAAGCCGTATTAATTTGATATTATGAGCGATATCACAGTTATTAGCATTTAATGTGGGCGTTTAAATTTTAACTTTTTATAAGGTTAAAAAGTAAGTTTAAGTGATTTTTCATTTGGTACAAATGTGATTAATGCTGTATTCAACTATATTAAATTACAAATGTTACACTAAATTTAAAATTTACATATGTGTACTGCTGGTTATTTGTGAATTTGTGCAGATTGTGTACTGAAGTTGAACCCGAAAATGTATCAACCATTAAAAAATACTTTTAAACGTCAGGAATCAGCCAGTGAAGAACAAAATGCTCGAGTCACTCCAGATAAAATACGAGAAACAAGTTTTCTGATTTAATCGGACTATTTTGAATGATTAAAGAATTTGCATATTTAATTTAGATAATAGATTATAATTTAGGTTTTTCGCATCGTTTAGAGCAAATTATTCCTTGTTGAGAATCGTATAAAGAAATACCATTACAGCATGGGTGGGTATTTCTCATTCTGAAACGTTTATTTTTTTTGAAATTGAGTATATAAACGAATTGTAAAAGAAATCTGTTTTGAATTGTCAAACATGAAAAGGCAGCTCCATCGTCAAAATATTAAATTACTCCAGCAACTTTGCCCAAAAGTATTTAGGTGTGTTTTAGTGTTTTTGGAAATGGCGACAATAGAAAATTGGATACAAAATATCTTCTCAACCAATGAAATTTTATTGTAAACTTTAAAACCACCTCCTTCGGTGGTGGTAATGGATAAACGGCTTTGCCTGAAAATTATTAATTTCGTGACGTGAGCAGTTATAAAAAATTAAGTCATGTCATTTATCGGTGTACAT
>Ga0209386_1001017_pt1 | contig 12359 bp, 7 predicted proteins | sample NGEPertwo_FD_184510 | JGI IMG/M metagenome (GOLD analysis project Ga0209386, IMG submission 184510) | Arctic peat soil microbial communities from the Barrow Environmental Observatory site, Barrow, Alaska, USA - NGEE Permafrost154B-two... | ecosystem: Environmental > Terrestrial > Soil > Wetlands... | reverse complement strand
GGATTATATTGTACAAAGCCAACATAATCAAAAATGCCCGCTAATCAGCAAGGATAAATCGTTCTTAAAGGGTGGTCAATTTGCTCCGGCGGAGACCGGATATTTTGGCCGGCAGAAGGTGGTCAATTTGCTCCGGCGGAGACTGGATATTTTATCCGGCGTGTCCACATTCGGTGAAGTACGTCTTGTTTTCCTGAAAAATCAGGATTCCACTTTCAAAGTTATTCTAAAATGTTCAGAGAACTTTGAGAGACTTCGGACATGGTTTTGTTACAATTTGGGTTTTGCAGTTTAAAGTTGTGCGGTAGCAGTTCTGCCAGGTCTTTGCTGTAATCTTGGACATATTTATGGACGTTGTTCAGGAAGAAGACAAGCCATTCACGGAAGTTTACATCACTTGCCTTGCAACATCCCAGTATAGAGTTCATAATGGCAGCATTTTCGGTTGATTCATGATTTGCATATTGAACAGCAAGTAAAAAGATCTGGTCAAACCACTGGCAGTTAAAAAGCTGGAAAAAAGTGAATGAAACTATTCAGGAGCGGATTGCACGCCTTACCGGATTCGACCGGATCCAGTGTCCTTTCTGCAAAACGGGGATCATTCATACGGTTGAATTACTGCCCAGAATACGCTCACCCGGTAATGTGCTCTTCAAAAAGCATCAATTAATATTTTGATTCTTCACTCTTGATTGACCTGTCTAAACACAGGAATGGTAATGTATTGCCTAAAAATTGGTTAATAGACCCAAAATCGGGAGAAACAAAAGTCTGTTGGAGTAAATACCTTACATGGTAGTAGCAAAATCAAGAAATAATCCCCTCCAATTCAACTGATAATGGCTAACTCAGCCAATCAGTATAAACCACAAAACAGTTGATAAATACATAGAGATATTGCGAAGGTGCCTTGGATGTAGTGCAACCGAGACTTCATGCTGGGTCGTTCCGACCACATGAACTCCTATTTATTGGGGTAATCATTTTTGGGCTAAAGGATGTTGTGTTGACACAATTGGACTTGACCAAGATAAAATCAAGAAGTATGTCATTTACCAGGAAAAGCAAGAACGATTAGAAGAGCAACAAAATCTCGACGTTGGCTCCTTATAGAAGGGGCTTTTTAAGTCCACGTTAGAGGGTGGATTCTTTGATTGAACCTCATGGGATATTCGTCGATGACTCTTTCCTTCCCGGTGTCTACGGATGCTGATCGCTTGTTTTGTATACATACTTATCATGCTTTAAAAATGAGGTTTTAATCTCATTTTATTACAACTAAGTGGTATACTTTTAGATTGAAAGGTGGACTACTTCCAGATTGGAATATACAAACATCTTTCAAATTCCATATTATCAATTAGATATATGTTGTATTTCAAATAATCAAAGCTCCATATTTTACTCTTGCCCTTATAAAAGCGTGGATTTAAATTTAAAAATAGTAGTTTTGAATTTCATTTCTTAATCTGATAACTTTGAAGGTGACCAAATCAAATAGTGATCTAATACTGCTCATTCAAAAGGATGACAGGGTTGCATTCTATAATATATATGAAAGGTATAGTAAAAGGCTTTATGGTTTTGTTTTAAGATATATTAAACAGAAAGAAGATGCTGAAGAAATCGTACAAGAAGTTTTTGTGAAAGTTTGGGAGTCTCGCAACAAAATTGATGCAAATGATTCTTTTGAATCTTTTCTGTTTACCATTGCTTATAATACCACGATTAGTATATTGCGTAAAAGAACTAATGAGAAAAAATATCTGGATCATTTAAAATCACTGCAACAACTTACTAAATCCCCTAATTTAATTGACGAAATCTACTTTAATGAATTAAATGCTCGGGTGCAATCATTGCTCAATGAATTGACCCCACGCCAAAAAGAAATATTTCACTTAAGCAGAGAAGAGGGACTGACACACGACGAAATTGCAAAAAAACTGGATATTTCAGTTAATACAGTAAAAAAACACATAGCTAATACTCTCACTTTCTTAAAAACGCATATTGATATAAGACTTACAATCAATATGTTATATATTTGTCTTTCCCTTTAATATAAAAAATCATTTTTTTATATACTCCCTTCAACTGAGTTGAGCGTATAACCTTCCGAAACTATAAACAAGAAAAATTATTTTTATAGGTTATGTTGAAAGGTTAATTTAATGCTTTCCAAATATTGGGAAGCATATTAAGGCAAAAAATGAAAAAAGAATTACTCATAAAGTATTTAAACAACAGGTGTACAGAAACTGAACTTAGTGAAGTCTTCAGGTGGTTCAATGCTGATGCATTAAATGAAGAAGGGAAGAAGTGGATTTTTGAGGATTGGAATTCCTATCAAGAAACTAATTTGGAAGAAGATGAAAAATTCATTTCTATTTTTGATAAGATTCAAGAAAAAATAGACCGTAGCAGTCAGAAAAGTAATGTAAAAACAAGCAAAACTATAACATTTTCTGTCATTGAAAACTGGATTACAAGAGTCGCCGCAGTTCTCTTAATACCTGTACTTACCTTTTTATTTTATACGCTTTCTGAAAAGAGAAATATATCCGATCAATACGCCAACCTTCTTGTTGATTCTCTTGAAGTTATTGCACCAATGGGCTCCAGAACAGTAGTTCAGTTATCTGATGGTTCAGTGGTTCATTTAAATTACGGCAGCAGAATTAAATATCCGCAGTTTTTTTCAGGTGACACACGAAAAGTGGTTCTTACCGGTGAAGGTTATTTTAAAGTTGCCCATAATCCCCAAAAGCCATTTATTGTAAAAGCTGGAAATCTAAATATTAAAGCAGTTGGAACTACCTTCAATGTTATGGCATATTCTGACAATAATATTATTGAAACGACATTGGTTGAAGGGAAAGTTATCCTTGATCAAATTACACATAATGGAAATACCAAAACCATTGGTACCATGATTCCTGGGCAACATGTAAACTTTGATTTAAAAACCACTCAGATTCAAAGTACGAAAGGGAAAGTTGAAAAATACATTTCCTGGATCGAGGGGAAGCTAATATTCGAAGATACTCCCATACTTCAGGTTACAGAAAGACTTAGCCGGATGTTTAATGTTGATTTTGAAATTAAAGATGAACTAAAGGACTATAACTATACAGTCACTCTTGAAGATGAATCCCTCTCCCAGATTCTTGACCTCATTACAATTGCAACTCCGGTTTTATATAAAACACTCCCTCGCAAAAAATTACTGGATGGAACTTACTCAAAACAAAAAATAATTTTAGAAAAACGAAAATGGAACTAAAACAAACTTATAAATACGATGCGCCTATGATTTAAACAACCACAAAAAACAACAGGGAAATGCTTCAACACTTCCCTGCAGAGATTAAATATCAGCCATGTACTGAGATACAGGCCAATTATTAACTATTCAATACAAAAGTATGAAAAAAAATTTGGATTTGACCAGGGATACAAAAATTTCCTGGTTGAAAAAATTATTCAGAATTATGAAACTAACGACCTTTTTGATTTTGTTTTCTGTGGTTTGTGTTTTCGCAAACGAAACCTATTCACAGTCAAAAAAGATTAACTTGAATATGAAAAATGTCTTGGTAAAGGAAGTCCTTTCTGCAATTGAGGATCAAAGTGAGTTCAAGTTTATGTACAGCGGAAAGGTAATTGATGTGTACAGAGAAGTTGCTATTAAGGAGGAAAATTCTCAAATAGAAGATGCCCTAAAATCACTATTTGCAGGAACAGATGTGAATTATACCATTAAGGACAGAATTATTGTTTTATCTTCCACTGAAATTTTAAATAATGAATTATTAGCTAGCCAGCAACAAAAATCCGTCTCCGGAAAAGTTACCGACTCATCCGGGGCTTCACTCCCCGGCGTTTCTGTAGTTGTAAAAGGAACAACCACTGGGGTTGTCACCGATAATAGTGGTAATTATTCTCTCTCTAATATTCCTGAAAATGCCATCTTGCAATTTTCATTTGTGGGTATGAAAACCCAGGAGATTGTTGTTGGAAACAAGTCTGTTTTGAATTTAGTATTGCAAGATGAAAGCATTGGACTTGATGAAGTTGTGGCTATCGGATATGGCACTCAAAAGAAAGTAAATCTAACTGGATCTATAGATGTTGTTTCCGGTAATGTTCTTGAAAACAGGTCTGCTCAAAACGTTGGGATGTTGCTACAAGGAGTTACACCAAACTTGAATATTAATGTTACAAATCAGGGAGGAAAACCAGGTTCTACTACTTTATGGAACATTCGAGGAATGGGTTCAATTAATGGTGGTGACCAACCACTTGTATTAATAGATGGAGTTGAAAGCCAGACCGATGTAAATAATTTAGATCCTGAATCTATTGAAAGTATTTCCGTTCTAAAAGATGCGTCTGCTTCTGCAATTTATGGTTCACGTGCACCTTTTGGTGTAGTACTGATAATTACAAAACACGGGAAAAATAATGAGCCAATCAGAATTAATTATAATAACAATCTGTCATTCTCTTCACCAATTGCAGTACCTTATTTTGCAGATTCTTACACTTGGGTTACAGCATTTAATGAGGGGGCAGCAAATTCTGGTTTTGCACCAATATATCCTGATGAGCAGGTTAAAAGAGTTAAAGGATATATAGATGGTACATACAAAACGGAATATGATCCCAATAACCCACCAACAAGTATATGGACAGGTAGGTGGATGGGGAATGCAAATAATGATTGGCCAACTTTATATTGGAAAAAGAATGCATTTTCTCAAAAACATAATGTAAGCATGGAAGGTGGTGATTCTAAAACACGGTATTTTATTTCTTCATCCTATTTCGATCAAGGAGGGCTAAATAATTGGGGTCATGATGGTTACAAAAGATATAATATATTAGCCAACGTTTCCTCGCAGGTTACCAATTGGATTCGTTTTGATTTTAGTACAAAATATGCGAAGACTAATCAAGATCAAGTACTTGGGATAGTAGGACAAACTGATTCTTATATATATCGGTCAATTCTAACTTTTTCTCCCATGATGCCTTATCACAATATTAATGGAAGTATATATAATCCATTAATCAGGGCATTGCAAAGCGGCGGTAGGGCAATTGATGATAATAATGATCTAATGTTAACGCTTGGTGCTGAAATAGAACCTGTAAAAGGTTGGAAAACTAATATTTCATTTAACTATGACAACGCAGGATTTATCCATACTGAAAACCCGAAACCTGTTCCGGTTGAACTACCAACAGGTCAGTTTGGGAATATAGGTTATGCAACATCAGGTTCTGTTGAAAACATGTCCAATTCCAACTATTCTCTCTTTAATGTGACAACATCGTATGAAAAATCTATAGGCAACCATAATATTAAGGCATTGGTTGGCTATGAGGAAGAATTATCTAATTATAGAGGATTGAATGGTTCGAAAATGGATTTGATTACTTCGAATGTACCATCAATAAATACAGCACTTGGTGCAGCTACTCTGAGCGATGCAATTAGTCATTGGGCGACCCAGGGTGTATTTGGCCGTATAAATTATAATTTCAAAGAAAAATATCTCCTTGAATTCAGCGCTCGTGATAATGGATCTTCAAGATTCGCTCCAAGTTCAAGATTTGGATTTTTCCCTTCAGTTTCTGCCGGGTATAATATTGCAAAAGAAGGGTTTTGGGAGACAATTACACCATATGTAAATCAACTAAAAATAAGGGGGTCATACGGGTCTTTGGGAAATCAGAATGTTGCCAATTATTTATATCTCTCAAGAATACCAGTCAACATTCAATTGCCTTATATTATTGGTGGAGAACGGCCTATTTATGCTCAAGCACCAAATCTTATCAGTAGCAATTTAACATGGGAAACAGTTACTACTGCCGATGTGGGGATTGATGCAGGATTCCTAAAGAACCGGTTAAACTTGACTTTAGATTGGTTTAGTAGAGCAACAAATAATATGATTGGCCCATCAGAAAGCCTTCCTGCTGTTTTAGGAACAACTTCACCTCCCAGTAATAATGCCAAATTAGCGACTAGCGGTTTTGAAATATCAATAGGCTGGACTGACAGAATTTCAACTGATCTTTCATATAATGTTAAGATTGCTATTGGCAATAATACAACCAAAATATTAAAATTTAAAAATGATTCTAAGTCAATCGATTCCTGGAATGAAGGTAGAAAGATAGGTGAAATATGGGGATTAACTACTGACAAATTAATCCAAACTGTTGGCGAAAAAATGCCTGACCAATCTTTCTATTATAATACATGGGGGCCGGGCGATATGAAATACAAAGACCTGGATGGGAATGGTATTATTAATGAGGGAAAAAGAACATTAGATGATCATGGTGACTTATCGGTGATTGGGAATACTTCTCCACATTATAGTTATCAAGTTACAGCAGGTCTTAACTGGAAGAGTTTCGATTTAAGTCTGTTTTTGCAAGGTGTAGGCAAACGTGATTATTTGCCAAACGCGTATTCAAATTTATTTTACGGAATTATTGGTGGTGGTAGTCCTGGCTCAGAGTCTTCTTTATTTAAGGATGGACCGTCATTAAATTTCTGGAGGCCAGCAAATGAGACTTCTATCTTAGGTCCAAATACAAATGCATATTTTGCAAAACCATATCAGGATGACCAAGGCCTTAAAAACCGGCTACCCCAAACTAGGTATGTGCTCAATGCCGCTTATTTACGGCTTAAGAATCTTCAGATTGGATTCACAATTCCACAAAGAATATCCATGAAGATACATTTGTATAAGGCAAGAGTTTACTTTTCAGGAGAAAATCTATTGACATTTACTAAACTGCCAAAGATGCTTGATCCTGAAACAGCTCCAGCTTCTGATCCAAGCCTAGGTGGACTTCAGGTGACTGGAGGCATCTATCCTATATCAAGAACTCTTTCCTGTGGAATTAATGTAACATTTTAACTTACAAGCTATGAGATATTCAAAAACAATAATAATAACAGGTTGTTTTATTACTTTGTCTGTAATATTCAATGCCTGTCAAAAAAATCTACTGGATAAATATCCTTTAGATGAGGTGACTTCATCAGATTTTTTCTTGCAAACGAATGACCTGAAGGTTTATATGAACCAATTTTATAATGGTTCTTTACTTCCAATTCTAAATGGGCCAATCCTTGCTAACAATTATAGGGGAGGAGCTGACGATTATAATAGCGACAATGCTATTAATGGGATTGTTATGCAATCTCGTCTCCAGGGAACCAGAACAATTAATTGGTCTGGTGATTTAGTTGGTTGGAATTTTAGTGACGTCAGAAGTATTAATTATTTCTTTGACAATTACAAAAGATGTCAATCAAAATTCGATGATTATAAACAATATGTTGGAGAAGCTCATTTTTTCAGGGCATTAATTTATTTTCAATTTTTGCAAACATTTGGAGATGTTCCTTGGCTTTCAACAAATCTTGGGACAACTTCGCCTGAACTTTATGCCCCAAGGACTGCAAGAAATTTAGTTGCTGATAACATCATTGCGGACCTGGATTCAGCTGCATTATATCTTTCGACTGATAAAGGCGATGGCTCATCCCGGATTAACAAATGGATGGCACTTTTGATTCAATCCCGAGTTGCTCTTTATGAAGGCACATGGGAGAAGTATCATGCAAATGATGCCTTTGGTGTTAGTAATTCTCAGCCTGAAAAATACTTCAACAAAGTAGTTGAGTCTGCTTCGACAATTATGTCATCAGGCCTATATAATATTTATGCAAAAGGGAATCCATCTTCAGATTATGCTGATTTATTTATTCAGCGAGACTATTCAACAAATGAAGAGGTCCTGTTTTGGCGAAGGTTTTCTACTGCCTTATCAATCGACAATAATAAAAATTATATTACTGAATTACCTTCTAGTAGAACTCTGACTAAATCCTTGGCCGATGCTTACTTGTGTAGCGATGGTAAGCCTATTTCAGGCAATCCTCTTTTTGGCGGCACTGATTCGATTTCTAATGAAATGAAAAATCGTGATCCAAGGTTTTATCAAACTATTTTTACACCAGATGCTGTCTGGGAGATTGATCCAACTTCCGGAACAATTTATTGGAGGGTTGTATATAATACCCTTGGAACAGATGGTCTCCATAATGCTCCAACAGGTTATGTGCAGCGTAAGGGTTATGATCCGCAAATGATCTACCATAGCCTTAATTACGAAGAAACTCCATCAATTTATTATCGATTTGCAGAAGTTTTGCTCAACTTTGCTGAGGCTAAGGCAGAATTAGGCGTTATTACTCAAGATGATATTAATAATTCTATTAAAAAACTTAGGGATAGAGTTGGTATGCCAAATTTAAATCTCTCATCCATAACAACTGATCCTATGTGGGATTTTCCAAATCTCTCGCCAACTATTAATGAAATCAGGCGTGAACGAAGGATCGAACTTGCTTCAGAAGGTTTCCGTTGGCCGGATATTGCAAGATGGGCAGCAGCTGACAAATTAATTGTGGGTAAAAGGCCAAAGGGATTTAAGCAATCTCAGCTTAAAACTACCACTTATCCAGTTGACTCAAATGGATTCCTTGATCCTCTTAAAGCTTCAATACCAAATGGTTATGGCTTCGTAATTGGTCGTGATTATCTCAATCCAATCCCCCTAAATGAAATCTTATTCAATCCGAAATTGACACAGAATCCTGGGTGGAAAGAATAACTAAAAAACTTCATAATTAGTAAGATTCATTATTGAAATAATAACCCCTTTATTTAATGTTAAGGGGTTATTATTCAACTATTTTAATAGAATTAGTTGGGATAAGTATCACTATCCATAAGCCAAACAGTTATCGATTCAAACTTTGTTTCAATAAGCTAAATTAAAGAATAAATCGTCTTTTTTTGATTTTGCTCAGTAATTCAAGTCTGGTTGGTCTGAATTAAAATAATTACATAGTTTCTGTTTGTGAATTTTTCATCAGGACCTGTGTTATCACTCACTGAAAAATGATTAACAGACGCAATTTCGTAAAATCGAGTGCAATAACCGGAATAGGGATTGTCACAAGTGCATCACTATTTACAAAGTTCAAATCAATCAAAGGTTTAAGGGTTGGGATAATTGGTCTGGACACTTCGCACAGTATCGAATATACCAAAATACTAAATGCCCCAGCATCAGGTGAAGGATTTAATGGCTACAAAGTTGTGGCTGCCTATCCACAAGGAAGTCTCAATATCAAAACAAGTGTTGAAAGGATCGGAGATTTTACCGGGCAAATGAAAACAATGGGGATCGAAATTGTAGGTTCCATAGATTCATTGCTTGAAAAAGTTGATGTTGTCTTGTTGGAAACCAACGATGGACGCCGACATCTCGAACAGGCTATACCTGTATTGAAGGCAGGGAAGCGGATGTTCATAGACAAGCCAATGGCTGCATCTCTAAGTGATGCTATGATTATTTTTGATGAAGCACAAAAATACCATATTCCCATCTTCTCATCCTCATCACTTCGCTTTATCAAAGGAATGGACGAGATAAAATACGGGGCTATCGGGAATGTAATTGGAGCAGAAGCCTTTAGTCCTGCGCCGATCGAAAAAACTCATCCCGACTTATTTTGGTATGGCATACATGGCGTTGAAATCCTGTTTACTGCAATGGGAATTGGTTGCAAAACGGTTATCAGGATAGCAACACCTGATACAGATGTTTTGGTTGGCACTTGGAATGATGGGCGCATTGGCACTTTCCGCGGAAGCCGTTCTGGAGTATATGAATTTGGGGCTCAGATATTCGGAGAAGCAGAAAATAGAACTCTTGGAACAAACATCGACAAAAAAAAATCGCACAATTACGGCTTTATTGAATTAATCAGGTCAGTGGGAGAATATTTTAAAACCGGATTTGTTCCGGTAAAACCTGAAGAAACACTTGAAATACTTGCCTTTATGGAAGCCGCAGACGAGAGCAAAAAAAGAGGAGGGATTCCCGTTTCTATTGAAGAAATAATTGAAAGAGCAAAAACTGAAAGCATAAAGTACCAATTGTAAGCATATCAATACAAAATTATAATGAAAACATACCGGAGAGATTTTTTAAAAGGAATGGTGGCAGTTCCATTCTTAGGCTTTTTTGCTTTTGCCTATAAAGGTAATATTGCCAAAGAATTAAGCATAAAAAGTATAGACTATCAGGATATATTGAGGATACAACATTTTGAAGCGTCAGAAGCGAAGTTGCAACCACCCACTGGGAATATCAGTAATGTTACGAGATTTGGCCTAGTAGGGAATGGCTGGCGTGGGGAGGATATATTGAGGGCTTTAGGTTTCGTGCACCCTGAAAAGATAAAGGAAAGCATCGTGAATGGGAAACGCAATTTATGGCTTAACAATTTCTTGAAGCAGGAAGACCTGAACCTGGAATTTGCAGGTGTTTGCGATACTTTTGAAGTTCATGCCCGGCGGGGATACGAAATTTCACAAAATGATATTCGTCCAGGAGGTTGTAATGGAAAAACAAAGCCGGCAAAAATATTTCCGAACTATAGAGAAATGATTGCTAGTTGCGAAATTGATGCAATTATTATTGCAACACCAGACCATACACATACCCAAATTGCTATAGCAGCAGCCAAGGCGGGAAAGCACGTTTACCTCGAAAAACCGATGTGTCATAGCATTGAAGAAGCTATAGAGCTACGGGATATGATCAGATCAACAGGTGTGATTTTCCAATTGGGACATGAAAACCGTCAGCAAATGAGTTTTAAGATGGCTAAAGAAATGTACGAAAAGGGAGTTCTGGGCATTGTTTCCATGGTGCAGACCTTCACAAATAAGAACGATCTTTTTGGTGCATGGATAAGAGATAAGGCGTTTGATCACAAACTCGGAAATTATGACAATATTAATTGGAAAGAATTTCTAGGCAACGCACCTTGGCATGAGTTTGACCTTAAAAGATACTTTAGCTGGCAACGTTACAGCGATTATGGCACCAGTGTTGCCGGGAATGATTTTACCCATAAATATGATTGTGTGAATCAGGTACTTAGCCTTGGTATCCCTGAAACAGTAGTCGCACTTGGAGGACAATATTACTATAAAGATCATGGCGATATGCCAGATATAATGAATGCCATTTTCAGTTATCCTGAAAAAGGACTTACTATGACTTATGATTGTACTTTAAAAAGCGGTATTTACCGGCAATCACACATATTGGGTTCTGAAGCAACCATGGATATAGATAATGCAATAATGATGTATAAGGATGATAATTCTGAACGGTATAAGGATCTTAATAAAGATAGTGACAACCCTATGTATTATTATGCACCGAGCGCCGATGTTGACGCTGTCACTTCTGCAACTGCATTAACTTATTTAAAAGGTGGTTATGGTCCAACTTACATTGATGGGAAGGTGATTGACGCAACTTTCCTACATCTCAAAGAGTGGATTGATGCCATTCGTGGGTACGGACAAACAAGTTGCAATATTGATGCTGGTTTTGAAGAAGCTGTAACTTTCAACTTGGCAAACTTGGCATATTTGCATAAAAAACCGGTCAGGTGGGATAAGGTCAATGAAAAAGTAATCATCGGATAAAAATTTCAATAATTCGGATTAATAAAATCGACATGAAAAAATATTTGGAAATAGAGGCAAATTATTCAAATTGGCAAATCTTCTCATTAACATTTTTGCGGATTTTAATTGGATGGCATTTTTTATATGAAGGATTGACCAAACTGAATACCCTGGGATGGACAGCAAAAGGTTACTTGCTAGACTCAGTGGGTCCATTCTCTCCACTTTTTAAAGGTATGGTACAGTCTGACTCTGTCATAAAAATAGTCGATATTCTTAATGAGTGGGGATTAGTTGTTATTGGTTTTTGCTTGTTTATTGGCCTTTTGTCGAAACCATGCAAAATTTCAGGGATTGTTCTTTTGTCGTTATATTACCTTGCATATCCTCCTTTTGCAAGTCTAGGATTGAATGCACATGTTGAGGGTAGTTATTGGATCGTGAATAAGAATTTGATTGAAATGGCAGCCCTATTGGTATTACTAATGTTCCCGTCAAGTCATTCTACAGGATTTGATAGATTTTTTGTAAATAAGGGAGTTAAACAATCTAAATAATAGTATAAGTATTCAGATATCGGCGTAAATTATCTGGCACTTGTTATTTTAACCGGATCTTAATATAAATTTAAATGGGTATGTAATCATCTCCCGTAACGAATTATCTTTACGGAATGAAATATCCTGGAAATCAATTGGAATTTGAAGATATGTTTAGGACAGATCAAGATTGTATTGACTATTTGACAAAGGTTCG
>Ga0209386_1001016_pt1 | contig 12365 bp, 12 predicted proteins | sample NGEPertwo_FD_184510 | JGI IMG/M metagenome (GOLD analysis project Ga0209386, IMG submission 184510) | Arctic peat soil microbial communities from the Barrow Environmental Observatory site, Barrow, Alaska, USA - NGEE Permafrost154B-two... | ecosystem: Environmental > Terrestrial > Soil > Wetlands... | reverse complement strand
CGACCTGCGAACATCACCTGGTGCCGTTCCACGGCGTCGCGCACGTCGCCTACATCCCTGGCCCGGACGGTCGGGTCACCGGGCTGTCGAAGATCGCCCGGCTGGTCGACCTGTTCGCCCGGCGTCCGCAGGTGCAGGAGCGGCTCACCGCGCAGATCGCCGACGCGATCATGGAGGTGCTCAAGCCTGGCGGGGCCCTGGTGGTGGTGGAGTGCGAGCACCTGTGCATGTCGATGCGCGGGGTGCGCAAGCCGGGATCCCGGACGGTGACCTCTGCGGTGCGTGGCCAGCTGCGCAACGCGGCGACCCGCGCCGAGGCGATGAGCCTGATCCTGGGCCGGTGAGATGCACCACCCCGCACCGCTGCCGTCGTCGCTGACCGCGCTCGATCGCACGCTGGTGATGGGGGTCGTCAACGTGACCCCCGACTCCTTCAGCGACGGCGGCCGGTGGTTCGACACCGGCGCAGCGGTCGCGCACGGGTTGGAGCTGCTCGCCCAGGGCGCCGACATCCTGGACGTCGGCGGGGAGTCCACCCGCCCGGGCGCCCTCCGCGTGCCGGTGGACGAGGAGCGCCGTCGGGTGCTGCCGGTCGTCGCCGAGCTGGTGGCCGCCGGCGCGGTCGTGAGCGTCGACACCATGCGCCCGGGGGTCGCGGCCGACGCGGTGGCGGCCGGGGCGTTGATCGTCAACGACGTCTCCGGCGGGCTGGCCGACGCCGAGATGCGGGCGGTCGTTGCGGACACCGGGGTGGTCTACGTCGCGATGCACTGGCGTGGCCCCTCGGACGTGATGGACGACCTGGCGGTCTACGACGACGTGGTGCGCAACGTGCGGGACGAGCTGGCCCTGCGGCTGGACGACCTGATCGCCGCCGGGGTGGCGCGCGAGCAGGTGGTACTGGATCCCGGCCTCGGCTTCGCGAAGCCGGGCTCGGACAACTGGCCGCTGCTCGCCCACCTGGACGTCCTGGCGGAGCTGGGCCGACCGGTGCTGGTCGGCGCGTCGCGCAAGCGGTTCCTCGGGCACCTGCTGGCCGGTCCCGACGGGGTGCCGGTCCGCCCGGACGGGCGTGATCGCGCGACGGCCGCGGTGAGCGCGTTGTGCGCGGTGGCCCGCGCCTGGTGCGTCCGGGTGCACGATGTGCCTGGTTCCGTCGACGCCGTGCGAGTGGGTGCAGCATGGCTCGCGGCCCGGGACGCCGCGCCCGCGGCGAAGGACGGAGGAGACAGTGCCTGAGGACGACGTGGCCATCGACCGGGTCCGGTTGTCCGGGATCAGCGCGATCGGCTACCACGGTGTGCTCGAGCACGAGCGCCGCGAGGGCCAGACCTTCGTCGCTGACGTCGTGCTGCACGTCGACACCCGGCCCGCGGCCGAGCAGGACCGGCTGGACCTCACGGTCGACTACGGGGTGCTGGCCCAGGAGGTGGTCGACGTGCTGATCGGGTCGCCGGCCGACCTGCTGGAGACGGTGGCCGAGCGGATCGCCGCGGTGGCGCTGGAGCACGAGATCGTCCAGGCGGTCGACGTCGTGCTGCACAAGCCGCAGGCGCCGATACCCGTGCCCTTCACCGACGTCACCGTCGAGGTCCACCGCGACCGCGTGCACCGGCCCGTGGTGTCCCGGACGGTTCCGCCGGCGGCCCCGGCCGGCCGGCCGATCCCGACCCTCGCCGACCTCGTGGTGCCGTATCTCACCCCCGAGCAGCCGGCGGACGCCGAGGGGCCCGCCGCACCGGGCCCGGCCGCCGCCGCGCCCCCTGAGGCGCCCGGCGACCGGATGGACATTGTGCCGGACGCTGCGGTCGACGTCGTGCTCGCCCTGGGGTCCAATGTCGGGGCCAGCCAGGACACGCTGCGCGACGCGATCACCGCCCTCGCTGCGGTGGACGGCCTCCAGGTCGGTGCGATCGCGCCGCTGGCCAGGAGCGCGCCCGTCGGCGGGCCCGATCAACCCGACTACCTCAACACGGTGGTCCTCGGTCGGACCGTGCTCAGCCCGCGTGCGCTGCTGCGCGCGTGCCAGGCGATCGAGACCCAGTTCGGCCGGCTGCGCGAGGAGCGCTGGGGCCCGCGCACCCTGGACATCGACATCGTGCTGCACGGGTCAACGGTGGGGGTCGTCGACGACCTCGAGCTGCCGCACCCGCGGGCCCACGAGCGGGCGTTCGTCCTGGTCCCGTGGGCGCACGTCGACCGGTCGGCTGTGCTGCCCGGGCTGGGTGGCGGTCCGGTCGCGGTCCTGGCCGAGACAGCCCCCGACCGGGACGGCATCCGATGGATGGCGCTTGACTGGTGGGTCACCGAGGCGAGGCCGTGATGCGACGGACGCCGCGGACCCGGCTGCTCCTCGTCGCCGTCGTCACGGCTGCGGCGGCCGCCGCGGTTCTCAGGCTCGCCGAGAGTCGCGGCGCGACGCTGCTCCCGGTGCCGACTTTCGCCTGGCTGGTCGTCCTGCTGATCGCGGCGGTCGTCGCCGCCCTGGCCTGGACGGTCCGGCAGTACACCCGGGGCAAACGGCCGGAGATCGACCTGATCATGGCTGCTCGCACGGTCGTGCTGGCGACGGCGTCGGCCTACACCGGAGCCCTGCTCACCGGGTGGTACGCGGCCCAGGTCCTGGTGACGCTCGGTGACCTGCAGCTCGCTCCGCGGCGCGACGTGGCGATCTCCGCCGCCGTCGCGACTGTGGCGGCGCTGGTCCTCGCGGTGGTCGGGCTGGTCGCGGAGCGGTGGTGCGAGGTGCCCCCGCCGGACGACGACGAGGGTGGCGCCGCGGCCGCGCCGGGCACCGCCGCGTGAGTGCAAGGATGGGCGCCATGACCACTGCGACACCCATCTCGGCGGGCCCCTTCGACCCGATCGGCGTGGCGTGGGACCGGGTGTCGCCGCGGCTGACGACGGTCCGTCTGATCTCGCTGACCCTGGTGCTCGCGCTGCCGTTGATCGCCACGGTGGCCGTTGCGGCGCTGACCGGCATCGCCGGTCTGTGGGCGCTGCCCGCCGCCGTGGTCGCCTGTGGTGCGTGGCTGGCGCTGATCATCCCGCGGCAGGTCCGGGCGATCGGCTACGCCGAGCGCGACGACGACCTGCTGATCCGCAAGGGGGTCATGTTCAGGTCGCTCGTCGTCGTGCCGTACGGGCGGATGCAGTTCGTCGACGTCCAGGCGGGCCCGCTGGATCGCTGGGGCGGCATCGCCCGGGTGCAGCTGCACACCGCGTCGCCGAGCAGCGACGCCTCCGCGGAGGCCGACCGGTTGCGCGACCGGCTCGCCATCCGCGGCGAGGCGCAGCTGGCCGGGCTGTGAGCGAGGGCTCCTGGCCGCAGCCACAGCCGCAGCCGCCGCCGCCGCCTCCGCCGCAGCCCCAGCCGCCGCCGCCTCCGCCGCAGCCCCAGGGCCACGTCCCGTCCGACGCCGGGCTGCAGTGGCGCCGGTTCCATCCGGTCACCCCGGTGATCAAGGGGTGGAAGGTGCTGCTGGTCCTGCTCGTGATCCTGGCTCAACAGACGACGGACAACCTCCCCGAGGCCCGCGACGTGGTCTCCGGCATCGGCGTGCTCGGTGTGCTGGGTGCGCTGGTGGTCGTCCTCCTGATCGCCATGGGCTTCGCCGTGATCGCGTGGCGGGTGACCCGTTACGCCATCGGTCCGGACGCGGTCTACCTGCGCACCGGTGTGCTCTTCCGGCGCCAGCGGACGGCCCGCCTCGATCGGATCCAGGCGATCGACGTCGTCCAGCCGCTGCTCGCGCGGATCATCGGTCTGGCCGAGCTCAAGATCGAGGTCGCCGGAGGTGCCGACTCGGCGGTCCGGCTGTCGTACCTCAGGGAGCTGCACGCCCAGGAGGTGCGCAACGAGCTGCTCGCCAGGGCCGCCGGGGTGCCGATCCCGGTCGCCGGGCCCGCGGGCCGGCCGGTCGCCGCCGTGGCGACGGTCCCGGTCGCCCCCGAGCGCGAGGTCTTCGCCGTGTCCGCGCCCCGGTTGCTCGGCTCCCTGCTGCGATCGGGCAGTGTGCTGCTCTCGATCCTGGTCCTCGTGGGCCTCGTCGTCGCCGTCGTGATCAGCGGCGACCCGGCCCCGGCGTTCGCCATCCTGCCGGGGTTCCTCGGTATCGCGGGCTTCGTGTGGCAGCGCTTCGCCGGCGAGTTCGGCTTCCGCGCCGCCCTGTCGCCGGACGGCATCCGGCTTCGGCACGGGTTGTTGGAAGCGCGCGCGCAGACCGTCCCGCCAGGGCGCGTGCAGGCCGTGAAGATCAGCCAGGGCCCGCTGTGGCGCGGCAAGGACTGGTGGCGGGTCGAGATGAACGTCGCCGGCTACGGCGGGACGCAGAACCGGCAGACCGAAACGGTGCTGCTGCCGGTGGGGGACCGCCAGGAGGCCCTGCTGGTCCTCTGGCTGGTGATCCCGGACCTTGGCACCGCCGACCCGCAGGGCCTGCTGGACGCCGCCCTGTCCGGCAGTGGCGAGGGCCACGGGTTCGTCACGGACCCCCGCCGGGCGCGCTGGCTCAACCCGTGGACCTGGCGCCGCAACGGTGTGGCGATGACCGACCGCGCGGTGCTGCTGCGCGGCGGGCGCTTCGTCCGGCGCCTTGTCGTGGTCCCACATGAGCGCACCCAGTCCCTCGGCCTGGCGCAGGGCCCGCTGCAGCGTCGCCTGCGGGTGGCCAGCTTCGCCCTGCACTCGACCTCGGGCCCGATCGCGCCGGTGATGCCGCACCTGGACCAGGAGGTGGCCGGCGCCCTGCTGCGCGAGCAGGCATCCCGGGCCCGCATCGCGCGCGCGGCCGCCGCGCCGGAGCGCTGGATGACCACAGCCCCCCGGAGCGAGGACGCGTGAGCGATCGCCTCGGGGTCGGCATCGTCGGTGCTGGACGCGTCGGTGCGGTCCTCGGCAACGCGCTGCGCGCCGCCGGTCACGCGGTCGTCGGCGCGAGCGGGGTCTCGCAGGCCAGCCGCGAGCGGATCGACACCCTGCTGCCCGGCGTGCCGCTGCTGGAGGTGCCCCAGGTGGTCGAGCGGGCGGAGCTGGTCCTGCTGACCGTGCCGGACGACGTCCTGGCCGACCTGGTCGCCGGCCTCGCCCGGCTTGGCGCCTGGCAGCCCGGCCAGATCGTGGTGCACACCGCCGGGGCGATGGGCACCGACGTGCTGGCGCCGGCCCGGGCGATGGGCGTGATCCCGCTGGCGATCCACCCGGCGATGACCTTCACCGGGACGTCGCTGGACATCGCCCGCCTGGTCGACTGCGCCTTCGCGGTCACCGGCCCCGCGCCGGTGCTGCCGATCGGGCAGGCCCTGGTGGTCGAGCTCGGTGGTGAGCCGGTGATCGTGGCGGAGGAGGCCCGCCCGCTCTACCACGCGGCGCTCGCGCACGGGGCCAACCACCTGGTGGTGTTGGTCGCGCAGGCGGCTCAGGCGCTCGCGGCCGCCGGCGTCGCCGCGCCCGACCGCGTGCTGGGCCCGCTGCTCGGGGCGGCCCTGGACGGTGCCGTGCGCTCGGCCGCCGCGGCAGCCGGCGGCACCACGGCCGGCTCGGCCGGGGTCGCGGCACTGACCGGACCGGTGGTCCGGGCCGACGTCTCGACGGTCACGGCACACCTGACCGAGCTCGCCCGGCTCGCCGGGCGGGACGAGTCCGCAGCGGACATCCCGGCGTCCTACCGGGTGCTCGCGCGGTCGGCTGCCTCGCGATCCCTCGCCGGCCGGCGGATCCGCCCGGACCAGGCGGCGCGGCTGCTGGACGCACTTGCCGAACCAGCGCACGGTGGCGCTTCCCGCCCGCCGGAGCGGTCTCCCGACCACGGCGGAGGCCCGCGATGAAGGTCGTCACCACCCGCGCCGCGCTGGCCGACGCGCTGGCGGCACCGCACCGCCGTCGGGCCGTCGTGATGACCATGGGGGCCCTGCACGAGGGGCACCTCTCCCTGGTGCGCCAGGCGTGCGAGCTCGCCGACCAGGTGGTCGTCACCGTCTTCGTCAACCCGTTGCAGTTCGGAACGGGCGAGGACCTGGACCGGTACCCGCGGGACCTCGAGGGCGACGTCGCGATGCTCGCCGACGCCGGGGCGCAGGTCGTCTTCGCGCCCGAGGCGGGCGAGGTGTACCCCGAGCAACCGGTGGTCACCGTCAGTGCCGGCGCGATCGGCGAACGGCTGGAGGGTGCCCACCGGCCCGGCCACTTCGACGGCGTGCTCACGGTGGTGCTCAAGCTGTGCCACCTGGTGCAGCCCGACGTCGCGGTCTTCGGTCAGAAGGACGCCCAGCAGCTGATCGCCGTACGCCGGATGGTGGCCGACCTGGACGTCGGCGTCCAGGTCGTGGCGGCGCCGATCGTGCGCGACACCGACGGTGTGGCGCTGTCGTCCCGCAACGCCTACCTGGACCGGGAACACCGGGTCACCGCCCGTGCGTTGTACTCCGCGTTGCAGGCGGCGCGGCATGCGGTCGAAGATGGTGCAGACGACGGCGGTGCACGACGAGCGGCGGAGGCGGTCCTGGCGGCCGAACCCGGCCTCGTGGTGGACTACGTCGCCCTGGTCGACCCGACCACGGCGCAGGACGTGGTGGCGGGCCATCGGGGCCCGGCGCTGCTGGTGCTCGCAGCCCGGGTGGGTTCCACCCGGCTGATCGACAATGTGATGCTGGACCTGCCCGAGTAGGGCCGCACGGATGGCACCGGAGGGGAAGGAGGAGGGATGACCGACGGTTGGCTGCGACCCATGATGGTCGGCAAGATCCACCGCGCGACGGTCACGGCCGCTGAGCTGGACTACGTCGGCTCGGTCACCCTCGACGCCGACCTGCTCGAGGGCGCGGGCCTGCTCCCGGGCCAGCAGGTGGACATCGTCGATGTGACCAACGGGGCGCGTCTGACCACGTACGCGATCGCCGGCGACCCGGGCTCCGGCGTGGTCTGCATCAACGGCGCCGCCGCGCACCTGGTGTACCCCGGTGACCTCGTGATCATCATCGCCTACGCGTTGCTGCCGGACGCCGAGGCGCGGACCTACAACCCCCGCGTGGTGCACGTCGACGCGGCCAACTACATCGTGAGCATCGACGGGGACCCGGGTGCCGCCCCCGAAGGCCAGAGCACGGCGGCCATCGCCTGGGCCCGCGGCCCCCGGTGAGGCTCGCCCGCAAGCTGACCGGTCCCGAGCCTGGCTGGACGGTCTCCGCGGACGTCGTCGTCGTCGGGTCCGGGATCGCCGGGCTGACCGCGGCCCTCGAGCTGCGCTCCCGGGTGCCGCGGGTGCTGCTGATCACCAAGAGCGTGCTGGCGTCCGGCTCGACGATCTGGGCGCAGGGCGGCATCGCCGCTGCGCTCGACCCGGGCGACACCCCGCAGGCGCACCTCGAGGACACCCTGGTGGCCGGTGCCGGCGTGTGCGACCCGAAGGCCGTCGAGGTCCTGGTCAACGAGGGGCCCGCGCGGGTCCGTGAGCTCGCCGGCCTCGGCGCGGTGTTCGACACCGACGCCTCGGGCCAGATGTCGCTCACCCGGGAGGGCGGGCACGGCACCCACCGGATCGTGCACGCGGGCGGGGACGCCACCGGCGCGGAGATCAGCCGTGCGCTGGTCGCCCGGATCGAGGCGGTGCGCAACGACCCGGGCATCGAGGTCATCGAGCACGCGCTGGTGCTCGACCTGCTCACCGGAGCGCCGGACGCCGACGGCCGTCCGGGTCCGGTCTGCGGGGTGACCCTGCACGTGATCGGCGAGGGCACTCGGGATGGTGTCGGGGCGGCACTCGCCCGGGCCGTGATCCTCGCCACCGGCGGCATCGGCCAGGTGTACCCGTCGTCGACCAACCCGTCACTGGCCACCGGTGACGGGTTGGCCGCGGCGCTGCGGGCCGGCGCGCCGGTGGGCGACATGGAGTTCGTGCAGTTCCACCCGACCGTGCTGTGGCTCGGCGCCGGGGTCAAGGGCCAGCTGCCGCTGGTCTCCGAGGCGGTCCGCGGCGAGGGTGCACTCCTGCTGGACACCGACGGCGTGCGGTTCATGCCGCAGGTGCACCCCCTCGCCGAGCTCGCTCCGCGCGACGTCGTCGCGCACGCGATCGTGCGCCGGATGGCGGCCACCGGGGCCGACCACGTCTACCTGGATGCCCGTCACCTCGGAGCGGACTTCGTGCGCGGGCGCTTCCCGACGATCCACCGGCGGCTGCTCGCCGAGGGCATCGACCTGGCGACGGATCTGGTGCCCGTCGCGCCGGCGCACCACTTCCACTCGGGTGGGGTGCTCACCGACGTGTTCGGCCGGGCCGGGATCGAGGGGCTGTACGCCGCTGGGGAGGCGGCCTGCACGGGCGTGCACGGGGCCAACCGGCTGGCGTCGAACTCGCTGCTGGAAGGCCTGGTCTTCGCCCACCGGGCGGCCCACGACGTCGGCCGGCGGCTGTCCGCCGGTGAGCTGTCGTCGGTGGAACCACAGGAGCGCCCGGGCCCCGCTGCCCTGGTTGCGGCGGCCGCGCGGGGGCGGATCCAGCGGCTCGCCCAGCTGGGCCCCGGGGTCATCCGCAACGGTTATGCGCTGGCCGAGGCCGCGCGGCGGTTGGCGCTGGTGCGGGTGGACGCGCCCGGTGTGGTGGCGGAGCCGCAGCCCGCGGAGTGGGAGACCACGAACGTCCACCAGGTCGCGGTGGTGCTCACCGCGACGGCGTCCGAGCGCGCGGAGAGCCGCGGCGGGCACTTCCGGGAGGACTTCCCGGTGCCGGACGAGGCGTGGCGGCTGCGCCTGGTCGCTCGCCTCGACCCCGACGGCGAGCTGGTGGTGGTGCGTGCGCCGGTCGGTGCGCCCGTGACGACGGCAGCCGCAGGTGTGTCGTCGGCCTGATCAGCCGCGCACCAGCTGCACGTCCGGCCGCGCCGCGTGCAGGGTCAGCAGGCCGCCGGAGAGGCTGGCCGAGTCGAACCCGGCCTGGTCCAGCACCCGGTGGGCGAGGTAGGACCGGAAGCCGCTGACGCAGTGCACGCGGACCGGGCGTCCGCCGGCGGCGGTCCGTACCTCCTCGAGCCGCTCCCGTAGCTCGGTGTGCGGCACGTTCAGCGCACCGGGCAGGTGCCCGCGGGCGTGCTCGCGGGCGGTTCGGACGTCCAGCACGAGGGCGGTGTCCAACACCTTGTCGAGCTCCTCGGGGTACCAGAGGCGCAGGCTGCCGTCGAGCACGTTCTGCGCGACGAAACCCGCCATGTTGACGGCGTCCTTGGCCGAGCCGTAAGGCGGCGCGTAGGCCAGCTCGAGCTCCGCGACGTCGTCGACTGTCATGCCCGCGAACAGCGCCGTCGCCAAGACGTCGATCCGCTTGTCGACGCCGTCCCGGCCGACCGCCTGCGCTCCGAGCAGCCGGCCGTCCGGGGCGAAGGTGATCGTGAGGTGCATCTGTTCGGCGCCCGGGAAGTAGCCCGCGTGATGGCCGGGGTGCACATGCACGGTGTGGTGGGCGATGCCGGCCCGCTGCAGCGTGTGCTGGCTCGCGCCGGTCATCGCGGCGGTGAGGCCGAACACCCGGAGCACCGCGGTGCCGAGCACCGGCCGCGCCCGCCGCGCGGGCGAGATCGCACCGAGGATCGAGTCGGCGGCCCGGCGGCCCTGCCGGTTGGCAGGTCCGGCCAGCGGCACGGGACCGACGAGGCCGGTGACTGCGTGGCGCACGGCTGTGGCATCGCCGACGGCCCAGATGTGCGGGTCGGAGGTGCGCTGCTCGGAGTCCACCACGATCGCTCCCTGCGGTCCCAGCTCGAGCCCGGCGTCGGCGGCCAGTCCGCTGTCCGGGCGGACGCCCACCGAGAGCACCACGACGTCACCCTCCAGGACCGACCCGTCGGACAGGTGGACCTGCACGGTGCCGCGGTCGTCCGGGCCGCGGTTGTCGCCCTCGACCCGGGCGGGGGAGGCCGTGATCGACTCGGCCGCCACGCCGACGTGGGTGCGCACCCCGTTGGCACGAAGCTCGTCGTCGAGCAGCTGGGCCAGCTCGCTGTCCAGCGGCGGCAGCACGTGCGGGGCCAGGTCGACAAGATCGACCTGCAGGCCGCGGATCCGCAACGCCTCGGCGGTCTCGATCCCGATGAATCCGGCACCGAGCACGATCGCGCGCCGGGCACCCGCGCCGACGACAGCCCGCAGGCCGTCGGCGTCGGGGACGGTCCGCAGGGTGTGCACCTGCGGCAGGTCGAGGCCGGGGATGGGCGGCCGGATGGTGGCGGCGCCCGGGGCAAGGACCAGCGCGTGATAGGGCAGGACGACGTCCTCTGGGCCCGTCGCGGTGGTGTGCCGCGCCGTCACCGTGCGGTTCTCGCGGTCGATCGCGACGACGTCGTGCCCGATCCGCACATCGAGGTCGAGCGCGGCACGCAGGGAGTCCGGGGTCTGCACCAGGAGGGCCGAGCGTTGCGGGATCTCGTCGCCGACGTGGTATGGCAGGCCGCAGTTGGCGAAGGAGACGTAGCCACCGCGTTCCAGCACGACGATCTCGGCATCCTCGGACAGGCGGCGAGCGCGCGCTGCGGCACTCATGCCACCAGCCACGCCACCGACGACGACGATCTTCATGGGGTTCCTCACGTGGGGCGTTCCAGGATCCGGCGCAGGGAGCACCGTTGGCACAGTGGGCGCAGCACCGGGCCCGGTATCGGAACTATACCCCTGGGGGTATCTATTCCGGCTGAGACGACGCGCTGGGACGACGGCGCCCGGCCCTCGCCCGTGCGGGCACACCCGGGCGACCCCGGCTGACGCCCCGCTCAGGCGAGGGAGAGGAAGAGCTTCTGCAGCTTGGCCCGGTCGATGCCGGCGGCTTCCTCGCCCTGGGTGAGGCAACGTTCCAGGCCGGTGGAGATGATGGAGAAGCCCGCGCGGTCGAGGGCCTTGGAGGCGGCGGAGAGCTGGGTGACCACGTCCGCGCAGTCAGCGCCCGCCTCCAGCATCTTGATCACACCGCCGATCTGGCCCTGGGCCCGGCGCAGGCGGTTGATGACCGGCGTCATCTCCTGGGGGTCGAGCTGCATGGTGCGGCATCCTTCCTCGCGTTCCTGCGGCGAGGTCATCGTGTCACGGTCCCGCCCGCGGCACGCCATGCGACAAGCCCACCGGACAGGCTGGTGGCGCGGTACCCCGCGGCCCGCAGCCGGGCGGCAGCGCCGCGGGAACGCATCCCGCTGGCGCACATCACCACCACCGGGGTGTCCTTGGCCAGTCGTCGGGCGTCCTGCTCGAGGCGTCCCAGCGGGATGTGCCGGGCGCGCGGCGCATGCCCCGAACGCCACTCGCCGGGCTCGCGCACGTCGACCAGCACCGCGCCCTCGTCGATCATGGCCAGGGCATGGTCAACGCGGACCGACCGGGGGAGCGCGTCGGGATCGCGGTGGAGCAAGCGGGAGACGATGCCAGGCACGTCGGTGTCCTTCCGTAGACGGCCACTCATCATACCCCCCCGGGTATAGCGGACGACTAGGCTCGCCCCGTGACCCTCGATCCCCTGTGGCTCCGCGCAACGGTGTCCCGTGCGCTCGACGAGGACCTGGGAGCCGATCCGGGTCGGGATGTGACGACGCAGGCGACGGTGCGTCCGGACTCCCGCGGCACCGCGCACCTGGTGGCACGTGCGTCGGGCGTTGTCGCCGGACTCGTGGTGGTGTCGGAGGTGGTAGCGCAGGTGGCGGACCGCTTCGGCCTGCCGCCGGTTCACGTCGACGCCAAGGTCGACGACGGCGCGGCGGTGCAGCCGGGGACCGTCCTCGCCGTGCTGTCCGGTCCGGTCCAGGTGCTGCTGATCGCCGAACGTACCCTGCTCAACCTGGTCAGCCGGGCGTCCGGGGTGGCCACGCACACCCGGCTCTGGGCGGACGCCCTTTCCGGCACGCACGCCCAGGTGCTCGACACCCGCAAGACCAGCCCGGGTCTGCGTGCGCTGGAGAAGTACGCCGTGCGCTGCGGTGGCGGAACGAACAAGCGGATGGGCCTGTACGACGTGGCGATGATCAAGGACAACCACGTGGTCGCCGCCGGCTCGGTCGCCGCAGCGGTCCGCGCGCTGCGTGACGCCTTCCCGGAGGTCCCGGTGCAGGTCGAGGCGGAGACCCTCCAGCAGGCCATGGAGGCACTGGATGCCGGTGCGCGGTTCCTGCTGCTGGACAACATGCCGCTCGGGCTGCTCCGGCAGGTCGTGGCGGCGGTCCGCGCTCGCGAGCCGGAGCTGGGGCCCGTGCAGCTCGAGGCCACCGGCAACCTCACGCTGGACCGAGCGGCCGGGGTCGCGGCGACCGGTGTCGACTATCTCTCCGTCGGCGGTCTGACCCACTCCTCGCCGATCCTGGACATCGCCCTCGACCTGTTGCCCCATAGGATCCCGGCG
>Ga0209386_1001015_pt1 | contig 12366 bp, 6 predicted proteins | sample NGEPertwo_FD_184510 | JGI IMG/M metagenome (GOLD analysis project Ga0209386, IMG submission 184510) | Arctic peat soil microbial communities from the Barrow Environmental Observatory site, Barrow, Alaska, USA - NGEE Permafrost154B-two... | ecosystem: Environmental > Terrestrial > Soil > Wetlands... | reverse complement strand
AAAATCAAAATTTGTTTTTTTTAGCGATCAGCACCGGGGTGATGACAGCCTTTCCGATGAATTTGGAAGAAACAAACATATATTCAACCATGCGCTTGAATATTATTATGACAATGACTTCACTTATGTTGAAGTCGGAGATGGAGATGAACTCTGGGAACATTCGAATTTTGAACATATAAGAAGCGCTCATGCTAAAACTTTCGATATGCTCAAGAAATTTTTTGATTCGGGGAGAATGCTTATGATTTTTGGAAATCATAACATGCTTTTCAAACACAAGAAGAACGTTGAAAAATATTTATATCATGTTTATGATGAATATTTAGGAGAAACAATTGATCTTTTCCCAGGTATAGATGTACATGAAGCCTTAATACTTACTCACCGGAAAACCGGCCAGGAGGTTTTTGTAGTTCATGGACATCAGGGAGACTTATTAAATGATAGCCTTGCCTGGGTTTCTTACCTGCTGATACATTTTTTGTGGCGTTTTATGCATTTAGTCGGTGTGAAATATGCGGCAAGTCCTGCAAAAAGCAGAAGGAAACGGCATAAAGTCGAAAAAAACTTTACCAAATGGAACCAAGACCATGATATAATATTAGTTTGCGGTCATACTCACAGGCCAAAATTTCCACGTGTTGGAGAATATGCCTATTTTAATTGTGGATGCTGCATGCACCCGCGTGGCATCACCTGTCTGGAACTTATGTATGGGCAGATAATTTTAGTGAACTGGAGTGTTGGTACAAAACGAGATGGAACAATGTATATTAAAAGGACTTCTGTTCAAGGTCCTGAATCCATTGAACTTTTCCAGAAACATCCTGTTAACAAGGAGGATTTTGAAAAGGAGGATTTTGAAAATGAATTATAATAACCTGACAAAACAGATTAAACTGGATAGTTATATGATGGCTTCCCTTTCAGTTCAAATAAGAAATAAAGCATTGTTTAATATTAAGGATGCTCTTCTTGCAAAAAAAGATGAAATTTTCCTTGCAAATAAAGAGGATTTGGGAAATGCCGAATTAAACAATGAGCCAGCGCCTATATTGAATCGCTTAATTTTCGATTCACATAAGCTAAATGATGTTATTGATGGGATTTCCAGTTTGATTTCTTTAAAGGATCCTCTCTTCAATCTGCAGCTTGTCAGAGAATTGGACCAGGGTTTAGTTTTGAAAAAAGAAACCTGCCCTATTGGGGTCATTGGGGTGATTTTTGAATCAAGACCTGATGCACTTGTACAGATTTCAACTCTTTGCATAAAAAGTGGAAATTGTTCTATTCTTAAAGGTGGTAAGGAAGCAGCAAAAACAAATAAAATTTTATTTGATGTCATTTACGCCGCAGGGATTGATGCAGGTCTTCCAAAAGGTTTCATGACATTGGTAGAAAACAGAGCAGATATTGATGAACTAATTAAGTGCCATGACTCAATCGATCTACTGATACCAAGAGGATCGAACGAATTTGTGCAATATATAATGGCTAATTCAAAGATTCCGGTTATGGGACATGCCGATGGCATCTGTCATATATACGTTGATCAATCCGCCGATCTGGATAAAGCCTTGCCTGTCATTATGGATTCAAAGGCACAGTATGTTACTGCGTGCAATACCCTGGAAACCTTACTGGTTCATAAAGATATAGCGGCTGAGCTTTTACCGGCTTTACAGAACAGCAGCTATTCAGGAAACGTTGAACTTCGAGGCTGCCCTAAAACACTTAAAATCATTGATTGTTTTTCCGCAACAGAAGAGGATTTTAAAACTGAGTATTTGGATTTTATACTTTCCATAAAAATTGTAGATGATTTAGATGAAGCAATAAGTCATATTAATAAATACGGCTCGCATCACACAGATTGTATTGTTACTGAAATAACCGAGGATGCTTCTAAGTTTATGGCTTTAGTTGATTCCGCAAATGTATACCAGAACTGCTCCACCAGATTTGCAGATGGTTACAGATACGGCTTTGGTGCTGAAGTTGGAATCAGTACCGGCAAACTTCACGCCAGGGGCCCGGTTGGCCTTGATGGTCTGGTAACTTATAAATATAAGCTTTTTGGCAACGGTCACATTGTGGCAGACTACGTCGAAGGGCGGAAAAACTTTAATTTTGTAGACAAGTAAGGAGAAAGAATGGTAAATGTAAATAACTTAAGTATTAACTTCGGTGGAACAAACCTTTTTAAAGATGTAAATTTAAAATTTGTTCCAGGGAATTGCTATGGCATAATAGGTGCCAATGGGGCAGGTAAATCAACCTTCCTAAGAATACTATCCGGAGATCTGGACCCCTCCACCGGTGATATCTCAATCGGTAAAAATATGAGAATGTCAGTACTGAAACAGGATCACTATGCCTTTGATGAATTCACAGTAATTGATACGATAATACAAGGGAATAAAACCCTTTATGACATAATGGTTGAAAAAGATGGGTTGTATGCAAAAGAAGATTTCAGCAATGAAGATGGGATAAGAGCTTCTGTCCTGGAAGGTGAATTTGCAGAACTTGGGGGCTGGGAGGCCGAATCGGATGCAAGCAGGCTTCTGCAAGGCTTAGGTTTAAACCAGGATATTTTATCCGCTGAGATGTCTTCTTTAACTGAAAAGGAAAAAGTAAAAGTATTGCTTGCGCAAGCTCTCTTTGGTAAGCCGGAAATAATTCTGCTTGATGAACCTACGAATGGTCTTGATATTTTAGCCATTAACTGGCTTGAAGATTTCTTGCTGGATTATGAAGGAACAATGATCGTTGTTTCCCATGACAGACATTTTTTAAATACTGTATGTACCAGTATAGTGGATGTCGATTTTGGGAAAATTAAAATGTATGTCGGCAACTATGAATTCTGGTATGAATCCAGTCAGCTTATACAAAGGATGTTAAAGGATCAGAACAAGAAAACAGAAGATAGGGTAAAAGAGCTTCAAAGCTTCATTCAAAGGTTTTCAGCGAATAAAAGTAAATCCAAACAGGCAACTTCAAGAAAAAAATTACTTGATAAAATAAATGTAGACGAAATGCCTTCCTCTTCAAGAAGATACCCTTTCGTAGGGTTCAAGGCGGATAGAGAAGTTGGCAAAGAAATACTGACTATTGAAAATCTCAGCAAAACCATTGACGGGGTAAAGGTTCTGGATAATATTAGTTTAAGAATTAATAAAGATGATAAGATAGCATTCGTCGGAGAAAACGAAATAGCGAATACTACCTTATTTAAAATACTGATGGAAGAAATCGAACCCGATGAAGGCACCTTTAAATGGGGGATCAGCACTTCCAGGTCCTACTTCCCTCGCGAGAATGCGCAGTTCTTTGACGATTGCGATTTGGATCTGGTAAAATGGCTAAGCCAGTTTACTGAGGAAACCACCGAAACTTTCATGAGAGGCTTCCTTGGGAAAATGCTTTTCTCAGGGGATGATGTTTTCAAAGAGGTCAAAGTTCTTTCAGGTGGAGAAAGAGTTCGGTGTATGCTTTCAAGAATGATGCTTTACGGATCAAATGTCTTAATACTGGATCAGCCGACCAATCATTTGGACCTTGAATCAATCACTGCATTAAATAATGGGCTGATTGACTTTAAAGGGATACTTTTGTTCGCTTCACATGACCATGAATTTATTCAGACTACGGCAAACAGAATTATAGAAGTTTACGATGATGGACACATTGTGGATAAATATTCAAATTATGATGACTTCGTTGAGGAATTCGGCAAATAATTTGCTTTTTTCTGAATATTCAAACTTTGGCATTTAGCCATTTTTCGGGTTTATTGATATTGACTAAAATTTAGCAAAGTGTTATATTTGATATGAAGTGTTTTACTTTATATTCACATAAAAAATATATAAATTTAAAAAAGGAGAAAAAAATGGCAAAATTAGTTCAGCAATATATTGATATTGCTAAAAAGAAAAATCCTGGTGAACCTGAATTCATTCAAACAGTTGAAGAGGTTCTTACTTCTTTAGAACCAGTTCTTCAAAAACATCCTGAATACATTAAATCAAAATTAATCGAAAGATTAGTTGAACCTGAAAGAGGCATTAGTTTTAGAATCGTTTGGGTTGATGATGCTGGTGAAGTTCAAGTGAATAAAGGCTACAGATACCAATTCAGCAGTGCTATGGGGCCTTACAAAGGCGGTTTGAGATTTGCACCAAGTGTATACCCTGGTATCATTAAATTCCTTGGATTCGAACAAATCTTTAAGAACGCATTAACAGGGCTTCCACTTGGCGGCGGTAAGGGCGGAGCTGACTTTGATCCTAACGGCAAATCAGATGCAGAAGTAATGAGATTTTGCCAGGCTTTCATGACAGAATTATATAGACATATTGGCCCAGAATGTGACGTTCCTGCCGGCGACCTTGGTGTTGGCGCAAGAGAAATCGGATATCTGTATGGACAATACAAGAAAATAGTTAACAGATTTGAAGGAGTTCTTACAGGCAAAGGTTTGACTTTTGGCGGTTTGAACGGAAGATCAGAAGCAACTGGATATGGAATTGTATACTTTACTAACTCAATGCTCGAAGCTAATGGTGAAAAACTAGCTGGCAAAAGTGTTGTTGTTTCAGGTTTCGGTAATGTAACCTGGGGTACAGTCAGCAAGCTTGAACAGCTTGGTGCTAAAGCAATTACTATTTCAGGTCCTGATGGATATATCCTTGACGAAGCAGGAATTATTGGTGAAAAAATTGATTTCCTTCTTGATCTTAGATCATCTGGCAAGAATATTTGCGCACCATATGCCAAAAAATTCAAAGGAGCTAAATTCTTCCCTGGTGAAAAACCTTGGGGCGTTAAGGCTGATCTTTACATCCCATGTGCTATGCAAAATGATATTCACTTAGAAGATGCTAAGAAAATCGTTGCAAACGGTGCTAAGTTTATTTGTGAAGGTGCAAACATGCCTTGTACAAACGAAGCAGTTGAATACATGATGGAAAAAGGCATGATCGTAGGCCCTTCTAAAGCTGCCAATGCTGGTGGTGTTGCATGTTCTGCTATCGAAATGGGACAGAATGGTTCAAAATGTTACTATACACCTGAACGTGTTCATGCAGAGCTTGAAGCTATCATGATTAACATTCATGATATATCAGCCGCTGCTTCAAAAGAATATGGCTTTGGCTACAACTTGGTTGCTGGTGCTAATATTGCTGCTTTCTTAAAAATTGCAGAAGCTATGACTCAACAGGGTCTTGTATAAACGACAAGTAAATTAAACCATTAATAAAATGAGCGTATCCTAGGATACGCTCATTTCTATATCTGCGCCAAACAGGTACAAATAACTTTCTTTCACTTTAATTCCTCTGGAAATTTCTATTGCTTCCTGATAAATCCGGGCCTGCTCTCTGTATAAGGTTTTTATCTGTTCCAGTTCCTCCATATCTTTGATATCCGAAATATAGTTGGTTTTGTAGTCAATTAAAATATAATCGTCTTTTTCCCTGAAGTAACAGTCAATAATTCCTTGTACGATGACTTGTTCTCCCTCCAGCTCTTTTATTATACTAAATGGGGCTTCTTTATATATTTCTACTGCCTGTGAAGCACGAATCCCTATTTTTGACTGGAAAAAGGCTATTATTTTTTCAGTATGAACAACTCTTCTTTCTTCCTCAGTAAAACATTTTGCATCAACCAGGCCATCAAGTCTTTTATTTAGAAAACTGGTTATTTCCTCGTTTGAAACAAGCAATGATTTATAGGCCTCTTTGAAATCTAAATGCATCATAAAATCATGCATTATTGTCCCTTTTTCCGCGTTGTTAAAATCTCTTCTGCCGGTTTCAAATACAGGCAACCTGAGATTTTCCCCATATGTATCTGTTTTTTTCAATTCCCTGTTGATTTCAGTTACAGATAACTTCGACTTTTGATTGGTCGCACGCATAAACCCATACTGATAACTCAGCATTCTGTTGATTTGACTGGTCATCAAGTCATCCTTCTGCTGATTTTCATTTCCTTTAAGCAGTTCTGACACAAGATTTTTATTAACATTTTTCTCACTGTTCAGTGGTACAATTTCATCCCTGTTATGAAAACTGATTTTTACATCACTCTCTCTTGCTGCAGGCATAATCATATCCAAATAACATCTTGCCGTTGAAGTGTCACCTTTTTCGGTCAGCTCATATTTTTCCTGTGCACCACTTAAGTCTTTAACCGTGCCAAGCAAAATCAATTTATCCATAGCCCTTGTAAATGCGACATATAAAATTCTTATTTCCTCATCCATATCAAGTGATTTATTCTTTTCTTTGATGACATTCTGTAATAATGTTTTTCTGAAATATTTTCTTTCCTTGTCTACATAGCTTAATGTAATTCCCAAATCCTTATGAATATCTAAATAAGAGGTGTCTCTGTTCTGATTAAACTGTTTTCCAAGACCTGCAACCAAAACAACGGGGAATTCCAACCCTTTGCTTTTATGAATAGTCATAATCCTCACTACATCGTCGTTTTCCCCAACAAGGCTGACTTGTCCAGTCCTGACACTTCGGGCCTTTATTGCATCAATATAGGTAATAAACCCGTAAAGACCTTTTAAACTCCCGCTTTGGAATTTGATTGCTTTGTCTATCAATAATCTGAGATTAGCCTGCCTTTGAATCCCGCTTGGCAACGCTGCCACATAATTATAGTAACCTGTTTCTCTTAAAAGCTTCCATATTAAATCATCAAGTGGCACGAATTTTGAAAGTTCCTGCCACTCCCGAATTTTTTTCATCGCTGCATCCGCTTTATTTGACAAAATTTCATTTTCACCATTTCGTCCATAAAATGAAAAGGCATCAAAGAATGTCCCCTTTTTATTTTCCCCTCGGATTTCTGCCAGTTCTACTATGGAAAAGTCCATTACAGAAGAATGCAGCAAGCTGATTAAAGGTATATCCTGTCTTTTATTATCAATTATTCTAAGTAAATTTAAAACTATTTCTACTTCTATTGTATCAAAATACCCTTCACTGTCATCAACATGCGCCGGAATATTTTCTTCTGTGAAAACCTGATAAAACTTGTCGGCATAATTTTTCGTTGCTCGGAGCAATACAACAATATCCCGCAAGGTAATTCTTCTGATTTTATTCTGTTTCACGTCAAATATTTCCCGGCCAATCTCGCTCTTTATTAATTTAACCGCATTATGTGCTTCAAGTTCAGCCATTTTCAATTCAAGAACAGAATCGTCAACTTCCACGTCACCTCTTGTCTGTTCATCTATAACGTGTAATTCAACAGGGTAATCAAGCTTCCCTTCATATTCAAGTCCTTTATATAAAGCTGCATCCGAGTCATACTGATCCATAATGTTGGAAAAAATATCATTTACCGCATTAATAATCGTTCCCTTGCTCCTGAAATTCTGATTCAGATCAATTTTTGCATCCAGGCCATTGCTTTGAATTTTGTATTTTTCATATTTTTCCATAAAAATTTCCGGTTCAGCCAATCGAAATTTATAAATGCTTTGTTTTACATCTCCTACCATAAATAGATTATTATCCCGTTTAATCCTTGATATCAAGGTATCCTGGAGTAAATTGCTGTCCTGGTATTCATCGACAAAAATATGTTTAAACTTACTTCGGTATTCGTCAGCTACTTCGTCATTTTTAAGTATCTCAAGCGCGAAATGCTCAATGTCATTAAAATCAATAAGATTTTTTTCCTCTTTTTTCAATTTAAACAGTTTATGGTATTCCAATATTAACAGCTGCAGATATTTGTTGTCTTCATAGGTCATTTGGAGATCATTAATATATTCATCAAGGCCTCTGACAGCATAATTTTCTTTTATGCTCCCGATAAAACTTTTCCCCTTGCTTCTTATCTTTTCAATTTTTTCCTTTATTCCTTCATAGCCTTCTTTTTCTTCCTTTGAAATATTAAACCGCTGAAACTGGACAGACGAAATTTCATCTAATATCGTTTCAAGACTTTTACCTTCAATCCCTTCTGATATCTGAATGAGCTGTTCCACATCAGCTTTGGCTTTGCCGGCTAAGATGGGCAGTCCTTCTTCTAAAATCAGTTCTTCAGCCCTTTCAAAAGACTTTACAGCAATCCGAAGATTCTTCTTTATTGTATTTTTAATTTCTTTTGCAACATGACTGTCAAGAAATTCTTCTTTACTACTTTGAAGTGCTTCAATGTTTTGATTGAGCCAGCCAAATGAATCCGGAATACTTTGAATTAAATTGTAAGCACTGCTGATAATGGTTTTTACTTTGCTTTCATTTTTGCTTGCTGAATATTTATTCAAAAAATCAATAAAACCCTGATCGCCAGACTCGAAGAAATGATCAAACAATTCTTCCATCGCCTCAGTCTTCAGGATTATATTTTCCGCTTCATCACAAATTTTAAAATTCGGCTCAACATGTATCATATAAAAATATCTTCTGATAACCTCCAGTGCAAACGCATGAAAGGTGCTGATATTGGCTTTGTATATGACATTCAGCTGTTTTCTCAAAAATATTAAGTCTTCTGTATTTTTCCCAATTTCTTTTGTTATTGCATGAATTATTTTTTCTTTCATTTCTGATGCTGCCGCATTGGTAAATGTCACCACCAGCATTTCATTGATGGAAATCTTGTCACAAATAATAAGCTGCTTAATTCGCTCAACAAGCACTGCTGTTTTACCAGAGCCAGCAGCGGCGGCAACCAGCATATTTTTGTTTCTAAGCTCTATTGCTTCCTGTTGTCCTTTTGTCCATTTCATCAAAAAATCCTCTATATTAATTTAAGCTTTTTTAGTAATGCAAGCAGTTTTTCTCCTTTTGGCAGATAGTTTATTTCATTTACGGCTATTGCCCCCAGCTTAATTAAAAGTATGCCATAGGCAAATGCCCCGATACCAACTGAAATAAGTGCGGCAATGCTGTTCCCCAGAATTCTGTTGGCAATAAAATAAAAACCCGCTACCAGAAGATACATGAAAATCCCTGCAATTAAAGGTTTCCATACAGATAGTTTTAAATCAAAATGAATGCCCGTGAGCCTTTTTACTGCAAAAAGATTATATATGCCAATGGTTGCAAAACCAAGCGTGCTTCCAATGGCAGCACCTTCAATATTCAATTGAGGGAAACCGACAAGAATATAGGTTACAATGCACTTTACTATTAAACCGGCCGCAAGGCCATATACCGCCGTAACCGGCTTGCCAAGGCCCTGAAGTGTTCCCGCCATAGTTTGTGCCACGCAAAGGAATATAACGCCTATAGAGAGTAAAAACAGGCTTTTAGAGGCATTTATGGCGCTCGCTTCCTGTAAGGGATAAAGTAATCTCATAATCGGTTCAGATATCGCCATTAATCCAAAACTGCAGGGAACGCCAATGATCATTGCTGTTCTAAGTCCTAATTTGATGTTGACCTCCAAAAAATTGGTATCCTTTATGCTGTTTGCTGCAGCAATCGCCGGAACCATGCTAAGGGCCATGCTAAGGGCAAGCGCCATTGGAAGATTAATGATAGGTCCTGCCATGCCTGTTAACTGGCCATATAATGCATTTGCCTCCCCGCCCGTAAACCCTGCTTCCTGCATCCTTTTCATAACAATTACAACATCTACAATATTCATAATAGGCAGAATTGAAACTCCGACGGTTATGGGAACCGCAATCATTGCCAGTGTTTTTAAAATGCTTTTAGAGTTTTCCTTTGGTTCATCCGTTAAGTCCTCCATTTTTAGATGGATTTTTCTTCTTTTTAGATAATATATGCCCATCAATGCTGCAACACCCAGCACTGGTCCCACGCTTGTTCCGAAGCTGGCTCCTGCTGCCGCAAGCTCAAGCCCTTTGGGCACTAAAAAGATAGCTAATGACAAACCAATGGCTACTCTAGCTGCCTGTTCAACCAGTTGGGATGCCGCAGTAGGCCCCATTTCCTGCATTCCCTGGAAATAACCTCTGTACACTGACATCAAAGGGACAAATAATAATGCTGGTGCTATTGCCATCATTGCATAATAGGCTCCAGGATTTCCAAGCACGTTAACAAGCGGCTTTGCCCCGAAAAAGAAAATCGCTGCTGCTATTACACCGATTGCACCCATCAGAACAAATGCCAGTTTAAACACTCTGTGGGCTTCCCCGTAATGTCCCAGTGCGATTCTTTCAGATGTCATTTTTGATATGGCGGCTGGGGCTCCATTTGTTGAGAAAACAAGTAAAAACACATAAATCGGATATGCTGTCTGATAATATCCCATACCTTCATCTCCAATGATATTAGCCAGTGGTATTCTGAATATTGCCCCCATTACCTGAACCAAAAGACCTGCAATGCCTAATATTGCCGCCCCTTTTAAAAATGTTTTCTTACTCATCGTCAGAGTCTCCCTTATCTATGTTAACTTAAACAGTATTTTTATGATTACTGTTTATTATACCAAATAAAACATATTCACGTATAGGTTTTATTCGATTTATTTGTTATAATTATGGCAGAAATAATATATATGGAAAAGAGGTAAAAAAATGAGAGATTTCCCAAGGCCTACAATGTTACTGATAATGGATGGTTATGGTGAAACATCTGTAATAAAGGGTAATGCGATTGCCGCAGCAAACAAACCAAACCTGGATAGAATTTTCAAAAGCTTCCCGCATACCACTTTGGGAGCAAGCGGACTTGATGTTGGCCTCCCCAAAGGTCAAATGGGCAATTCCGAGGTTGGTCACCTGAACATTGGCGCTGGCAGAATAGTTTACCAGGAACTTACTAAAATAACAAAGGAAATAGAAGATGGAACTTTCTTTACCAACCAGGTGCTGGTTGACGCCATGGATTATTCCATCAATAAAAATACTTCCCTTCACTTAATGGGTCTTTTGTCTGATGGCGGAGTTCATAGCCATATTGATCATTTGTTTGCCTTGCTTGACATGGCAAAGACAAAAGGTGTCCCTAAGGTGTTTGTTCACTGTTTTCTTGATGGCAGAGACGTTCCACCAAGATGCGCCATTGAATACATAAATCAGCTTGAAACGCATATGAAAAAAAACGGTCTTGGCAAAATATCCACCGTTTCCGGAAGATATTACGCAATGGACAGAGACAATCGCTGGGCCAGAGTAGAAAAAGCATACAATGCGATGACCCTTGGAGAAGGCGAACAGTCAGCCGACGGAGTCTCTGCCGTAAAAAATGCATATATCAGAGAAGAAAATGATGAGTTTGTATTGCCGACTTTTGTGAAAGGAGGTTCCACTGTAAATGATGATGATTCAATTATAATGTTTAACTTCAGACCTGACAGGGCAAGAGAATTAACCAGAACTTTCGTTGATGATACTTTTACCGGGTTCGCAAGAAAAAAAATCATTACGGGACTCCATTACGTCTGTCTGACTCAGTATGACATTAAGATGCCAAACGTTCAGGTCGCCTTTCTTCCTCAAAGCCTGGATAATACGCTTGGAGAATATTTATCAAAATTAAAGTTAAAACAGCTTAGAATCGCTGAAACAGAAAAATATGCCCACGTAACTTTCTTTTTCAATGGCGGAGTAGAACTGCCAAATCCGGAAGAAGACCGAATTTTAATCCCATCCCCAAGAGCTGCCACATATGATCTGCAGCCTGAAATGAGTGCATATACTGTAACTGAAAAAGTTTTGGAGCAGATCAATTCTGACAAGTATGATTTGATTGTTCTAAATTTTGCAAACGCTGACATGGTTGGTCATTCAGGAATTTTTGAAGCGGCAAAACTTGCAGTGGAAGCTTTGGACAAATGCATTCCTAAAATAGCAGAGGCGGTACTCACAAAGGGCGGCCAGATTTTATTGACTGCAGATCACGGCAATGCAGATGAAATGCTGGATAAAGATGGCAATGTTCAAACTGCCCATTCATTAAACCCCGTTCCCCTCGTTTTCATTTCCAACAATCCGAAACAATTGAGAAATGGCGGTGTGCTGGCCGATTTAGCCCCGACCATTTTAGATATCATGGGGCTGGAAATCCCAAAAGAAATGACAGGCCACAGTTTAACAAGCCCATTATAAGCATCCGACATTGGGCTTGTTTTTTGCAGACACCTTGCAATCAGTCATTTGCAATTTCAGTTATCAACAGGCAGCCTGTGGATAACCAGGGGCCGCCCAGGCAATTCATGCCATGCAAGTCAAAGTTATAAAAAAAAAGCCTGCAATGATATGTTTTCACATTTGATATGCTCCTCTCATGGTAGACAGTTAAAAAACAAAACTGTTTATAATGAGAGGAGTTTTATTATGAGTAAAAGATCAAAGTATGGAAGTGATTTCAAAATGAAGATTGTCCAAGAATATCTAGT
>Ga0209386_1001014_pt1 | contig 12374 bp, 11 predicted proteins | sample NGEPertwo_FD_184510 | JGI IMG/M metagenome (GOLD analysis project Ga0209386, IMG submission 184510) | Arctic peat soil microbial communities from the Barrow Environmental Observatory site, Barrow, Alaska, USA - NGEE Permafrost154B-two... | ecosystem: Environmental > Terrestrial > Soil > Wetlands... | reverse complement strand
AGATGTTTACCTGATTTTATTGGTTCCTTTTGTGATTGGGTAAAATCGAGTAGTGTTTTTGCTGCCTGCTCATAATTTTGCGAAAGTGGAGTAATGATGCGATTTTTTAAATTATAACTTGCTATTTTAATTGGTTCCTCATAAGGAAGGCCATTCCGGTAAAATCGAAATTCTAGATAGTCGGTAAGAACTAAATTTGTATAACCAAAATATCGTGCCATTTGTTTTGATTTTTCAACTTTATCTAGAGATACTCCAATGTCTTTTGCTTCTATATACAAAATGGGCACATCTTTATTTATTACAATAAAATCCGGTTTGTTTCCCTGTTTGGCTTTGGGGTCATGATCTACGCGTTTGACATTGATTGATTCAAAAATACCTTTTAGTAAAATTTCAAAATCGGCACGGTAACCCATTTCACTTGTTTCTACGTGAGAAAATTTAGAAGAAATCGATTGGATATAATTATTAAAAATATTTTGCATAGTTTATAAAGTACCGGGGTTAAATCTTTACAGGCTGACCCCATTTCCTTTTAAAACATTATATTTTTACATTCGACAAAAGGTTTTAAATATCCTTCTTTTTTGGGAAAAAAGTTTTCGGGTGTCAGATTGTTAATCTCAGCAATCCCGATTACCGTATCTGCTCCGCCGTAATAAGCTAATATTCTATCTCCTGTTTCTGCATGACCACAGCTAAATACTTCTTTAGGGATATACGTTTATTTCCCAGTTAAGCTCTGGTTCTAAGATTATCAGAATAGGCTAACCAGATATCTGGTTCTCTGCGGTGAAACATTACATATTTACCTTTAATTTTTTCTGCAAAATGAATTTAATAGTAATTAGCACATCCTAAGATTATTTAAGCTTATCACTCCCTTGATATATCCTCATTTTTAAAGCTATCCTCAATTGAACTGCATCATCAAACTTTTTAGGGTCTAAACCGGTTATCTCCTTAACCCTTCTTAATCTATAAAGCAGAGTGTTACGATGTACATATATGGCTTGAGCGGTTTTTGAAATACTTAAATTATTATCAAAAAAGGCTTTTAAAGTTTCCAGTAATGTTTCGTTTATTTTCTTCTCTTTATTATTTTTTGTAGAATAAATAGTTTTTTCCATAAATTCTTGCTGACTTTCTTGTTTTATCTCTGCTAACAGCTTGCCTACGCCCAGATTGTCTACATGATAAATATCTCCCGCTCCCTCCAATTTAGTCCCTACATCTAATGCCTGGGTAGCTTCTTTAAATGATTTGCTTATCCCCCGAATATCTTCATGATATTCTCCGATTCCGATGGTTACTTTAAATTTCATCTTTTGGGAAATGGTATCTTTTATTTTCTCTCCAATTCTAAATAATTTTTTTCTTAAAATTTCATCTGAATCTTTTAGGGTAATGGTTTTCAGAACTACAAATCTATCCCCTCCTGTATAAGATGCAATTTCCTGAGGAGTATCCACAAATATCCCTTGAATGGTTTTTAATACATCATTTTTTAATCTTTGTAAATGAATTTCTCCTTCTTTCGATCCTTTGAATGCCTGCAAGTTCTGCTTAGCGGTCTTTTCAAACCGATAAATATCCATGACCAAGGCTACCCGGGGAATTAGAATATCATACCCTACAATCTGCCCCCGAGTTATAAATAAATCCGGATTATTTCCCATCCTTCCGAAGATTAAATCATGAATAAAATTTTCCTGAGTCTGTTTTTCTAATTGTATTTCTTTTAACAAAAATTCCTGCTGTAACATCATCTCAACAGTCATCTTTATCACTTCACCAAAAGGGCTGACTTCGTTTGGCTCACCGGTAATACCCACTACTCCAATAATTTTGTTACTATGTTCTATGGGGAGATTGATCCCTGGTTTTGCTCCCACTAAATGATTTATATCCTTGGAATAAATTTCCAGCTTCTTCCCTTCTTTAATTACCTGAGCTGCTCCCTCATGAAATTGATTTAAACGACTTTTATCGCCTGACCCGATAATCACTCCTTTTTCATCCATAATATTAATATTTTTTCCCAAAATACTCATGGTCTTATCAACTATATCTTGTGCTAATTTATGGGTAATCTTCATCGATTGTCACCTCTCTAATTCGTATCGCGTATCGAGTTAAAAAAGGGAAAGAAAATAAATTAAAAGACAGTATTGCACCAAATATATCGTATTAAGTATATAATATCGAATAAAGAAAGAGAAAGAAAAGATCAGTAAATTGTCTTTTATAATTAGCTTATTCGATAAAATTAATAAAAATCCTTCTTTTTTATTATATATGCTGATTTAAAAATTACAACATTAGACAAAAAAGAGAAATTTGCTTTAAAAACATATAATATATATAATATAAAATAAAAAAGTTCTTTATTTCTTAAACTAAAAAGCTAAAGGTTTAAAGAGATGAAATATTTTGTGGTTATAAAAAGTGAAGATTATTAAGAAAATTCCATTGAAAAATTAAAAAAATTTGGTTCAGAAATTAAATAATAAAAATAAATTTAAAAATTTTTTAATAAAAAAAGAGGATTTTTAAAAATAATGTTGAATATATAGATATTAAGTATAATCCTTTTAATAAATTTATTCGATTTTATCCCCAAAATTATAAAGTATTAAAAAAGAAAGGATGATAGATATGTATAGAGAAAATTTGAAATCGAGTTTTGTAATCTTTTTAATAATTTTATTAGCCCTTTTTACTGCCACTGTCTTTGCCAACAGTGAAACAGAAAAATTACTGCAAGAAATTATAGAAGGTAAAACCATGAAGCCTGATACATTCACTTTCGTTAATATGGGTAACTTTTATTGTTCGTTAGATTTATATGAACCTGCGGAAAAAGAATACGGAAAAGCTCTGGGTTTAGATGAAACGAATATATTAGCCAGGATAAACCAGAGTTATGCTTTATACAAAATAGGAGAAAAGGAATCAGCCCTTACCAATCTATCTTACATTATTATCGAAGACCCCAATAATGCCTTTGCTTATTTTGTAAAGGGGATGATATATAAAGATACGCTCGGGTATGATCTGGCAATAATAGAATACGAAAAAGTTGCTGAACTCATTCCCCAAAATGACAAGCTTATTTCCGAGTTAGCCCAGCTCTACCAGGATAATGAACAATTTATTAAAGCAACAGAGACATATATAAAATTGGGGAAACTTAAACCCAGCCCTTATATCCTGGACAATTTTTTAGCTTACCAGGAAAATGCTGCTTGTTATTTAAATTTAGGCGATTACTATCATAGTATAGGAAATATTGATGAAGCTGTCTCTGCTTATAATAAAGCCACACAATTTAGCGAGGATAAACGGTCAATAGCTATAGCATATTATCAATTAGGACTTATTGAATTAAAAGGTGAAGAGTATGAAAAAGCCATAATGGAAAAAGTATTATCTCAAACTACTTACCCACTTAGAATTAAAGATTTTACTTTCGACAATTTTGCCCAGGCCTTTATTGAAATAGGCAACATGCATTACAATGCGGGAGAACTCCAAAAGGCTTATCAAAATTATGAACTGGCTCTTCAATTAGCGGATTCAAATTATATTCTCTCAGAAGCACATTATAAATTGGGCTTATCTTATTACCGCAGTCAGGATTATGAAAATGCAGTAAGAGAAGGAGAAATTGCCTTAAGTCTAAATCCGGAATATTTATCTGACCAACAAAGATTAATTGACCTTTTAATTGCTAATTCCTGGTCTAATTTTACTAAAAAAGAATAAAATAGTATCGGGTATCGTTAGCTGGTTACCTGGTTAGTATAGGATTTAGTATTAAACTAGTTAACTAAATAACCAGCTAACCAATGCTAACGACTATTCACTAACGACTATTAAAATAATTCGAGGTGAAAAAATGAAATCGAATAAAATAATTAGTGGTTTAACTCTATTACTTATTGGAATAATCCTTTTAGCCAATACTTTAAATATATTAGAGTGGTCTGTTTGGCTAAATATAATTAAACTCTGGCCTCTGCTTTTGGTAAGTTGGGGTATATCTTTAATCTTAAGAGGAAAGAGTCTTTCCTTCCTGGGTCCGTTAATCATATTCTTAGGAATTATTTTAGGGGTAGCAGCAAGTTATACGGGAATCGGCTTGGAAAGAGAAATGATGAGGGAAGTAAAAACTCTAAGCCGAGAAATAGTTATTGAAGTTGAAAAGGCTCCGGAAACTGGAGTGGCTTTGGAAACTGAAATCACCCCAGGAATCGGAACGGCTCCGGAGACCGAAATATCCTCCGAAACAGAAACATCTTTAGAAACAAAAGAGTATCATGAAATCGAAAGAGCTTCAATTGGATTAAATCTTGATGTAGGGAAACTTACTATGGGTGAATCTACCCCACTACTTTATGAATGCATTTCTCAATATCGATATAAAGAATTTGAGCCTTTTGAAGAATACTCTACTACTGATGAAGAAGCTAACGTTCTTATTCATCATTCTCCAGTTAAGGGAAATTTTCGTAATCCTGAAAATAAGTGGGAGTTAAAATTAAATAATCAAATAATATATAATCTATCTATTAACACAGGCGCTTTCAATACAGATTGTAACTTATCGGCTTTTAAGGTCGAAAACCTTTACATAGAAAGTGGGGCAAGTAATATAAACTTGGTTGTACCGAAATATAATTCTAAAATAATTATTGATTCAGGGGTATCCAATATTGATATTGCCATTCCTAAAAATGTGGGAGCAACAGTTAGTATTGATTCGGGAATTGCAATAAAAGATCTTGACGATTTTATTAAGAGAGATAGTATGTATATTTCCAATAATTACGATAGCTCAGAATTTAAAGTGGATATAGAGATTGATTGTGGAGTTTCCAACATAAATATTCATTATACAGATATTCCTTAAGAACAATATGATTATAACCCAAAAAGTAAATAAACCCTTGCTTTTAAATATTTTTTAGCCTCCACCTTCCTTACTTTCTACTAAATTTATAAAAGAAATACAATCTTGTTATTCAAAGAGATAAAAATAAAATTTTTATAGCACTTTTAAAAATAAATGTTATTATATAAAATAATTTCAAATTTCTCATAATGATCATCTATGGTAGATAAACCTATTATTGTGGAGCATTATTATAAGATGAAACTAATACTGATTGATACCCCTAATTTTGAACCCAAAACAAATTTTAAAATAGAAGAAAATGATGTAATAAAAATTTACAATAATGATTTTACAAAGATAGTAAATAATTTTTAACTTGTAAAGTTAGTTTACAATCTTAAAAATTGGATAAAAAATATGGAGTGATCTCGCTTACTTCAAAAATAGATAATTACCCGGATTATGGATTAGGAATTATCTCCTCTCCGGTAGCAGTTAATTTATATGTAGCAGCAAATTTGATAAACAGTACTCTGGATAAGGTCGCCAAGGAAGTATGGATATACGTAATAGCAGTTATAGCGGGCTTAATATTCCTTACTTTCTTCCCTCAAATCAGTCTATATTTCCCCGTTGCTTCAGGGCTTTACATTCCATAAAAATGGTTAATATATTAATTAATATATTTTTAGTTAGAGAGCAGGGTTTAAATGAGTCTAATATTAATAAAAATATTAATTTCAACTGTAATAGTTGTGCTATTAGCTGAAATTTCAACAAGGATTAACCCGTTCTTGGGCGGAATATTATCAGGACTTCCACTGGGAGCGGGTTTATCTGTTTATTTTATTTCATATCAGAATGGGATAGAATTTTTAGTTAAGGGGATACCTTGGGGGATTTCAGCTCTATCTTCATCAATATTATTCTGTTTTTTTTATCTTGTGACAGGAAGATATTTTAAACTAGAAAATAATATAATTTCCATTGCTATTTCTTCATTAATGGGATTTATCTCTTTTTATATTTCAGGCTATTTAATCTATAAATTAGATCTCAATCTTTTTTCGGCTACTACTATATTTTTCGTAATATTTTTTATGAATATTTTAATTTTAAAGAAAATAAAAATAAATCAAATAATCAAAAAAAATAAAAATAAATCTATTACAAAACTTTTAATTCGAGGTTTAATAGCAGGAATCACCATTTCAATGCTTACGGAAATTGCTTCTATTGCCGGAAGCCGGTGGGCAGGTATTTTAAGCTCTTTCCCATCTACTTTGTTTGCTTTACTCTTAGTTTTACACTTTGAAGAACAAAAAAATTTATATCCTTCTGTTATTTATGGATTTTCTTTTAGTGTAAGTACTTTACTGGTATTTTATATTGCTTGTTGGTATTTACTCCCAAGATTAGGATTAAATTTAGGCTTTATTCTAATTTATCTTATATCAATTTCCTATTTATTTTTACTTAATAAGTGTAAAAACATTTTTGTCTAAAAAAATGTAAAGCCTGTCAACAAATAAAATATTTCTTTTTAAAAACCTTGTTTTTATTTTTTTTCGCCTTCTTTTCTTAAATAAACTACTTGTCTGGGGAAGGGAATTTCTATTCCTTTTTTATCAAAAGTATCTTTGATTCTTCGTTTAAGTTCTCTCTCTGCTCCCCAATGAGCCATCGCTTTAACTTTAATTGCTATCCTTAAAGTAACATCTGAAGAACTGAGAGATAATACCCCTTGAACAATTGGAGGTTCTAAGACAATATTTTTATTCTCTTCAGCCCATTTATTAGCAATTTCTTCCAAGGCTTTCATTCCTTTTTCTACATCTTGTTCATAGGCTACCCCGACCTCAACAATAGCCCTCATGTACCCTTTATTAAAATTACCAAAACTAGCAATTTCTCCATAAGACATTACTCTTAACTCACCTGAAAACTTCCTTAAATGAATATTCCTTAAACCGATAACTTCCACTGTTCCGGAATGTTCTCCTATATTAACAGAATCTCCTACTGAAATTATTCCCTCAAAAAGTAGAAAGGCGCCTGATAAAACATCCTTTACCAAAGATTGTGCACCAAAACCATACTGCCAAACCAACAACTCCGGCACTAGCAATAATCGCGGTAGAATCTATCCCTAATTCTCTTAATACTATTACTCCGGTAATAAAATAAATTACATATTTAGAAACACTTGCAAAAGCGGAATAAGAGTATTTGCTCGAGAAATCCTCTTCACATAATTTTTGGATTTTTTTAAAGGGGTTAAAGATTTTTCTATTAGTTTATTAATTACGGATAAAGCTATCTTTGCTACCACTAATATTATAATAATAGTTATAAATTTTCCCCACCACAGAATAAGATTTTCCGGACTAAAAATACTTAATACCGCTTGCCAAAAACTGTTCATATATTGTGTAAACATTGATAGTTCTCCTTTTTAATTTATATCGACCGATTGACCAATTTGCCAATTTACCGATTAAATTAGTCGATAGTATTTAATTAGCGTAGAACGTACAGCGGGTAGCGTATAGGCACGGGGAACAATTGCGGTAAAAAATACGAATACTAAAGACGCAAAAATTTCCCACAGTCTGCCCGTAGGACAGGCGTCTCGCCTGTCTAAAGTAAATTTATATTTTTTTGAAAATTATTTTCTCATTTTTTTCATCCAAATCGGTTTCTAATTTATCCCCCTCTTTAAAAACTCCTTCTAAAATTTGCAAGGCCAAGGGGTCTTGAATGTATCTTTGAATGCTCCTCTTTAAAGGTCGAGCACCATAATGAGGGTCATATCCTTTTTCAGCTATAAATTCTTTTGTTTTTTGAGTAATTTTTAAATAAACTTTTTTAGTTACTAATCTCTTTTTTAAAATATTGAGCTGGATATCCACGATCTTAATAATCTGCTCTTTATCTAAATTGTTAAAGATAATTATCTCATCAAGTCTATTTAAAAATTCTGGCTTAAAGTGCTCACGAAGAGAATCGTTTACTTTTTGCATAACAGACTCTCTATTCCCCTCATTCATTTCGTAGATCCACTGACTACCGATATTCGAAGTCATAATTAAAATAGAGTTTTTAAAATTAACTACCCTGCCCTGTCCGTCAGTTAGACGGCCATCATCTAAAATCTGCAACAAAACATTAAAAACATCGGGATGAGCTTTCTCAATTTCATCAAAGAGAATAACTGAATAAGGTTTGCGCCTAACAATTTCAGTAAGTTGACCACCTTCTTCATATCCCACATAGCCTGGCGGAGCCCCGATTAACCGGGCTACACTGTGTCTCTCCATATATTCAGACATATCAATACGCACTAGAAAATTTTCATCATTAAACAAAAAATCAGCCAAACTACGAGCGAGCTCGGTTTTACCTACTCCTGTGGGTCCCATAAAGATAAATGACCCTACTGGTCTATTGGGATCCGCTATACCAACTCGAGATCTCCTAATAGCATTAGAAACTAACCTAATCGCCTCATCTTGTCCAACAACTCTTTTTTTAAGCTCTTCTTCCATCCTAACTAATTTATTTGCTTCCCCCTCCAGTAATCGACCAACTGGTATGCCAGTCCATTTGGAAATAATTTCTGTAATATCCTCTTCATCAACTTCTTCTTTAAGCATCTTAGTTTCTTTTTGCAGAGAAGCCAGCTTTTTATTTTCTTCTTCCAAATCTTTTTGAAATTTAGGTAAGACCCCATATTTTAATTCTGCAACTCGGTTAAGATTACCTTCTCTCTCTTCTTTCTCAGCTTCTATTTTATTCTGTTCAATACTACTTTTTATTTTTCGTATTCTCTGGATTGATTCCTTCTCATTCTTCCATTTTAATTTCATCCCATCTCTTTTTTCTTTTAAAGAACTTAGTTCCTTTTCTATTTTATTTAAATGTTCCTGAGAAATAGAATCTTTTTCTTTCTTTAAAGCATGCTTTTCTATTTCTAATTGAATAATTTTTCTTTCCACTTCATCTATCTCTATAGGCATACTATCGATTTCCATCCTCAAACGGGAGGAAGCTTCATCTATCAGATCAATTGCCTTATCTGGCAAAAATCTATCGGTAATATAGCGATTAGATAATATGGCTGCAGCAACCAAAGCTGAATCTTTAATTCTTATTCCATGATACACTTCATATTTCTCTTTTAATCCTCTTAAAATGGCAATAGTATCTTCTACTGAGGGTTCCTTTACTAACACTGGTTGGAATCTTCTCTCCAATGCAGCATCTTTTTCGATATATTTTCTATATTCCTTTAAAGTTGTAGCTCCAATACAATGTAATTCACCCCGAGCTAAAGCCGGCTTTAACATATTGGAAGCATCTATTGCTCCCTCAGCTGCTCCTGCTCCCACTAAAGTATGGAGTTCATCAATAAAAATAATTATTTTACCTTCCGCTTTTTGAATCTCTTTTAAAACTGCTTTTAAACGATCTTCAAATTCACCTCTATATTTTGCTCCAGCTACCATAGAACTAATATCTAAAACAAGTACCTTTTTATTTTTTAATCCTTCCGGAATATCTCCGCTTACAATTCTCTGGGCTAAACCTTCAGCAATTGCTGTCTTTCCTACTCCCGGTTCACCAATTAAAACAGGATTATTTTTAGTACGCCGTAAAAGTATTTGCATAACCTGTCGTATTTCATCATCCCTCCCAATTACCGGATCAAGTTTCCTTTCTCTAGCTAAATCAGTTAGATCACGAGCATATCTTTCTAAAGCTTGATATTTTTCTTCCGGATTTTGATCGGTTACCCTTTGATTTCCTCTAATATTTACTAAGACCTGATAAACTTTTTCTTTGCTGATTCCTTCTTCTGTCAGTAGATTACTAACTTTAGTCCCTTCTGCTTCAAGTAAAGCAATAAATAAATGTTCTGTGCTTACAAATTCATCTTTTACTTTTTGAGCTTCCTGTTGAGCTGTATCTAATATATTATTAAGTTCATTTCCTATATATTGTTGCTCACTGCTCCCTCCATAAACCTGAGGAATCTTTTCTAACATCTTTTCTAATTTAACCTTGAGTTGTTCAGAATCTATTTCTAACTTCTGCAATATTGAAGGCACAACTCCGTCTTTTTGATTAATTAGAGCCAGTAAAAGATGCTCCCCTCTAATCTCCTGGTGATTATAACTGCTGGCACTTTGTTGAGCTTCTCCAATAGCTTCTTGAGCTTTTATAGTAAACTTATCAAATTTAATCATCTTATTTATCTCCTTCTTAACTATAAGAATATTAAAAAAAAATTCTTTGACCAATTAGATTTTAAAATATCTTTGGCAGCTTTTCAACCCATCAATTAAAATATCATTCTCCTTTTTATTCCCTACAGTTATACGTAAAAAATATCTGGAGCTTGAAAAAACGGGATCCGAAACCGTTTGGACTAAAATTCCTTGTTCTAATAAATTATTATAAACTAAGTCTGTATCTTCTTTAGAGCCCACCTCGACCAAAACAAAGTTTGTCTGTGAAGGATGAGCTTTAAAGGGGGTAATTTCGTTTATTCTGTCTATTAATCTTTTGCGTTCCCTAATAATCTTCTCTATGTTATCTTTTAAAATTTCTTTATTTTCAAAAACCACCTGGGCTGCTAATTGGGAAAAAGTATTTACATTAAATGGACTTTTAACCTTTCTTATCTCATTTATAATTTCAGGATTAGAAAGTAAATACCCCACGCGTAAACCGGCTAAACTGTAAGCCTTGGAAAAAGTCCTAAGAATCACCAAATTATCGTAACGGGATATAAGGGGCACAAAAGTCTTTTTTCCAAACTCATAATAAGCTTCATCTACTACTACCAGACAACCTGATTCTTCAATTATCTTTATAATCTTATCCTCGGCAAAATAATTTCCGGTGGGGGCATTGGGATAGGCTAAAAAAACTATGGAAGAATTTTCTTTCTTGGCTTCCTCTAAAATCTTATCCTCATTTAAACTAAAATTGCTCTGGCTTAAAGGAATCTGTACAAAATTAGATCCATTAACAATTGAATAAATTTTATACATGGCAAAAGAGGGCGCAGTAGTAATAACCTTTCTCTCTTTTTCCGAGAAAGCCTTAATTAAATAATCAATAAGTTCATCAGAACCATTTCCTATAACTATATTATCTCTGGTTAAACCCCAAAAAGCAGAAACGGCTTCACTTAATTTCACAGAATTTGCGTTAGGGTAACGAGAATATTTTAAATTTTTAGCTTTCCATAATATTTCTTCAATAATTTCTTCTGGCAAACCATAAGGATTTTCATTAGCGTTTAATTTTACTTTATAAGGTATTTCATTAGGGTCATAAGGCTTTAATTCCTTTAAACTATCGCGATAAAATTTTTGATTTTTTTTCATAGCTTATATTATTACTCCTTTCTTACTATATTAAATAATATATCTCCTTATACGATTTAAAAATTTATCTCAGTCTCTCTATTGTTTCGATCCAGTAAATCAGTAGTTAGATCTGCTTTGCACTGCTCGATTAATAATTTTGCTAATTCATCTCTTGCTTCCTCTATAATCGATTGAGGAACTACTCCGATTCCATCAATATTAATAACCATTCTTTTGGTATTTTCATTAATTTTACTAAAATCACCATTTCGCCAATTCCATCTCCTACACATCACCTTCAAAGTTTTATCATCAAAATAAATTACCTCTCCGGGTTGAGGATTTTCTTCTTCTTCACTACCCAAACCAACAAACCATTCATCCCCCTTAGCAAAACCAAGGTGCAAATTCCCTTCTATTTTATCTGTATCATCACCGCCACAAGGGATAAGATATTTTATAGAAATATAATTAAATAAGGCAACTACTGAGTTAATAAAAGGAAATCCTCCACCCTGTTTTATTCTTTTTAAAAGTGCTTTTATCGAAGGTGGAAACTTGTGCGGATCAGAACCAAACTTTAAATGTGCTTCATCCCAGGATTTTACAAAAATATGTTCGATTAAATCTTCCTTCATCCTCTTTTCAATCTCTTTATTTAAAGGTTTTTTTATTCTTTTGTTGCCGAGTGCATTTTCTATATCTCTAACAATTATAACCCCTCTTTTGAAATCAGGAAATTTAACAAAAATTTCTGAATCTATTATTACTTTTCTCATAACCTATTTATTTTCACCTTTCAATTAAAATTTATGTGTTTTTGCTTAATTTATTTTCCTTAAAATTGTTCTTTGAACCTTAATTAATTTGATGCTTTTTTATTTTAATTGTAAAGATTATTTCTTTTCTAGGCTTCTGATTTTATCTCGTAATTTAGCAGCTTCCTCATAATTTTCTACCTCTACTGCTTTCTGCATCTTTTGTTGTAACTCTGTAAGTTTTATTTCTTTTTCATCCTCTAAGGTAACTTTCTCTGTAGAAGCCTTATTTAATACTTCTTCGGTTACATAAATAGGGGCGTTTGCCCTCAG
>Ga0209386_1001013_pt1 | contig 12378 bp, 12 predicted proteins | sample NGEPertwo_FD_184510 | JGI IMG/M metagenome (GOLD analysis project Ga0209386, IMG submission 184510) | Arctic peat soil microbial communities from the Barrow Environmental Observatory site, Barrow, Alaska, USA - NGEE Permafrost154B-two... | ecosystem: Environmental > Terrestrial > Soil > Wetlands... | reverse complement strand
AAAGTTTGTCTCCACTCGAATAACCAAAAGTATCATTGATTAACTTAAGCCCATCAATGTCAAAAACAATAACTGAAAGTGGAAGTTGCCTTTTAACATCAAGTCTTATTCTTTCTGTTTCGAAAAAACTGCGATTGTATACATCGGTAAGTGAATCCACGTTGCTTAAATACAGAATTTTTTCTTCCCTTTCAATTTGTTCAGTAATATCTTCGATCATACAAATTTCTTTAGGGTTTGATTCATTTATAGAATCTAAAAGTGTAATTGTTAGGTTTATCCAGATTATTTTGCCATCTGACTTATAATATCTTTTCCTCGTTTTAAATCCGGTAATTTCTCCAGACAGCACAAGCTCTCTTAACCTTAGATTTTCCACCATATCATCAGGGTGCGTGGTTTCCTGCCAGTCAAAGTCGAGGGCTTTTTCATTATCTCTCCCAATTATTTCCTTAAATTTCTTATTTATATGTTCGGCTTTTCCCGATTTGAAATCAAATAAGCCAATACCTAATGGAGCTTCTTCAAAAATTAGTCTAAAATGTTCTTTGCTCTTTTCTAAGTTTTCAACCGCATTTTTTCTGTCAGTAATAATCTCGGTATAAATTATTATACCCCCTATAGAACCGTCTATTTCATACCACGGCCGACATTCCCATTTAGTCCAGTCAATAGTCCCATCTGCCCTATAAAAAGGATCATTATCATCAGTAATAATTTCTCCCTTTAAGCACCTTTGATGCACGTCACGCCACTTTTGAGGCAGCCCCGGGAGTATGTCATAATGATATTTCCCAATTATCTCATCCTGGTTTGGTTTGTAACCATCAAAATCGACTTGACTGGCATAGATATATCTTAAATCTTTATCAAGCACAAGAACTGAGCTTGCACTGTGTTTAATAATATAACTCATAAGTTCATGAGAATGTGCTATTGCGGCTTCAGCTTGTTTTCTCTCTGAGATATCACGGACGCTTTCAATTGCACCTATGATGTTACTATCATGGTCGCGAAGCAGGGATACTTTGGATGAAATCCAGGAACCTTTATTATCATATAAAGCCGGGCAGAATATCTCTCCAGTAATGGAGTCACCTTCCCGACTCATATTACTATACAAACTACTGATAAGCGGATCCTCCTGAAATAGCAAATCTATCAATTTAGCTCTTGCTTCTCCATGGAATGGAATTGTATATTCATAGTTCCCTTTACCAATCATCTCAGAAGAAGGAATCCTCGTCATTTTTTCCAATGCATTATTCCATAAAACGACACGCTTTTCATTATCAATTACGAAAGTGGCATCTGGCAAAAAGTCAATTACATCATTGAATAAATAATTAATATTTATGGCTTTATAAGACTTTTTAGTCTTTCTCATTTCAACACCCTTCTGTAGAAGTAATTTTATAGATATACTAGAAATATAAACTTATTCTCACTTTCAAATTAATTAAATTTTTTATTCATAATTGGTATACTGTTGATATGCTCCTGGTTATTAAGTTATAATCCATATTCTTTTACTACATTGCTTACAATTAAACAATACCTTCAAATCATCTGCTAATATTTCTATATCGCCACTTTGTATTATATAAGTTCCTCCCTTTTCAATTTCTAAATATTTTATCAGTGGTGCATTTGTTAAATCTGTTATTGCTCCACACTCACATACTATTTTCATTTACAACCTCGTTTTTTCCCTTTCATTGCTACGCGGCTTTTGCCTTTAAATCTTCGGCATAAGAATTGGCATATTCAATATAATCTCGCTTGGAATTTATAATTTTATTATTATAGGAATTTTCCATTCCTATAAACTCCGCCTTAAAAGGATTTTCTTTAAGAACGGCAGTATATTCTTTTTTGTTTGTTTCTCTGCAGGGCGTGCTCACTTTCAAAATAAGAGAATCACTATTTTGCGCTCTCGTCGTCTTCATCGTTAACAGTTTCAAACATATCTTAGACCTTGCAGTCGAGTACTGTGGCAATTTTCATCAATAAGTCCATTCGCACGGGCGGCAAGTGTCTACAAAACAACTTCAATAAACCCAATTCTATTGTCCTGAAATAACTCTCAAAATTTGATTCTCTCATAGTTCAATTTAGTAATTTTTTCCAAAATAACACAATCGCCCCCCCAGCTTTTTCACCTCATCATAAAAATACTTCTCATTAGCGGGATTTGCATTCTTTCAATGCAACCCAGCGCAGTTTTAGTAGCACGAAATAATAAGTCCTGGTTTAATCATTTCAGCAACTTCTAATGCTTCCTTTTCATCCATTATTTTATGTATGCTTCCGTGCCCCGCATCTTTATGTAATATATCATCTATATTTTCAAAAGTTTGTTCAAACATTTTTAATCTACTTCACTAAGAAATATTGGCTTTATTATTTAAAATTAATGTCACATTCTTACAGTATACACTTAATTGTTTTATTTTCCCATAATTATCACCAAATTCGACAAATTATCAGAACATAATAAATAAGCATCCAACTCAATTAGAATTAGATACTTAAATAAACAAACACATTAAGCTTTAATATGACTGTTGTATATCTTAAAGTACAAATTTTTAATTTTGTACTTTATTAAATTTAAATAGTAAGGAAATATTACCGACTTTGTGATAATGAATTCACCGTTTTATATCCAATTTTTCCTGTAAATCAAAAACACCGCATTATCTATGCGATAAAATACGGGTTTTTGTTGATTTTTGTGTGTAATTTAAGATGTGCATGGCGGCGTTTGCCGCTACTGCCATGAATCTATTATACCTGTATCATCTTACATAATTCACGCTGTTTTCTTTTCGGGGAGCTCGGGGCATTGGATCTTCTGCAGTGTATCCCACTGCAAGAGCAACAAGAGGAGTGTAGCCTTCGGGTATTCCCAGAGCTTCGAGGAGATCTTTGTGTTCTGATTGACGAAATGCAACACAAGGAGCAGCCATATAGCAAGAGCCTAACCCTAATGATTTTGCTGCTACGGCCATGTTCTGAGTAGCGTTGGCACAGTCCATTGTGGCATACTGGCTACCGTCACTAGAAACGATTATTGCAATAAGGGCTCCGTGCCAGCTATCAAAGGCGGGTTGTGATGCCCACTTCTTAACAACTTCCGTAGGTGATTTAAGCATTAGTTCGCGGTTGGCGGCGGTTATTCTATCCATGAGTTCACGGTTTTGGAGTACAGTGAAGTGCCATGGTTGTTTACCTATGCCAGTTGCGGCGTAGATACCGCACTTCAGGATGAGTTCAATATCCTCTTCCCTTACCTGCTTGGGCTCATAGGCGCGGATTGATCTTCGCTCAAGAATGTTTTTTATGGTCTCGTTCATGGTCTGTTATCCTCCTATTATTTATTATTTTATCCTCCTTGACAGAAATAATTCTAACAGATTTCTATATCAAGGTGTTACAACTTAACTTTAGCACTACAATCTACCCATTTTTTTGAAATATAGCAACAAATATCTTCCCTAAGCCTTCCACCTTAATCCCACTCTTCAGAAATTCTTTATATTAATCCTTCTAAGAATAATTATGTGTTGTTTCGACTGTGCCATCCTTACGATGAACAAAAAGACTTGCATTGGTTTCTGAAGCCCATTCCTTGGATTTATCAACCGCTTCTGTCTTAGTGTCCGCACTAAATCGAATCTTATCCACGCCTTCCTCCTTAACGGCCCATCCATCCCCCTCCGGAACAACATGAAGATTAATGCTTGATTCCTGCCCTTTTTCCCGCAGTGGATGCGCTTCGTTCCATTCCTTCGCTTTGGCGGTGGCAATGGCTATAGCCTTGCCTTCTTCATTGCCCTCCTCCAATAGAGCATTAGCAATTTCAACTGCTTTTTCTCTCACACGGGGCTCTAAGTTTTTCATGGAAACCGGGTAATTACGTTTATTCCAAGGCATACAGCCCTCTCCTTTCTAACATTTTATAAATATTGATACCCTTAAAATAATAGATTTAAACGGCAAATTGAGAGATTGGGAATAAATAGTTTAAGTACAGTACCTCGTAACGTTTGGCTATATCTTCATAGACAAGAGTTGCGAGGTATTTATTCTACAAAAAAGCGATATCTCTTTTGCACCTTTAAACAATTCATCCAAAACCTTCACCTCGTGTTTAATGCCTAATAAAAGTGTAACCAATTGATTTCTTTTCATTAGCCTTATACATTATTGTCTGGCATATTACATGCCAATACATATTATAAAATAGTCTACATTTGAAATCCATCAAAATTGTTTAAATTACACTTATCTGGGTCCGGCGTGAGGTATAAACACAAACCCTCTCAAAACTACCTCAAGAAAAACTCACATCAACTTTCCTTTTGATATTTCCTTAAATAACATTTTCATTAATGCATTTGCAACACAGGATCCAGTGTGAGGCTTAATACCAAAATCTCAGAAATAACTCACAAAAGCTCCCGGGAACCTTTCTTTTGGAAACTCGTTACAATTTCACTGTTTATATAAAAAGATACATTACTAGCACCGGATCCAAATATATTCAGGAGCTTTTATATTCTGAATCTGGTGTTTCCAATTTATTCATATCAATTTCTTATAAATATTCTGTTTAGTTTATGACCTATTTCCATCAAATTGTTTAAATTCCTTTATTTTTTCAGTAATTATATATGTAAGACCCGCCAAAGAGTGACCGGAAAAATCTTATTTTTAAGTCTGCCAAAGAAACCTTTACAATATCTGCCCGATTGCAACAGCAGCAAAGACTTGCCAGGATAGGCAAGTTTCAGAAGCAGTGACCTTAATCCGTAGAATTTTTCCACTACCTTATAATATCCATTTGCACTACAGCACAATCCACTTGATTCCCCATATAACTGCTGAGCCAACCAGTTTAGATTTGTTCAAAAATAATATCTTTATTCCTTGTCAGAAAATATCTTACATATTGATAATGCAATGAAGACAATTTTAATTTGACGTGGAATTTAGGTAATATTATGTTTCCAAATGTTTTGCAAAACATACGAAAGTCCATGCGCAAAGAGGGATAATCCGAGTACGTTTCGCTTGCCGATCGTTTTGGTTATTACGTGCTTTGCCGATCATACACATCAGTAATGTTATTAGAACACCAGAAATTGATGATATTAAATCTCTAATATGATATAATTCCATAGACGTTACATCAAAGAAAGGGGAAACCAAATGAAAAAGAAAATTATTAGTATTTTTATGTTACTGTTTATGCTTATTGCATTGACTCCAAATACCGCAATGGCCGCATCGAATCATTATACCGATATTCCTGATGGCAACTGGTCTATAAGCACAGTGAATGCGGCAGCGGATTATGACCTTATGCTGGGCATGGGCGATGGGACTTTTGGATTTGGGAGAACTATTACCAAGGCGGAATTTATTACTGCCTTAGACAGAATGTTTGGATGGGAGCTTATTACCCCCGGCACTTCTTCATTTCCTGATGTGAAAAACGATCAATGGTTTTATTCATACATAGAAACAGCGCTGAACCACGATGTGATTGATAAAACACAAACATTTAGCCCTGCCAATCCGATAACCCGGGAAGAAATGGCCGTAATGTTAGTCCGCGCTTTGGGTTATAAAACGCTTGCGCAATCGGTGTCCTCTTTTGGGCAACCATTTACAGATGTATCGGGCAACACCGGATATATAACAATCGCAAGCGATATCGGCATGACGGAAGGTACCAGTGCCACCACATTTGCGCCAAAGATGACTGCAAAGCGTGAAGAAGCCGCAGCTATGCTGATACGTATCTACGAAAAATACAACTCAAAGACAGACTGGATCCATGGGTTTTATGCATTCTCTTCCTATTCTCAGAAAGAACTCGCAAAAGATATGAATGCTGTGTCTGTGGGTTGGAGCCGTATGAGCTTTGATTCTGAAAAGGGACCATATTTAAGCACAACATCGGCGGATAGCAACGAATGGATTATACCACAATCTTATGAGGCGATAACCTCATATTTTAAGGATAATTCAGTCAATACAAATTTGAATGTATATATGGACACTTCAACGATGGTTACCATGGCAAACGGCAGCTCAACTAATATATGTTCGGCCATTTTGCTTGATAGTACAAAGAGAACCCAGGCAGTTAATGCTATCATCCAGGAGCTAACGGTTAATTACAACACGATAGGCTATAATCCATACAGTGGTGTTACGATTGATTTTGAAGGGATGAAGGGCAGTGATCTCAAGAGTGGATTTAACTCTTTTTTGACAGAACTCTCGGCGGCTTTAAAGCCATTAGGGAAAACTCTTTATGTCACAGTTGCGCCCGCTACTGCGGATGGAATTTATTTTGATGCCTACGATTACCGTTTAATAGGGCAACTTGCTGATAGAGTAATACTAATGGCCTATGATTATAATGCAACCACAATGCCTGAAAACCTGTTAGGTTCAACGCAGTATAAAAACACTGCAGTTACCCCTTTTCCAAGTGTATATTATTCCTTGAAGGCTATTACGGATAAAAATACGGGGGTTGAGAACACCTCGAAAATCGACCTTGGCATAAGCTTTGATAGCGTAGCTTGGAAGCTTAAAGATTCGAAATTAACTGACACGACATCTTTAAGTCCTTTGCCATCAACTATTTATGCCAGACTAAAGGGAGGTGCCTTGATGGGATATTCCGAAGTCTACCGCAACCCGTATCTAACCTACACTACGGAGGATGGTACGGACATCTTTTTATGGTATGAGGATTCACGCAGTGTAAGCGATAAAATACAACTTGCCCACCTTTTTGGAATTAAAGGCGTGTCTTTATGGCGAATTGGGAATATACCAAATTATACCGATGCAGGGCTTTATTACAATGTATTGGAAAACCTCAAATAGTAATTAAAATGAACACGTTGGCTATTTAGCCAGCGGGTTCATTTTAATTTGCAATCTTCTAAATGATTTCCGACTCAACTTTGAAAATCTCTTTATCATTTGGCATATATTAAGGAAGTGTATAATAGCATAATCCTTATTAAGCATACGCTAACTTGCTAATGATAGACTGCCACTTTATAAATAATTGAGCAAGATTATAACATTCTAAAGCTCAATAGAATCCTCAGGCTTTAGAATAACTCTTCCAGTAGCATGAAAACTTTCTGCCTTTTCTTTGTCAAAAAGTTTGCCTGGTTTCATATGAATTGGTATAGTGTGTTTGGCTCCGATCAAAGTTGCGCAATTTGATGCCTCCGCCGGTCCCATATTAAAAACTCCATCTATCGGCAAAAGCGCCCAATCTAATTTAAGACATTTCAAATTTTTCATTTGTTCTGTTTCAGAAGTATCTCCAGCCGCATATAGCTTGAGGTTATCTATAGTTAGAAGGTAGCCAACACAATCCTTTTTATTATGGAATTTGTTATAAGCTTCAACTGCTTTAATTTCTATATCTTTTATATTAAAAGAAACATAATCACCGTTTTTTAATGCATCAGCCGTGCTAATTATAGTACAATCTGTTTTTTTCGTAACAATAGAAATTTTATTGTGATCATGATGTTCATGTGTGACCAAAATTAAATCTGCCATCTGATCATATCCTTTACCAGCAAACGGATCAATATAAATTACTGTACCATTATTCGAAACAATACGATAGCTTCCATGCCCTTGATATAAAAGTTGTGCCATAAAAAATCATCCCTTCCAAATTTACTAAATCATAATAAGTATAAAACGTAATATAATAATACCATAAATTAGTGATGGATAAATGAACGAAAACATCATAAATTTAAATTTAGTAGAATGATAGGAGGTTGTTTTATGCCAAACATTAAGATTGAAATTACCAAACAGACAAAAGAAAAAAAGAAAGAAATAATGGGAAAGCTAGCAAAAACTATGAGTGAAATAACGAATATCCCCGAGCAGGCATTTATTGTATGGATTGACGAATACGACGCCGACAATATCGGCCCTGGAGGTGTACCACTGTCGGAGCGCATGGAATAATTGCTCATAAGTTAAACTTTCTTGTACAGTTTTAATATTTTATCAAAAAAATCCGTGGCCCCATATTATTGAATTATAAGAAAGAAAAAGTACATTGGTTTAATACTAACGGGTTCCGTTTGGTTAAATACTGATGTACTTTTTATTTTTTCATATTATTTTAGTACCCAATATCTCATCAAACACCCATCTTTATAAACAGTAGGCTTAATCTTTTGGAGCATTAAAGTATTTGTTTAATTTCTACTGATACTCTATCAGGATCATACACATAGAAATATCTGCTTTTTGGATTCGGATTGCGAATTTCAGAAGGATTCCATCCTTTCTCCTCAGCCATCTAGTGCATTAAGTCAAGTTTGTCCGTTTCGAAGCAAACTGTTAAACCTTTTCCCTTAAATTTTTGTCCCTCAGGCATTTCCACCAACTCAATTTCGGTTTCTCCATCAGCATTAGTCAAAAAAGCGATTTCACCTGGACCGGCATAAAAACAACGTGCAATCTTTAGTTCCGCCATCATTGTATAAAATTCAATTGATGCTTCTAAATTTTTCGCCATTATTGTTAAATGAACAAATTGCATACAATTTCTCATCCTTAACATCTATTTTATTTTGTTTCAAAAACAAGGTACTATTTTGCAAGTTCTCTAATACGTCGGTTTACCCCTTCACGGAGTACACCGCCATGATAGCAGATAACAGTTTCAATGTCATAGTTCTTATATTTTTCAAGAGATTCTTCTGCAAGTCTAATATCAGCAGCTGCATCTGGCCGTGGCCCGCAAAGCTCCCCATCCTTGATAACTAGGGAATCCCCTGAAACGAGAGTCTTGCTTAGTTGATGGTATAAACTTATATGTCCGGGCGTATGGCCAGGTGTAAATATCACTTGTATACCGCCGCAATATGGCAGCAGTTGCCCGTCGGTTACAGTTGTATCCACTTTGGCTTTTGGGGGGTTCTCCATAATCCTCTCAAATTGTTTTCTCGTATCCTCTGGCATAGACAGAAACATTTTTTGCCTCTGCTCAGGATTGAATTTAATTAAAGGTATGTCTCCCTCAATATAAGGCTTTTCATTCTCGTGGCAAATGATTTCTGCTTTGCCACCAAGTTCCTTAATAAGCTCTGGCAAATTACCGATATGGTCAATATCCTGATGAGTCAAGATTATTTTCGTTATTCTTTGAATGCATATACCAGCTTTTTTCATGACTTCACGAAGCGCATCCATTTGCCCGGGAAATCCACTATCTACCAAAACCACCGTCTCGTTGTCCCATATCAGAGTCGGATAAACAATTGACTGACGACCCATAGCCATCGCATTAATTTCCAAGGCTTCTATTCCATCTGCAATTTTCATACCTTTGCAAGTACACTTTTGCGTGCTTGCTTCGCCTCCTTAATTTAATTTATTCTTGTTAATATTGAATCCAAATACATTAAATGTTTACCGGTAAATGCTACCAAATGTCAAAGATAAGTCATTATTTAATCCTTTTGAGAATAAAATTTGATAGACATCTAATCCTGCAGCTCTGAAGTTAGATGCACATGCTTTTAGGTACAGTTCCCACATTCGGGCGAATCTTCGCCCATATCTATCCTCCACATAATCCCAGTTCTTTTTATAATTTTCATACCAGTTATCCAGCGTCATTGCATAATGCATACGCAAACTTTCAAGATGAATTAAGTGGAAATCAAAATCTGGCAAAAGACCCATCGTTTCACTTAATGATGGTATATATCCACCCGGGAAAATATATTTCTCAATCCATGAATTAACTCCATCTTCGCTATCACTTATAATGGAATGTAATAATGATATTCCTTCAGGTTTTAACAACTCATCAACTTTTGCCATATATGTTGAAAGGTTCTCTTTCCCAACATGTTCAAACATCCCAACACTGACAATTTTATCAAATTGCTGGTCCTCAACTTTTAAATCCAAATAGTCTTCAAGTTTGACTTCTACTTGCCCTTCTAAACCGAGCTTTTCAATTTCTGCTTTCGTGTGTTTGTATTGTTCTTCGCTAATTGTTATTCCTGTGGCTTTTACGCCATATTGCTGCGCCGCACGAATAATCAGGCATCCCCAGCCGCTTCCAATATCCAGCAGTTTTTCCTCGGGTTTTAGATTGAGCTTTTTCAATATGTGGTCTATTTTATCAATCTGTGCCTCAAATAATGATTCTTCTGGATTTTTAAAATATGCACAGGAATAACTCATTGTTTCATCAAGCCACAATTCAAAAAAATCATTTCCCAAATCATAATGTCTGCTTATATTTTCTTTTTGCTTTTTTACGGGAGATATTTTATATATTTTATCTATAGATTTTTCAAATAAATTTTCCTTTTTCCCTTCCATTAATACTCTGTTCTTTGAGACTATTTTCATCACATCGTCAAAATTACCTTCGAAATCAATCAAATCGTCCATATAAGCCTCCCCAATGGACAACATCGGATCATCAAGAGAAAATGACAATGGCAATGGTTTATTAAAGACCAATTTTAAAGAAGGATTTCCCTTCCCATATTTTTTTTCATCACCATCCCAGTATTTTACCGTCAAGGCTTCATTTTCCATCTTACTAAAAAATTTATTAATCACTTGCTTTTGCATAACTGCCTCTTTAATCCTATTGTTCAACAACACATTTGATATACAACCACTAAAATAGTCAACAGATTCATTTTTATTCGTTACTGTTTCTCACATTTATTTATCGAATCAATATTTCCAAATCTGGCACCCAGATACGCCATGATCACCTTCTCAGCTCCTTCAAGCCCTAGTATTCCGGTATCAACCGAAAGATGATACTGCCTTGCATCATTCATATCATGCCCTGTAGTTTCATGAACGTAGCGAGTCCGGGATTTATCTACAGTTTCAACATAACTCGCCGCCGCTTTTGCTGAAAGGCTGTACTGTTCTTGGATTAGCCTCTCACGGAACTCTATGTCTGCATGCAAATATATACTTATATGGTTAGGGCGATCCCGAAGTATATATCCTCCACCTCTTCCAATAATAACTACAGGATTTTCATTTGCAACTTTCTGAATAATTTCCGATTCAACTTTGAAAATCTCTTTATCATTCGGCATAAAACATTCAGGTGGAGTGCAATATGTTGATTCAGTATATGCCAGAGAATTAATAATCGACTGCCATTTTGGAGTAATCTTTTCATCACGCCCTTCAAGATTTTCCTTCAGCACACCCATCTTTTCCGCAACTTTATTGATTATTTCACGGTCTAAAAGCATCATTTTCATCTGTTCCGCCAGTCGACCTCCCAGAAAAGCTCCACCGCTGCCAAACTGACGGCTGATTGTGATAACCAAGGGCAATTCATTTCTCATCTTTACACACTCCTTATTCTGAATCCCACTCAGGCTTCGGACCTCTTAAAAAAGAAATACCCGCAGCCACTAAACTAAATATAAACGATATAGTAAACGCCATTCTTAAACCTGAAACAAATTCATTAGTCGCAATTCCATTAGAACTAACCTGATTACCTAAAAATAGTGCCTGCATGGCATCGGGTGAGATACTTGATAATATTATTGCCATTGAAAGTGCAATACTAAGCAGTGCACCAGCATTACTCATCATGGTGTTTACACCTGCAGCAATCCCTCTTTTGTCAGCGGGTACACAACCCATTATGGAACTTGTATTAGGTGAAAAGAACATCCCTGACCCAAAACCCATGATGAGCATTAACAGAATCAATTCAGTGATTGATGTCGTTGGCTTGATTAACATAAGACCACCAAGCCCTACTGCAGTGATTAGTAGCCCGACGGAGCTCAAAACTCTTGTACCATATTTGTCAGATAAACTCCCACTGAATGGAGAAATAATCATCATTGCTATTGCAAAGGGAGACAACATAAGTCCTGCGTTGAGCGGATCCATCCCTTTTATCCCCTGAAAAAAGAAAATGAGTAAAAAGGTTACAGAACCTCTTGCTATACCATTTAACAAATTACTTATATAGGCAAAAGCTATCACTCTTGTTTTAAATAATCTCAAATCCAGCATTGGCTGATTAGTTTTGGTTTCTATTCTTACAAACAAAGCCATTATGGCCATGGAAACAGCAAAGATCAAAATGACATAGGGATTCGTCCATCCCATAAATGCACCTAAGGACAAGGCTGTTAAAAGCAAGAGCACTCCTGCCGTAAAGCTTAAGGTACCTTTTAAATCAAATGTTTGTTTCTCAGTTACTTTATTCATTTCCTTTAACTGATAAAATGACCATAACGTTCCTATGATTCCGATAGGAATATTGATATAAAATATGCT
>Ga0209386_1001012_pt1 | contig 12426 bp, 9 predicted proteins | sample NGEPertwo_FD_184510 | JGI IMG/M metagenome (GOLD analysis project Ga0209386, IMG submission 184510) | Arctic peat soil microbial communities from the Barrow Environmental Observatory site, Barrow, Alaska, USA - NGEE Permafrost154B-two... | ecosystem: Environmental > Terrestrial > Soil > Wetlands... | reverse complement strand
CGACGGCGGGCTCCGCCCGGCAACGGTGGTCGACCTCGCTCGGGGTGTCGGCCACGAGCTGCCCGCCGACGACGCCGACGAGCTCGGTGCCTGGTTCGTCGGGGCGGCCTCGTCGGGCTCCCTCGAGCGGTTCCTGCAGACCTTCGAGCACGTGATCCCGTTGCTGCAGACCGCCGACAGCCTTCGCCGGGTGGCCCGGGAGGCCGTGCTGGACCTGGCAGCGGACGGAGTCGTGTACGCGGAGCAGCGGTACGCGCCCGAGCAGCACCTGGCCGGGGGGCTCACCCCGCAGCAGGTGGTCGACGCCGTCCAGGGGGGCATCACCGAGGGCATCGCCGAGGCGGCAGGCGGTGGCCGGACCATCCGGGTGGGCCAGATCGTCACCGCGCTGCGGCACAGCAACGCGGCGGAATGGACCGCCGAGCTCGCCCTGGCCAACCGGGACCGCGGCGTCGTCGGGTTCGACGTGGCCGGCGCGGAGGCCGGCTACTCGCTCACCCGGCACGAGTCCGCGCTGCGCACGCTACGGCTCGCCAGCTTCCCGGCGACCATTCATGCGGGGGAGGCCGCGGGTCTCGACTCGATCGCCGAGGCCATCCACCTGGGCGGCGCGGTCCGGATCGGGCACGGCCTGCGGATCACCGACGACATCGCCTTCGGTGACCGGGACGACGACGACCCGTTCGGGCCGGCGGGTGCTCGCCTGGGTCACCTGGCGCACTGGGTCCGGGACCAGCAGATCGTCCTCGAGCTCTGCCCGACGTCCAACGTGCAGACCGGCGCCGCCGCGTCGGTTGCCGAGCACCCGATCACCGCGCTGCACCGGCTCGGTTTCGCCGTCACTGTCAACACCGACAACCGCCTGATGTGCGGTGCGACGCTGAGCAGCGAGATGTACGCCCTGGTGGCCGAGGCCGGCTGGAGCCTTGCGGACCTCCGGGACGCGACGATCACCGCGGCGTGCAGCGCGTTCTGCCACTTCGACGAGCGCGCGGACCTTGTCGACCAGCTCGACCCCGCCTTCACCGACTCGAACGGACGGCACCTCGGATGACCGGAACCCACCTCGACCGGACAGCTGTCGCACGGATGGTCGACCACACCCTGCTCAAGCCCGAGACGACGACCGAGGACGTCGTCGCCCTGGTTGCGGAGGCGCAGCGGCTCGGCGTCTACGCCATCTGCGTGTCCCCGTCGATGCTGCCGGTGGAGGCCGGCGAGGTGCGGGTCGCAGCGGTCTGCGGCTTCCCGTCCGGCAAGCACCACGGCGAGGTCAAGGCGGCCGAGGCTGCCCGGGCCGTCGCCGACGGCGCGGACGAGGTGGACATGGTGATCGACATCGGAGCGGCCGTCGCCGGGCGGTGGCAGGCCGTCGAGGCGGACATCGCCGCGGTCCGTGCCGCGGTCCCGGCGACCGTGCTGCTCAAGGTGATCATCGAGTCGGCCGCGCTGAGCGACGCACAGGTGATCGGGGCCTGCCGGGCGGCGGAGGCCGCCGGTGCCGACTTCGTGAAGACCTCCACCGGGTTCCACCCCGGCGGGGGCGCGACCGTGCACGCGGTCGAGCTGATGGCGGCAACGGTCGGCGGGCGGCTGGGCGTCAAGGCGTCCGGCGGCATCCGCACCGGAGCGGCCGCCCGGGCCCTGATCGCGGCCGGCGCGACGCGGCTGGGGCTCTCCGGCACCGCTACGGTGCTGGACACCCTGGACGACGCCGTCGACGCCGACGCGCCGTCGGCCGGCGGCGGCTACTGAGCCGCCGCCCGGCTCGGCAGTCCTGGGCGGCCTACTCGGTCAGTCCGGGCGCCTGCTCGGCAAGACCGAGCGCGGCCGCGACGTCGTCGCGCACCGCGTCCAGGCGGGCCCGGGCGGTCTTCCGGGCCGCGCTCACCGCACCGGGGCCGTCGTCGGGCACGGCCACGATCACCTCGAGGTAGCACTTCACCTTGGGCTCCGTGCCGCTGGGCCGCACGACCACCCGCGTCCCGTCCTCGGCGAGCAGCCGGAGGCCGTCGGTCGGCGGCAGGGCGTCCGGTCCGGTGCCCGGCTCCGCAAGGTCGGTGACCTCGACAACCGGCGACCCGGCGAGGGTCGCCGGTGGCGCCGCGCGCACCCGGTCCATGGTCGCGCCGATCGCGGACAGGTCGGCGAACCGCGCGGCCAGCTGGTCGGTCAGGTGCAGCCCGTGCCGGACGGCCAGGTCGTCCAGCAGGTCCAGCAGGGTCCGGCCCTCCGCATGCACGCGGGCCGCGAGCTGGGCAAGCAGCAGCGCGGCACTGAGCCCGTCCTTGTCCCGCACCTGGGCCGGGTCGGTGCAGTAGCCGATGGCCTCCTCGTAGCCGTACACCAGACCGTCGACCCGGGAGATCCACTTGAAACCGGTGAGCGTCCATCGATGCGCGAGCCCGTGGTCGGCAGCGATCCGGGCCAGCAGCCGGGACGAGACGATCGAGCTGGCCAGCACGTCGCCCGGACGGCTCCGGCCGGCGATGTCGTCGCCGAGCAGGGCGCCCACCTCGTCGCCGTGCAGCATCCGCCAGCCCTCGGCGCGTGCGCTGTCGGCGCTGGTCGCCGACGCCGCGCGGGGGTCGCGGACCGCCGCCGCGCACCGGTCGGCGTCCGGGTCGTTCGCGATCACCAGGTCGGCGTCCAGGTCGTGCGCGAGCGCAAGGGCCAGGTCGATCACGCCGGGTTCCTCGGGGTTGGGGAACGCGACGGTGGGGAAGTCGGGGTCCGGCGCCGCCTGCTCCGGCACCATGTGCAGGTCGGTGAACCCCGCGCCGGCCAGCACGCGGAGGACCAGCTCGCCACCCACTCCGTGCAACGGGGTGAGCACGATCCGCAGGTCCCGGGGCGTGCCCGGCACGGCGAGGGCCCCGACGGCGGTCAGGTAGTCCTGCACGACCTCCTCGCCGAGGACGGTCCACCCGGTGTGCACCCGCGGCACCGAGGTGACCGAGGGCACGGCGGCGATCCGCGCGGCGATCTCGGCGTCGTACGGCGGGATGATCTGCGCGCCCTGGCCGCTGTCGGTGACCACGCGTCCGCCCAGGTACACCTTGTAGCCGTTGTCCTGTGGTGGGTTGTGGCTGGCGGTGACCATCACGCCGGCGTCGGCGCCCAGGTGTCGGACGGCGAACGCGAGCACCGGGGTGGGCAGGTAGCGGGGGAGCAGCAGGGCTTGCCCGCCGGCAGCCGTGACGACGGCCGCCGTGTCGCGGGCGAAGGAGTCGGACATGTGGCGCGCGTCGTAGCCGATCACCACCACCGGGCGGGAGTCCGGCCCGAGCGTGTCGGTGAGGTAGCGGACCAGGCCGGCGGCCGTGCGGATGACCACCGCGCGGTTCATCCGGTTGGGCCCGCCGCCGAGCGCCCCGCGCAGCCCGGCGGTGCCGAACTCCAGGAACCCGGCGAACCGGTCGGCCAGCTCGGCGCGTGCGGCCGTGCGCATCGTCTCGTCGTCGTTGGTGTCCCCGGCGAGGTCCAGCAGGTCGAGCAGGTCGGTCAGGTGCAGGGCAGTCTCCGGGTCCGGGTCGTCGTCGATCCAGGCCCGCACGGCCGTTGCGAGATCCGTGTGCATCAGATCCTCCGCACGATGTCGGCCAGCAGCCGGCTGATCCGTGGTGCCGCGGTGCGGCCGGCCTCGATCACCTCGTCGTGCGACAGCGGGTGGGTGCCGACGCCGGCGGCGAGGTTGGTCACCAGCGAGAGACCGAGCACCTCGAGCCCCGCGTGCCGGGCCGCGATCGCCTCGAGCGCGGTCGACATGCCGACCAGGTCGGCGCCCATCACCCCGGCCATCGCGACCTCGGCCGGTGTCTCGTAGTGCGGCCCCCGGAACTGGGCGTACACGCCCTCCGGGAGCGTGGGGTCAACCTCGTGGGCGACCGCTCGTAGCCGGGCGGAGTACAGGTCGGTGAGGTCGACGAACGTCGCCCCCTCCAGCGGTGAGGTCGCGGTGAGGTTCAGGTGGTCGCGGATCAGCACGGCCGTCCCCGGGGTCCAGGACGGGTCCAGCCCTCCGCACCCGTTCGTCAGCACGACGACGCGTGCTCCGGCGGCTGCGGCGGTGCGCACGCCGTGCACCACCCGACGCGCCCCCCGGCCCTCGTACAGGTGGGTCCGCGAACCGAGCACCAGGACGTGCCGGTCGGAACCGGCGATCCGGATCGACCGCAGGGTTCCGCCGTGGCCGGGCACGGCGGAGGTGGTGAAGCCGGGCAGGTCGGTGGCCGCGATCTCGGCCACCTGCTCACCGAGCAGGTCCGCCGCGCCGCCCCAGCCGGATCCGGGCACCAGCGCGATCTCGTGCCGGACGACGCCGGTCAGGTCGGCCAGGATCGCCGCGGTGGCTCGGGCGACGTCGAACGGGTCGGTGGACAGGTCGTCGAGATCCCCAGGCAGCTGTCGGGCCATGGTTCGAGGCTATCTTCCGGCGGGTGGCCTCAGGCGCCTGACGGCACGATGCCGGCTACGAGGCGCCGTCCGGCCGCAGGATCACGACGAGCGGCAGGTGGTCGGAGGAGAACGCATCGCCGCGCACCTCGGCGCCCAGGAACGTCACGCCGCGCCCGAGCACCCAGTCGATCCGGTCCTGCGGGTCGTTGCTCGGGCTGGTCAGCGCCGCGGGATCGCCGGCAACGTCCTGCGCGCTCAGCCACCCGTTGTCGCGGGTCAGCAGCTCGATCTCGGGCCAGCCGGGCTCGGCGTTGAGGTCGCCCGCGATCACGGCCAGCGGGGCATCGCCCTCGGCCGCCAGCAGCGTGGCGATCTGGTCCAGGCGGGTCGGCGTGTTCTCCTCGCGGTGCTGGAGGTGCACCGACGTGATCCGGATCGGTCCGCCGGCGACCTGCACGTCCGCCGAGAGGGCGGACCGGCGCTGCGGCCCGGCTCCGTACGGCAGCTCCAGCACCGTGACGGCGTCCTGCGGCCGGCTGGTCAGGATGACATTGCCGAACTGGCGGTCCGCCGCCGGGGCGAACGACATCCGCATGCCAAGGCGGTCGGCGAGCCAGGTCGCCATGTCGGCGCCGCCGCCCATCACCCAGCCGCGGGAGACCTCCTGGAGGGCGACGACCGAGGGCTGCTGTGCCTCGATGGTCCGGGCGACCTGTTCGAGGTCGACGGCTCCGGCCGGGTCCACCCCGTAGTGCAGGTTCCAGGAGACCAGGGTGATCTGGTCCGGCAGATCCTGCTCCGGGCTCAGCGCGGACTCGCGCGCGGTGTCGATCGCGCGGGTGACGGTCAGCACCGTGCCGAGCACAACCAGCCCGCCCACGGCCCCGACCAGCCAGGCGGACGAGCGCCCGGGTACGGGGGAGTCCGCGACGCCGCCCGGCCGGCGCCGGCGAGCCCCGGCCGCGGCCAGCACCGCTGCGGTCGCGACCAGCACCAGCCAGTTCGGGACACCGAGCGGCACGTCGTAGTCCAGCTGGTAGACGAGCAGCGGGAGGATCGTGCCCAGCCCGACGAGCGTCGCCGCCCCTGCGGTCCGCCACAGGCCGGGCTTCGTCGCGGCTGCGCTGGGCGCCAGGGCCCGGGCCAGTACGCCGGCCGCAGCCAGTGGCAGAGCGACCTGGATGACCAGCGCGGCCGGGTTGCTGGACACGATGCTGCCCGCCACCAGGACGGGCAGGATCGCGGCGTCCGTCACCGCGATCGGGCGACGCAAGAAGGCCGGCACCGCCGGGGGTCGCCGGAGGACGTCCCAGGCGGCGAGCAGCCAGGTTCCACCGACGAGCGGCCCGGCCACCGCCAGCGGCGCTCCGGACTGGGAGGCGGCGAAGGCCGGGTTGGCCAGCACCATCGCCGACAAGCCGAGCAGCGGGCCGAGCGCCCACAGGCGTCCCACCCGCACGGCAGGTAGGGCGGGCACCTCGGAGCCGGTCGGTCCGTCCCCGGCTGCGGCGTCCCGGCGAAGCGCGAGTGCGCCGGCGATCAGGGCGCCGGCGAGGAGCGCCGTGACCGCCCAGCCCAGCACGTCGTGCCGCCAGTAGGCGTCCCAGGTCGCCAGCACCAGCTGCAGGCCGACGGCCCCCGCGAGTCCGGTCGCGACAGCCGACGCAGCGCGTGGGCCGCCCGCCCTGCCTGCCAACGCACCGACCGCCAGGGTCAGCACGGCGATGGCGAGCGCGACGGTCAGCAGCCCGACGCCGAACCGCAGCCCCGCCTCGAGACCCTGGACCACCAGCCGGGCCGCAGCCAGCAGGAGGGTTCCCAGCACGACCGGGCCCAGTCGCCCCGCCCGGCGGGCGGTCAGGACCAGGGCGAGCGCGAGCAGGCCGGACAGTGCGTAGGTGGCCAGCGCGGCCCCTGCGGCGCTGACCACGCCCTGACTGAACGCCATGTCGAGCAGCGGTCCGCTGGAGCGCACCAGCTCAAGGGTGGTCAGAGTGAGGACCGCTACCAGGACGGTCAGCGCGTGGGCGGGGGGCTGCGGCGTCGTCGGCACGTCCGCAACGCTACTGCGCGGCTCGACGCTCGGTCTGGCCGCCCGTGCTCAGACGGCGGCCGGCTGAGGGGCTCTCGCCGACGCGCTCTCGGGGGTGCGGGCCGGCGTCGGGGTGGCCGGCGTCGGGGTGGCCGGCATGCGGACGGCGCGCAGGTAGAGCACGGCGGTCGGGACCAGGTAGGCCACCCAGGCGACGACCTGCCCCCATGTCGGGGTGGGCGTGAAGTTGAGCAGCCCCTTGAGCAGCGAGCCGAGCGCACTGGTGGCGCTGATCACGCCCGAGACGTCGAACGCGGCCGCGGTACCCCAGGCCAGCACCCCGGCCTCCTGGAGCTCATGCACCCCGTAGGCGAGTACCCCAGCGGCGATGGCGATCAGGAACAGCCCGGTCCAGCGGAAGAACACGCCGAGGTTGAGCGAGACCGCACCGCGGTAGACCGCCCAGCCCAGGACCACTGCGGTGGCCAGACCGAGCGAGGCGCCGAGCAGAGGTGAACCCGTCGCACCCGTTGGGCCTGTTGCGCCCGCTGCGGCCCAGAGGAAGAGGGCCGTCTCCAGGCCCTCGCGGGCGACGGCGAGGAACGCGACAACGAGGACCCCCCACCCGCCGGCTGCCAGCGCGCCGTCCAGGCGGGCGTGCAGCCCCGCCTTGAGGTATCGCGCGGTGCGGGCCATCCAGAAGACCATCCAGGTCACCAGTGCGACGGCGAGGATCGAGAGCACGCCGGCGACGGTCTCCTCGGCTCGGTCGGTCAGCCGTGACGGGCCGAGCGTGAGCAGGGCGCCGAACCCGATCGACACAGCGACCGCCCCGCCGACGCCGGCCCAGACCTGTGGCAGCAGCTGCCGACGGCCGGACCGGACAAGGTAGGCGACCAGGATGCCGACGACGAGGGCGGCCTCCATCCCCTCGCGGAGGCCGATGAGGTAGTTCGCGAGCATACTGGGGATCCCTTCGCGTGACGGAGTGAGGTAAACCTAACCTAACTTAGTCGCTCGCGTCACGCCAGCAGCCTGCGGTCGTCAGCCGGTCCGGTCGGCCCGCCAGCAGCCGTCGCAGACTTGGCCACGCGGCTGCGAAGGCGGGCAGCAGGGGCAGCTCGGGGACGGTCGACACGCCGACCCACGCGATCTCCAGGCTCTCCCGGTCGGTCGGGCGCGGGTGCTGCGGGCCGCTCACCCAGCCGACAACAGTGGTGTAGCGCCAGGTCCCGTGGTCGAGGACGTGCGTGGCCACCACCCGGACGCCGGCGGGGTCGACGCCGGCCTCCTCCGCGGACTCCCGGAGCGCCCCGGCGACGGGGTCCTCGCCCTCGTGGAGCGCACCGCCGGGGACGCCCCAGGTGCCGCCCTGGTCGCTCCAGAGCGCGCGGTGCTGGAGCAGGACCTGCACGGTGGGAGCGTCGGGCGTCGGGGTGTGTGCGTCAGGTGCCCCGTGCGGGCCGGCGCCCGGAGCCGCCCGGGCAAGGAGCAGGCCGGCGGCGCCGTACCGACCCCAGTGTCGTCGCCCGCAGGAGCACTCCAGCCAGGCGTCCCCCGGGTACGGCTCAGTCACCCGGAGCGTCGACGATCTCGCAGATGGCCGTCCCGGCACTGACGTTCGCACCGACGGCGGCGGTCAGCCCGGTGACGCGGCCGGCGCGGTGTGCGACCAGCGGCTGCTCCATCTTCATCGCCTCGAGGACCACCACCAGATCACCCTGGCTGACGTCGGCGCCGTCGGCCACCGCGACCTTGACGATCGTGCCCTGCATGGGCGACGCGAGGGTGGTGCCGTTCACGGCCGCAACGCTGCGGCCCGGTACCCGGCGCGCACGTCGCGGTGCCAGCCCGGTGCGGGTCCGCAGGGAGGTCAGTCCCAGGCCCGCCGGGAGCACCACCTCGATCCGCTTGCCACCGACCTCGACGACCACCCGTTCCGTCGGGGCGGCGTCGGGCGTCGACCCGGCGGCGTCACCCGCGCCGAGGCCCGCCAACCGATGGGCGAACTCGGTCTCGATCCAGCGGGTGTGCACGGTGAACGGCTGCGTCGGGTCGCTCGGCGCGAACGCCGGGTCGTCCAGGACCGCTCGGTGGAACGGCAGGACCGTGGGGATGCCGCCGATGTCGGTCTCCGCGAGCGCTCGCCGGGCGCGCTCGAGCGCCTGCGTCCGGGTGGCGCCGGTGACGATGATCTTCGCGATCATCGAGTCGAAGGTGCCGGAGACCGTGTCGCCCTCGACGACCCCGCTGTCCACCCGCACGCCAGGGCCGGCGGGGAAGCGCAGCCGGGTGATCCGGCCCGGCGACGGCAGGAACCCCGCCGAGACGTCCTCACCGTTGATCCGGAACTCCAGCGAGTGCCCGCGGCCGGCCACCTCGGTGTACCCCAGCGGCTCGCCCGCGGCGATCCGCAGCTGCTCGCGGACCAGGTCGATGCCGGTGACCTCCTCGGAGACCGGGTGCTCCACCTGCAGACGGGTGTTGACCTCGAGGAAGGACACGGTCCCGTCCGAACCCACCAGGAACTCGCACGTCCCCGCGCCGACGTAGCCGGCGGCCCGCAGGATGGCGATCGAGGAATTCCGCATCACCCGCTCCTGCTCCGCGGTAAGGAAGGGGGCCGGCGCCTCCTCGACGAGCTTCTGGTGCCGGCGCTGCAAGGAGCAGTCGCGGGTGGACACGACGACGACGCCACCGTGGGCGTCCGCGAGGCACTGGGTCTCCACGTGGCGCGGTGAGTCGAGGTAGCGCTCGACGAAGCACTCGCCGCGTCCGAAGGCCGCGGTCGCCTCCCGCACCGCCGACTCGAACATCGCCTCGACCTGGTCGTGGGCGTTGACCACCTTCAGGCCGCGGCCACCACCGCCGAAGGCCGCCTTGATGGCGATCGGCAGGCCGTGCTCGGCGACGAAGGTCCGCACCTGCGCGACGTCGTCGACGGGCTCGGGGGTTCCCGGGACCAGGGGAGCACCGACCCGCTGGGCGATGTGCCGAGCGCTCACCTTGTCGCCGAGGGCATCGATCGCGTCGGGCGGCGGGCCGATCCAGATCAGGCCGGCCGCGAGGACCGCACGGGCGAAGCCGGCGTTCTCTGCCAGGAACCCGTATCCCGGGTGCAGGGCATCCGCCGCGCACCGCCGCGCCACCTCGATGATCTTGGCGGCATCCAGGTAGGTGTCGGCGGCGCGGGCCCCGTTCAGGGCGTACGCCTCGTCAGCGAGCGAGACGTGCAGGGCCTCCCGGTCGCTGTCCGCGTAGACGGCGACGCTCACCACGCCGGCGTCCGCGCACGCCCGCATGATGCGAACAGCGATCTCACCGCGGTTGGCGACGAGGACCTTGCGGATGACGGGCACGGCTCACCGTAACGTCACCGGCACCGGGTCATCACGTGCCGCCGCCGGTGGTCGTCAACATTGGCCGGACCGGCCAACGCAAGTGCTCACCGTTTGTGGCGCCCCGACCACGTGTCGACCGGGGCGCTGTGGTGGTCGGCGGCCAGGCGATGGGCCTCCCGGCGCATGCCGACCCGCTCCAGCAGTGCCGCGGAACGGTGGTTGCGGAGCGAGGCGGCGTCGTCGGGCCGGAAGCGACGCAGCACCAGCCGGGAGGTGCGCAGCTGGGTGAAGCCGGTGTCCCCGGCGGCCGGGTCCGGGCCGGGCCTGCGGTCGCTCATCGCCACAGGTCCGGCACGCTGACGCCCACCTCGCCGAGCAGGTCGCGCAGCACCGGCAGGCTGAGCCCGACCACCGTGTGGTAGTCGCCCTCGATCCGGGTCACGAACGGCCCGCCGAGACCGTCCACCGTGAACGCGCCGGCGACGGTCAGCGGCTCGCCGGTGGCGACGTAGGCGTCGATCTCGGCGTCGGTCAGGTCGGCGAAGTGCACCACCGTCGACGACGTCGCCCCGGTGCCGGGGCCGGGGCCGGCACCGGTGCCCCCGGCCCCGGCACCGGCCCGCAGGTCGACGAGCCAGTGCCCGGTGTGCAGCACGCCGATGGTGCCGCGCATCCGCCGCCAGCGCTCGACCGCGTCAGCTGCGGAGCCGGGCTTGCCGTAGGTCTGTCCGTCCAGCTCCAACAGCGAGTCGCACCCCAGGACCAGGGCGTCAGCCGGCCCGAGCTCCTTGGCGACCGCCTCGGCCTTGGCGCGTGCGAGGACCACGACGGCGTCGGCAGCCCCGAGGCGGCCTCCCATGCGGGCGTGCGCGGCGGCGAGCGCGGCGTCCTCGTCCACCCCCGAGACGCGCACCTCGGCCGCGATCCCGGCCGCCGCGAGGGTGGCCAGACGCGCCGGGGAGGCGGACGCCAGGACCAGCCTCACCGGAGCGCGTCGCGCAGGACGTCCAGGCCGACCGACCCGAGGCTGAGCGCGCGTGCGTGGAAACGCTTCAGGTCGTGGTTCTCGCCGCGAGCGTGCGCGGCGGCGGCCGCCTCGTCCCGTGCCGTCTCCCACAGCCGCTGGCCGATCTTGTAGGCGGGTGCCTGCCCCGGCCACCCCAGGTACCGGTTGAGCTCGAACCGCAGGAAGCCTTCGGGCATGTTCACGTTGGCCTTGAGGAAGTCCCACGCCTTGTCGGCGTCCCAGGTGCCGCCGCCCCACTCCGGCGGGCAGGGCAGGCCCAGGTGCACCCCGATGTCGAGGACCACCCGCGCGGCCCGCATCCGTTGGCCGTCGAGCATGCCGAGCCGGTCACCGGGGTCGTCCAGGAAGCCGAGGTCGGCCATCAAGCGCTCGGCGTACAGGGCCCAGCCCTCGCCGTGGCCGCTCACCCAGCAGGCCAGCCGGCGCCAGCTGTTCAGGGTCGCCCGCTGGTACACCGCCTGGCCGATCTGCAGGTGATGGCCGGGGACCCCCTCGTGGTAGACGGTGGTCTTCTCCCGCCAGGTGGTGAAGGTGGTCACCTCGGGCGGGACGGACCACCACATCCGGCCCGGCCGGGAGAAGTCGTCCGACGGCGCGGTGTAGTAGATCCCGCCGTTCTGGGTGGGTGCGATCCGGCACTCCAGACGCCGGACAGGCTCCGGGATGTCGAAGTGCACACCGTCGAGAGCCACGATCGCGGCGTCGGCGGTGGTCTGCATCCAGGCCTGCAGCGCGTCCTTGCCGACGAGCACGCGGCCGGGCTCCGCGTCGAGCACCGTGATCGCCTGCTCGACGGTGGCGCCCGGTCCGGCGATCTGTGCGGCGACGGCCTCCTGCTCGGCGACCACGCGCGCGAGCTCGGCCAGCCCCCAGGTGTAGGTCTCCTCGAGGTCGACAGCTGCGCCGAGGAAGTACCGGGACCACCTGGCGTACCGCTCGCGGCCCGCTGCGTCATCCTGCGGGGCCTGCGGTGCCAGCTCGTCGCGCAGGAACGCGGCGATCGCGGCGTAGGCGGTCCGCGCGGCGCCTGCGCCGTCGGCAAGGGATGTTCGGATGGCCGCACAGGGCGCGGAGTCGTCGAGTGCGGCGTCCACCTCTGCGCCGGTGACGAGGGTGGTGAAGAAGGAATCTGGCCCGGCCAGCTCCTCGGCCTGGGTGATGCACTCGCGCACCTGGAGTGCGGGGGCGACCCGACCGCGGGAGGCGGCCAGCCGCAGCGAGGCGATGAACCCGTCCGCCGCCTCCGGCAGGGCGTTCAGCCGGGCGGCGATGTTCTCCCAGTGCTGTGGGGTGGACGTCGCCATGATGTCGAAGATGTCGCGCAACGCCTGCAGCGGCGAGGCCAGGTTGTTCAGAGCACCGATCCACTCGTCGGCGTCATGCAGCTCGAGCTCGAGCCCGATCCGCTCCCGCATGGCGGCAAGCGTGACGCGGTCGACGTCGTCGACCGGCTCCAGCCCGTCCAGCTCGGCGAGCACCGCGCGCGCGGCGTCGAACTGGGCCTGCCAGCCGGCGGGGGAGAAGTCGGTCATCAGGTGGTCGAAGCCGTGCACGCCCATCTCGGTCGCTGCGAGCGGGTTGAGGCGAGCGATCGTGGTCACGTAGGCGTCCGCGATGGCGTCGATGGG
>Ga0209386_1001010_pt1 | contig 12472 bp, 12 predicted proteins | sample NGEPertwo_FD_184510 | JGI IMG/M metagenome (GOLD analysis project Ga0209386, IMG submission 184510) | Arctic peat soil microbial communities from the Barrow Environmental Observatory site, Barrow, Alaska, USA - NGEE Permafrost154B-two... | ecosystem: Environmental > Terrestrial > Soil > Wetlands... | reverse complement strand
ATAAAACCTTTCCGAACAGTTCTAAGCCGATGAACGGAGAATTCTTTGCCTTAGATAAGAAATCATTTGAATTTACCACGAAAGATTTCTCAACGTCTATCACTGCAATATCTGCAACTTTTCCCGGGCTGATATCTCCTCTATCCAGTCCTATTATCTCTGCAGGTCGACTGCTCATCGTTTCAATTAATTTCATAAGAGACATCGTACCAGTTTCAACTAAATTTGTATAGCTGACTGCAAAACTTGTCTCCAGACCCACTACACCATTCGGCGCTTTTTCAAATTCACAATCTTTCTCTTCTTTTGAATGAGGTGCATGGTCTGTCGCTATAATATCAATAGTTCCATCTGTAAGGCCTTTTCTTATTGCTTCCACATCCTCTCTGTTTCTAAGGGGCGGGTTCATTTTTTTATTTGGGTCACCTTTTACCTGCTCTTTATTCAAAACAAAATAATGGGGTGCTGTTTCAGCGGTTACAGCAATGCCTTCTTTCTTTGCAGTCCTGATTAAATCAACCGCTTCCTTAACACTGACATGACAAAAGTGAATTGGGCAGCCTGTTCCTCTGGACAACATGAGATCTCTTGAGGTAATTAAAGCTTCTCCCATTGAAGACCCTGGCATCTTTGCATCTTCTGCATGTGATAAAATCGGGAGGTTTAATTGTTTTGCAATTTTCATTGCCTGAATCATCAGGTTCACATCTGCAAGGCTTTTTCCATCTTCACTTATTCCACAAATTCCCCTTCCTACCAATTTTTGACCTATTGTTTTTGCATGAACCATTTCCTCTATATCAGAAAGCTCTTTTCCCTCCTGGCCTTTCGACATTGCCCCTACTGAAAGAACCTTTACCCCATTTGCTTTGCTGGCCTTCTCATCTATGAATTCCACTGTGTTTTTGCTGTCAATAGCAGGAGTTGTATTCGGCATGCAGCAAATTGTTGTAAAACCTCCTCTTGCTGCTGCATTACAGCCGCTTTCCACATCTTCCTTGTATTCCAGTCCTGGTTCTCTCAAATGGACATGCAAGTCAATAAGCCCTGGAATTACCAGCTTTCCTGTTGCGTCTATTACTTTTGTGTCTTCATCTGATTTCGGCGGAAGCATTCCAAAGCATTCTCTGTCCATTTCCAGACATATGATTTTATCCTGCTGAATCCAAAGGTTTCCAACAGCCATAAAATGGGTTTTAGGATTTACCACAAGCCCATTCTTAATGCATAATTTCATTCTGGCTTCCTTCCTTCATGGAGACTATATCATCACAATACTCGCATCTGTATTCTTTATTTGCTTCATCTATCAGATGGAATATGTGGGGGGCTTTTGTTTCTACGGAAGTAACACACCTTGGGTTTTGGCATTTGATGACATTTACCACCTTTTCCGGTAATGTAAGAACTATTTTTTTTACAACTTCGCCATGCTCAATGATATTCACTGTTGCGTTATGGTCGATTAGGCCAAGCACTGCCATGTCAATATCTATTACATTTTCTATTTTCACAATATCCTTTCTGCCATGCTTTTTGCTGGTGGCATTCATGATAAATGCAATCGTATTTACTTTTTTATCAATATCAAGGTATTCAATAATCTTTGCACCCTGACCGGCAGTAATATGGTCTATAACGATTCCCTTTTGTATGGTATTTACTAACATTGCTTGCCCTCCTTCATATAAGAAACTTTTTTACATCCCAATAGACTCATAATCAGTGCCATTCTCACATACATTCCGTACTTTGCCTGCTTAAAGTACAGTGCTCTTGGGTCTTTATCCACCTCTACTGCAATTTCATTTACTCGCGGAAGGGGATGAAGCACCATCATGTCTTTTTTTGCCAGCTTCATTTTTTCCTCTTCTAATATATATTTGTCTTTTAATCTTATATAATCCTCTTCGTTAAAAAATCTTTCCTTTTGTACTCTAGTCATATACAAAACATCTAATTCAGGAAGAACATCTTCCATTTTTTCAACTTCTTTAAATTCTATATTGTTTTTCATCAATATTTCTTTTCTGACATATTCGGGTATTTTCAATTCTTCCGGTGAAATCAGGATGAATTTCACATTGTTATACCTTGATAAAGCTTTTATCAATGAATGCACTGTTCTGCCAAATTTCAAGTCTCCGCAAATACCGACAGTCATATCATCAAACCCTCCTCTTTCTCTCCTGATGGTTAGAAGATCTGTTAATGTCTGTGTCGGGTGCTGATGGCCTCCATCCCCCGCATTGATCACAGGGATTTCCGTACTTTTCGCTGCGACTCTTGGTGCCCCTTCTTTAGGATGTCTCATTACAACGATGTCCGCGTAGCAAGCAACTGTTCTTACGGTATCTGCTATACTTTCTCCTTTTGCAACGGAGCTTGAGTTTGGTTCGGAGAAACCGATCACTTTACCTCCAAGTCTGCACATGGCCGCCTCAAAACTAAACCTGGTTCTGGTACTTGGCTCATAGAACAAGGTCGCCAGAAGTTTTCCCCTGCAGACTTCCTCATAATTTTCCGGGGCGTCTATTATTTTATCAGCTAACTGAAATATATCCTCCAGCTCTTCAATTGTAAAATCTTTTGGTTCTAATAAACTTCTTCCTTTTAACATTTTTTCTCCTTTCGGTTCCAGTGCAGTTCAACCAGGGTCTGATTGCGCCATTTCAATTCATGGCGCATTCAGGCCCTGGCTGAACTGCAACAACAAGATAAAAAAAAATCTCCCCGAAGGAAGATTTATTGATTAAAATATAAAATACTGACAATGAACTGAACAATGGGTTGAATAAAGAGACAAATAACGAATTAACCGAAGCAGTATTTCCAGCCAGTGGTGATAGATTATATGCATTTACTAATTCTTTTACTCTGATCATTTTTACCTCTTCTATATTCTTCGACTTAAATAATGCTTAAATCTTTAATATAGTACCATAAGTAAGTAAAAAGGTCAAGGGCAAAATCAATAATTTATAGCTAAATCACTTCCAGTCTATTTTGGATTTTTCTTTGTAAGGAAGTCTTAAATAATCTTCTCCTTCTGGATACCCAAACGCTAACGCACCAAATACCTGCATCTCTTCTCCAAGTCCAAGCAGTGCTTTTATCTCTTTACTGGCATTTGTTATCCTGGTTAAATATCCTGCCCAGCAGGCACCGATCCCTTTGGCGTGGAATAAAAGATCAATGCCCGTTAGTGCAATAGTAGTATCTGTATAAGGGTTTATTTTCCCTTCCCTTGGCGCATAGCCTAAAATCAGGTGAGGTGCATCAAAGGTTACAATGTTATTCCCGTTTTCCAGTTCAGATTTGATCTCAAGTGAAATCTGATTGGCATCAACCCATTCAACAACTAACTCCATAACCCGTGCGACTTTGCTTTGCTCATGCACAACCACCCAGGTTTGCGGGTGCTGATTTTTGGCGCTTGGTGCAAAATCTGATATCCTGATTATTTCACTAATAACATCTTCCGGCACCTGATTATTATTAAAATTTCTTTTGCTTCTTCTTGACAGCATCAGGTTTTTTATTTCATTGTAGGTGTTTTCGCCCGGATTCTGGATTTGACTCTTTTCGCAAGGCATATTATCAAATACCAATGCTTCTGTCGGGCAAATTACAACACAATGAAGGCATTTCATACAGGCCTTCCTTTTAGCTTCTTTCATCTCAGGATATTCATTTTCTGTTGATATACAGGTAAAAGGGCATACTTCTGCACATTTTCCGCATTTTATACATATATCTTTATTGATTGTAAACATATTTCTCCTTTTATTCTATATAAAATTCTTTTAGAATTTTTATTTCTTTCCCATACCCTTCAAGTTCATTTGGCGTTTCTAATATAAAGGGCAAATTCCTTAAACTTGGGTGATTTATTACTCTTGCAATGGCTTCCGTACCAATATGGCCTTCTCCAATTTTCGCATGCCTGTCCTTGTGTGCCCCAAAGGGATTCAAGCTGTCATTGATATGCATTGCTTTCAAACGATTTAATCCAATGATCTTGTCAAATTCTTCGAGAACTCCGTCGAAATTATTCACTACATCGTATTCCGCATCATTTACATGACAAGTATCCATACATACACCTAATTTACTGGAAAGATCAACACGATCTATAATGGCTTTCAATTCTTCAAATTTGCTTCCGACTTCGCTGCCCTTCCCCGCCATGGTTTCTAAAAGGACTAATGTTGTTTGCTCAGGCTTCAGTATTCTGTTGAGCATTTCAGCAATCAGCTCTATTCCTGCTTCCATGCCCTGCCCAACATGACTCCCCGGGTGAAAGTTGTAGTAGTTTCCAGGAAGATATTCCATACGCATCATGTCATCAACAAGAATCATATGAGCAAAGTCTCTAACCTTTGGGTCTGCTGAACAAGTATTTAATGTGTAAGGAGCATGTGCAACAAGCTTACCGAAATTATTTTCCTTCGCCAGTTTTAAAAATTTACCGATATCTTCTTCATCAATGGCTTTTGCCGCGCCACCTCTTGGATTTCTTGTAAAAAACTGGAAAGTGTTTGCACCTATGCTCAGGGCTTCCCTGCCCATATTTTCATATCCTTTTGAAGACCCCAGATGACAACCGATATATAGCATGCTTTACCCCCCTGATTAACAATAATACTCTCTGTTTAACTGCCATTTCTATTTGTGTCCTTATTTGGGTCTTTTATCTCTGGATTGAACAGGGTTCTTCCATTTCATAAATTCCTTCCAGTGCGAATACTACTTCTTCACAAATATTGGTGGCATAATCCGCAATTCGCTCAAGGCTTGCTGCAATGAACAGAAACATGATGCACTGCTTTGCATGTTTTGAATCCTTTTCTGCCATTTCCGTCAGCTCCTTATAGATATCTCTGAAAATTTCATCAACGTCTTCATCCGCTTTCCATACTTTTCTTGCCAGGCGGAAGTCTCTGTCTACAAAGGCTTGAATAGCATTTTCCACCATTTTTGCGGCCATATCGGCCATTCTTGGAATGTCCACCAGTTCCTTTATATATTCCTGGTTCTCAAATCTTAAGGTGTATTTCGCAATATCTTCACAGTGATCACCTATTCGCTCAAGGTCTCTGACCATTTTCATGATTGAAATGCAATATCTGAGATCTCCGGCAAGGGGCTGCTGTGTAGCTAAAAACTTATAGCATTTGTCGTTTATCAACTGGTCCATATCATCTATTATTTCGTCGCCGTCTATTACTTTTCTGGCCAGATCCATGTCTTTTTCCTTTAAGGATTTAACAGCATTTATAATAGTTTCATCAACCAGGCTTGTCATTTCTAAAATTTTATCTTTGATAATTCCCAGTTCCTGTTCCATCTGTGGTCTTGGTGTCATGGTAATTCTCCTTTCAATATCATCCAAATCTACCGGTAATGTAATCTTCTGTCTTTGGGTTTTTTGGGTTTGAAAACATTTGTGCTGTATTGTCAACTTCTAAAACTTTGCCGCTTAAGAAAAATGCCGTATTATCGGACACTCTGCCAGCCTGCTGCATATTATGAGTGACAATAACAATCGTGTACTTTAATGCCAGCTCCCCAAGAAGTCCTTCTATTTTTGAGGTTGCGACAGGGTCCAGTGCAGATGTCGGTTCATCCATAAGTATTACTTCCGGTTCGACAGCAAGGCATCTTGCAATACAAAGTCTTTGCTGCTGTCCACCTGAAAGCCCGAGGGCCGATTTATTCAGTCTATCCTTTACTTCTTCCCATAATGCCACCTCTTTTAGAGTTCTCTCTACAATGTGATCTAATGTCTCTTTGTTTTTTTCTCCGTGCACTTTTGGCCCGTAGACGATATTATCATAGATGCTCTTTGGAAACGGATTAGGCTTTTGAAATACCATACCCACCTTTTTCCTTAAATTTATTACATCATAATCTTTGTCATAAATGTCTTCATCATCAAATCTTATGTCTCCCTCTATTGTTACTCCGGGGATTAAGTCATTCATTCTGTTTAAAGTTCTAAGAAATGTAGACTTGCCGCAGCCTGACGGCCCTATTAATGCGGTAATTTTATTTGCGTAAACATCCATGTCAACCTTTTCAAGCGCCTGAAATTTGCCGTAATACAAATCTAATCCCTTTATTTCAAATTTCTTTTCTTCGTTTTCCCTGTTTTCCATATTGTACTTTTCTCCTTTATAAAAAGGTTCCTTTTTATTTTAACTTGTTTAATCAAAGTGCGCCACTAAGCCCTACCTGATTATTAACTTAATTTTATCATACTTCTTGAAATCTGGTTGGCAATCGTGTTTATTATTAATACTATAATAATTAATAAAGCTGCCGTTGCATAGGTTTTTTCTTCTGAAACACCTTCTGATGCAATCATATAAAGATGTAATGCCATGGTTCTCGTTGGATCAAGAAGGGATTCGGCCATTCTCATGGAGCCGCCAATTGTCAGCATGACTGCCGCTGTTTCCCCAATGGCTCTTCCCATTCCAAGAATTAATCCCGTTAACACCCCTGATTTGCAACACGGAAGAGTAACTTTTATAATTGTCTGCCATTTCGTTGCTCCAAGAGATAAACTACCTTCTCTGTAAGACATGGGAACGGTTTTTAAGGATTCTTCTGTCGCTCTGATCAGCGTTGGTAATATCATAATTGTCAGAGTTAATCCACCCGAAAGTACCGACCAGCCAAGTCCCAGAAAAACTACAAAGAACGCAAATCCGAAGAGTCCAAATATGATGGATGGTATTCCTGCCAGCACTTCCGTGAAGAACCTTATCATTCTGACTCCTCTGGTATCTCTTGAATATTCATTAAAATATATGGCAGCAGCTACTCCTATTGGGGTTGCTATTACAAGAGCTACAAGGGTCACATACAGGGTTCCAATTATGATTGGCAGAATACCGCCTTCCTTTCCCATTTTGCTTGGGGACTGAGTTAAAAACTCTGGTGTTATCCCAGGTAGTCCTTTGATCAATATAAATCCCACTATCATTATTAAACTTATTAACGCTAAGGCTGAAAGGAGACCGATTATTCCATAAAAAACAGCATTTTTGGTTTTCTTATTCATCCGTTTACTCCCCCCATTTTTTTCATTACTGCCTGTGCCAGAATATTCAATAACATGATGATAATGAATAATATAATGCCAATTGCAAATAAAGCCTGCTGATGTGTTGGCCCGGCATAAGACATTTCCATTGCGATGGTACCCGTTAGGGTTGCAACGGGGTCTAAAATACTACCCGGCATCTGAGCCACATTACCCGTGATTAAAAGAACGGCCATGGTTTCACCAATTGCCCTGCCCATTGCAAGGATAACCGATGAAAATATCCCTGATTTTGCAGCCGGTACTATTACCTTCATGATTGTTTCCCTTTTGTTTGCACCTAAAGCCAGAGAAGCCTCTCTAAATTCATGAGGGACTGCCGTAATTGCGTTTTCTGATAAACTTACAATGGTAGGCAATATCATGATTGCAAGAATAACAGCACCCGCCAGAATGCTGAATCCGCTAGTATTTAATTCCGGGTTAAATTTTTGAAATATTGGCAGTATGTAGTTTCTTATTGCGGGGACCAAAACAATTAGTCCAAAAAAGCCATAAACAACTGATGGAATTCCTGCCAATAACTCAATTGCTGCTTTAAAAGGCCCGGCAGTTTTTTTTGAGGCAATTTCTGATAAATAAACGGCGCAGGCTATTCCTGTAGGTACTCCTATAATCAAAGCCCCTAAGGTCACAGCTAAGGTCCCTATGATTAATGGCATGATACCAAAAATCTCGTTTGTCGGACTCCAGTCTGTTCCAGTTATAAAATCCATAACCCCATATTGTAATAGGATTGGCATACCCGTCTTAAATATAAAAACAGTAATCAGTGCCACTGATACTGTCGTAACAATGGCACTGATCAATATTAATTTTTCTATGGCTTTTTCATATGATTTCATCTAGTTCACCGAGATAAATCCGTTGTCTACCACTACAGCCTGGCCTTCTTCACTTAAGACAAAATCCAGATATTTTTGTGCTGTTTCCGAAACTTTATCGCCGACCACATAGATAAACGGCCTTGATATTTTATATGTTCCGGCTATTACCATTTCAACCGTCGGCTCTACTCCTTCGATTGATACTGCTTTTACAGTTTCATCCAATGAACCTAAGGATACATATCCAATTGTGTTCGGTGTTGATGATACAGTTGTTTTTACTGATCCGGTTGATGGTTGAATCAATGCACTTGCAACCGTCATATCTGTTTCTTTTCCTGCGTCGTCTTTAACCAGGACTTTTGTTATTTCTGCAAAGGCTCCTCTTGTTCCAGAACCCTCTTCTCTCGATACTACTGTAATAGGAGCATCTGTTCCGCCTACTTCTTTCCAGTTTGTTATTTCCCCGGTATAAATTTGTCTGATTTGTTCTAGCGATAAATCCTTTACTGCAGAGTCTTTATTTACTATTACCGCAATACCATCTAATGCGATTGTTATTTCTTTTGATACTGACCCATCTTCCTCGTCTTTAAGATTTCTTGAAAGTGCCCCAATATCTGCAATTCCTTCTTGTATAGATTTAATTCCCTGTCCTGAACCGCCGCCCTGCACATCCACTGTGTAGTCTGGATTAGCATCCATAAAAACTGCTGCTAATTCTTCTGATAGAGGTTGCACTGATGTTGAACCTGCTGTTACTACACTTCCTCCGGTTTCCGTTCCCGAGTTTCCGCCTCCGCATGCTGCCAGTCCTATCACGGATAATGATACTATCAAACCAAATGCTAACGTCTTTTTAATCTTATTCATCCTTCTACTCTTCATTTAAGTCCCCTTCTTTCTTTAAGGTTATATTGATTCCTTCTTACATGTATATCATATACTTCCCCTGTTAACTCATCATTAAGGTTCATGTTAATTCTTTGTTAATTTCGTTAACTCTATGTTAATCATACCATTAAAATACTCAGTTTATAAACTTATGTTAAGTATAAACCTAAAAAATGTCAGTTAAATGTTCTCTGTAAACATTTTCCGACATTTTTCTTGACAATAAAACAGCTGGATGACCAACTATTTCTTTAAATAAACTGTTTTCCCGCCAACAACTGTCATTTCAGCATTAATATCCTTAATTTCTTCAATGCTGCAGTTCATATAATCACGGTCAATTACTGTGAAATCGGCAAGTTTCCCCTCTTCTAAGCTTCCTTTTATGTTCTCCTCAAACTGTGCTTCCGCTGCCCAGATGGTTGCTGCTTTAAGAGCTTCAATTCGCGTCATGCATTGCTTCGGATACCATCCTCCTTCTGGTTGTCCATCCCTTCCTTTTCTTGTTACAGCAGCATAAAAACCATGATATGGATTAACTAATTCAACAGGAGCATCAGAGCCGTTTACAATATGTAGCCCGGCATCAATTATGTCTCTCCATAAATAAGCTCTTTCTAACCTTCCAGTATCCTTTCCCATTCTTTCTTCCATCATTAATCTGTCAGATGTGCATTGTACTGTCTGCATACTGGGAATAAATTTATACTCTACGGCCTTTTCTATGTGCTTTGGAGTCAGTAACTGATAATGTTCAATTCTATAACGATTATTTTCTGAAGGAAGTTCATCTAATACTTTCGAATAGGCATTAATGACCATTTCCGTTGCTCCATCTCCATTAGCGTGTATTGATATTTGGAATCCATTCATTCTTGCTTCTCTAACATTGTCATACAATTCTTTTTCAGTGTATCTGCTGTTGCCCTTATGACCAGGTCTATCGTTGTAATCCTCTAATAGATATGCACTTCTTGCTCCAGAAGAACCATCTGCAAAAAACTTGATTCCTCTAACCGTTAGATGGTTTTCATAAAGTCCTACTTCTATGCCTTTCTTGTAATAAAACTCAGCTGTTTCTCCCTCTTTGGCGTATACATATAACCTGAGGTCCATTTTTTCAGTTTCACAAAGCAGCTTCATAGCAGCGATTTCTTCAATTGAAGCGCCGGCATCCATAATACTTGTGAATCCATAAGATAATAAATGTTCCTGGCCTTTCATTAATGCTTTAAGTTGGTTTTCTCCTTCATAAGGCGGAATTATTGACATTAACTGCGTACCTGCGTTGTCAACCAATACACCAGTCGGGCTGCCATCATTATTTCTAATTATTTCTCCCCCATCCGGGCTTGGTGTTTCTTTATTAATTTTTGCAAGTTCCAGCGCTTTTGAGTTTGTCCAATAAGCGTGACAGCAGGTTCTTATAATGCACACAGGATTATTTGGTGCGGCTGCATCCAAGTCCTCTTTCATCGGGAATGTTGTATCGTTCCAAATTTCATTGTTCCAGCCTCTTCCAAGTATCCAGGTTCCTGGTTTGATAGCCGCGGCTTTTTTTCTTACTTCTTCAATTATTTCTTCCTTCTGTTTAAACAACGCATCAATTTCAATAAGAGATTGACTCAGCCAGCCAAAGTGGGTGTGTCCCTCTATCAACCCGGGGAGTACGGTTTTACCCTTTAAGTCAATAATCTTTGTGTTTTCCGTCTTAAACTGCATTGCTATTTCATCTGTTCCAACATAAATAAGCCTGTCATTTTTGATAACCAGCGCGTTAGCCTTGGTAAAATCCTTGTCCACCGTGTAGATATTGCCATTGAAATAAATTGATGTTGCTCCCGAAAAAGTCATATTATTGCCTTCCATTGATAAAATAAAATCACCCACCTATCTGAAATTATTATTTTTTCTCTAATCCTTCATTACTATGAATTCCTTCACCGCCTGAATGGTTCGATCTATTTCACTTTGGATATTGTATGGCGCAAGCCCAATTCGAACCAGCCCGCCGCTGGCTTCAAGCTTCAGAACATTTGTAATGGTTTCTATGGCATAATAATCCCCGTCCCAGACGAAAAGTCCTTTTTCTGCAAGGTATTTTGCCACCTCATTAGAGTTTACACCTTCTATATTAAAGGATACCGTTGAAGTTCTAGGATGTCCTGATTTAGGTCCGAAAACCTTTAGACCTGGAAGTTTGGCAAGTTCAGTTCTCAGCTGAACAGCAAGGCCCGTTTCGTATTCATCAATTGCCATCATTCCGGCAACGACATACCTTCTTCTGCCTGAAAGCCCCTTTAATTCCTCTGCATAGAATTCTTCGTGGTTTCTACCGATGTCTGCAATAAATTCAACAGCTTCTGCTGCTCCCGCGGCAAGTTCCATAGCCGGCGTTCCTGTTTCCAATTTAAATGGCATTTCTGTGTTGTCATCAGCTATTACTCTGACAGTTTTAATGGTATCTCCCACTGACTTCTTCACATACATTACCCCGTAATGCGGGCCGAAAAATTTATAGGCTGAACATAGAAGAATGTCTGCATCGATTGCCTTAACGTCAATTGGTCTGTGAGGTGCGTAATGCACAGCATCCACTACCGTAATTGCACCAAATTTATGCGCTTCGTCAATGAATTTTTTCACATCTGAAATTGTTCCGCAGGAATTTGCAGCCCAGTTAACCGCAAAAACTTTTGTTTTATCTGAAAGTTTTGCCTTGAAATCCTCAAAGTCCAAAGTAATTGTGTCCGTATTGATTTTCACGCTTTTCACGATAATGCCAAAATCTTCAAGAGTTCTCCATGGAGACCTGTTCCCCTCGTGATCAATATCCGTAATCAGCACCTCATCTCCAGGCTTCATGGTTCGGACAAGCCCCAACGCCAGTTTGAAGTTGTTAGAGGAGGTGTTGGCTCCAAAAGCCACTTCTTCTGGACTGCAGTTAAAGAAGTCTGCGTAAACTTCCCTTGCCTGCCAGTAAAGATGATCACTTTCCACTGAAGTCTTGAAAACTCCATGTGAATTGGCATTTCTGTAATATAAATAATCATTAATTTTTTCAACGACTCTTCTTGGAACCTGTGTCCCCCCCGGGCCATCTAAAAATGCCGCTGGAATACCGTTTACAGTTTTGCTTAATGCAGGAAACTGCTCCCTAATCTCATCAACCTTAAATTTAAATTCTCTCATATTTTACTCCTTTAATTAACCAATTAAACCAATTCATTAGTTATGATTATAGTTTACTATTGATAAATTGTCTATATTGTAATATTTTTCAATATATCTTTTTCAATTAAAAAGTAGTATTATAAGAACATAAAATAAAAGACGGAGGGTCATATGGCAACAGATTCTGATTGTATCGTTTTAGAAAAAATTAATAAATTTTTCGGTGACAAGCAGGTGCTGAGCAATATTTCACTAAAAATCCCAAAAGGTTCAATTTATGGCTTGCTGGGTCCTTCCGGGTGTGGGAAAACCACTACAGTGAAAATCATGGCAGGAATTTTGAGTGCCACCTCTGGCAGTACCTGGGTTTTAGGCGGTGAAATGCCCGATTTGTCTTTGATGAGCAAAATAGGTTATCTTGCTCAGTCAGATGCACTTTACACCAGCCTGAACGGGGTTGAAA
>Ga0209386_1001009_pt1 | contig 12480 bp, 10 predicted proteins | sample NGEPertwo_FD_184510 | JGI IMG/M metagenome (GOLD analysis project Ga0209386, IMG submission 184510) | Arctic peat soil microbial communities from the Barrow Environmental Observatory site, Barrow, Alaska, USA - NGEE Permafrost154B-two... | ecosystem: Environmental > Terrestrial > Soil > Wetlands... | reverse complement strand
TGGCGGCGCAGCCCAGCTGGGCTGCGAGCGCGTCGATGACGGTGCCGACGATGACCTCGTGGGGCACCTCGCGGCTCTCCACGGTGATGTCGGCGTTGGCATAGACGGGATTGCGCTCGGCCATCAGCCTCCTCATCACGGTCTCGGGGTCGCCGACCGCAAGCAAGGGCCGGTGGTCGCGCCGTTGCACGCGCTTCAGGAGAACGCGCAATTCGGCCTTGAGCCATACCGAGACACCGCACGCCTCGATGTTGGCTCGCGTCTCCGGGTTCATATAGGCGCCACCGCCGGTGGCAAGCACTTGTGGGCCGGCCTCCAACAACCGGGCGATGACTTTCCGCTCGCCCTCGCGGAAATAGGCCTCGCCGTGCTCGGCGAAGATCTCCTTGATGCTCTGGCCCGCCGCCAGCTCGATCTCGCCGTCGGCGTCAAGAAACGGCAGGTCGAGGCAATTTGCCAGCCGTCTGCCGACCGCAGTCTTGCCGGCGCCCATCAGGCCGATCAGCACGATTGAGCGCGAGCCCAAGGATTGGCGGATTTGGGCCAGCCGCGCTGCGCGGTCGTCTTTGTTGTGTTCGGCCAAGCTTAGGGTCATCTTCGAAGGGCGGGCCTTATTTGTCCCATGCTGACAGGGCAGTGTCGAATCGTCCATGATGCGATTTGAGGGTTAAGGTGCCCGGTAGTTTTGAGTCATAATGCGGCCCGGTTCGGGACGAATAGACAGTTAGGAACACGAGCGCCTCAATGCCAACACTGTTTCGTTTCCTCATGGTCTTAGGGACGATCGTCGGAGTCGTCGCTGGAAGCCTCTATGTGCTCGCCGAATACTTTCAGCCAGATCCTAAAGAAATCTCCAAATCTCTGCGCAACGTCAGGGCCGAGCCCATCGAGACGGGTGCCACGGCTTCGACCACCGAGGCGCCGTCCATGGTCGCGCCGCCCAGCCATCGCGCGCAATAGGCTCTCCGCGCCCGCTGACCTCGGTCAGGCGTCGGCGCGCGGCTGCCTCCTCCCACTTAGGGCTTAGAGCCGTGGCCGGGGCGAAAGGCTCAAAAGGGGCGGGCGCCTCGGAGCTTGGGCTGTTTCTCGACATGCTCATGGCCGAGCGCGGCGCGGCGGCCCACACGATCGAGGCCTATACGCGCGATATCTCCGATTTCCTCGCTTACCTCGCGAGCCAAGGGGTCGGTGCGCGGGGGGCTGATGCCGATCATTTGCGCGGCTATCTTGAGGGGTTAGCGGGCCGAGGGCTTGCGCCGACCTCGCGCGCCCGGAAACTCTCCGCCATCCGTCAGTTCTTCCGCTTTCTCCTCGGTGAGGGCTTGCGCGCCGACGATCCATCATCGGCCATCGACAGCCCGAAGCTTGGCCGGCCGCTGCCCAAGATCCTATCTCTCGCCGAGGTCGAGACGCTGATCGAGACGGCGAAGCAGGCTGGCTTGGCCGCCGACGAGGGCTTGGCGCGGCGCCGGGCGCTTCGGCTCTATGCGCTGATCGAGACGCTATATGCCTCGGGATTGCGGGTCTCGGAGCTGATCGCGCTCCCGCGCAACGTGCTCACCGCCGACGACCGGGTGCTGACCATCAAGGGCAAAGGCGGCCGCGAACGGCTCGTGCCGCTCAACGCGGCGGCGCGGGAGGCGCTGGGCGCCCATCTTGCGGCCCTCGACGAGGCACAGGCAGCCGGCGAAAGCACTTCGGCATGGCTGTTTCCCACCGGCGACGGCGGCCAGCATCTAACCCGCCAGCGCTTCGGCCAGGCGTTGAAGGCGCTTTCGCTCTCAGCGGGGCTCGATCCGGCTCGGGTCTCGCCGCACGTGTTGCGCCATGCCTTCGCCAGTCACCTGCTGGAGCGGGGGGCGGATTTGCGCACGGTGCAGCAGCTTCTCGGCCACGCCGACATCTCGACCACGCAGATCTACACCCATGTCATCGAGGAGCGCCTGCGCCGGCTCGTGGAGGAGCATCACCCACTGGCTCAGGCACATTTAACCAAACGCCGCTAATCTCTTCGCAGTGGGCCTTGAGCGCCTCACCAGTTGACAGGGTATCTTAGCAAGGCCACTTACAACCGAATTCGCGCTGCCTTTCTTCTGTCTTAGTCGATGCTCCCCGTGAAAACGGGGTCCCCCAAGGGGTCTAGTCAAGCCGCATGCGTACCTATCTCGATTTCGAAAAGCCGATCGCGGAGCTTGAGAGCAAGGTCGCCGAGCTGAAAGCGCTCGCCGGCGAGCAGGCCTCCGTGGCCATTGCCGACGAACTCGTCAGGCTCGAGGGCAAGGCCAAGGAAACGCTTCAGGAGACCTATGCGGAGCTGACGCCGTGGCAGAAGACGCAAGTCGCCCGTCACCCGGAGCGCCCGCACTTCAAGCATTACATCAAAGGGCTCGTGCGCGACTTCACGCCGCTCTCGGGCGACCGCTATTTCGGCGAGGACGAAGCGATCATCGGCGGCATCGGGCGGCTGTCGGGCCGCTCGGTCATGGTCATCGGCCACGAGAAGGGCTCCGACACCGAGGGCCGCATCAAGCATAATTTCGGCATGGCGCGGCCTGAGGGCTACCGCAAGGCGGTGCGCCTGATGGAGATGGCCGACCGCTTCTCGCTGCCCGTCATCACCCTTATCGATACGGCGGGCGCCTATCCGGGCATTGGCGCGGAGGAGCGCGGCCAGGCCGAGGCGATCGCTCGGTCCACCGACTGCTGCATGGGCCTGCGCGTGCCGGTTCTGTCGCTGATTATCGGCGAGGGCGGCTCAGGCGGCGCGGTGGCCATCGCCACGGCGAACCGCATCTACATGCTGGAGCATTCGATCTACACGGTGGCCTCGCCTGAGGCCGCGGCGTCGATCCTGTGGCGCGATTCGACCCGGGCCGTGGATGCCGCCACGAATATGAAAATCACCGCTCAGGACCTGCTAAGGCTCAGAATTGTCGATGGAATCATCCCCGAGCCGGTCGGTGGGGCCCATCGGGACGCGGTTGGCGTGGTGAAGGCCGCAGGCGATGTCCTGGTCCAGGCCCTATCCGAATATGACGACCTTGCGCCGGACGCGATTCGCAAGCAAAGGCGCGAAAAGTTCCTGGCCATGGGCCGGGCCGTCTGAGGCACGCCTCAAGCCCCCAAAAGGCGCCTTATTTTTAGTCCACTTCAGACCCCGGCGAGCGTATTATAATAGGTCAAAATCGGGGGAGCCGGGGGCGTGGCGCGACTGTCCGCTAACGTCTCCGTAACCCATCAAATTGATGTTGGCCGAAGTGCGCGAGGGGCACTGCGTATGCTTCGTTCAGGGTTTGTCACGGCCGTAATCGCGGTGAGCGTGGTGGCTGTCGCCGCCGCGCTTTCTGGCTGTGGTCAATTCTCGCCGCCCTACATGAAGCCGCTGTCGGCGCAAACGCGCGCGTTGCTCGCCGACAAGGGCATGACCGAGGAGCAGCCAGTCCTCATCCGCATCTTCAAGGCCGAGTCCGAGCTCGAAGTGTGGAAGCAGAAGGACGACGGCCACTACTACCACTTCAAGACCTATCCGATCTGCGCCTATTCCGGCGGGCTGGGACCGAAGGTGAAGCAGGGCGACCGGCAAGCGCCCGAAGGCTTCTACTTGATCGATCGTGACTTGCTGAACCCGCGCAGCAAATATCACCTCGCGTTCAATACCGGATTTCCCAACGCCTATGACCGCTCGCTTGGCCGGACCGGCTCCAATCTGATGGTGCATGGCGATTGCACGTCGTCGGGTTGCTACGCCATGACCGATGCGGTGATCGAGGAGATCTACATCCTGGCGCGCGAGGCGCTAGCCGGCGGCCAGGAGAACTTCCAGCTGCATGCGTTTCCGTTCCGCATGACCGCGGCAAATCTGGCGGCGCACCGCGAGGACGATTGGTACGACTTCTGGGCCAACCTGAAGGAAGGCTACGATTACTTCGAGACGACGCGGTTAGCGCCCAATCTCGCGGTGTGCGGCAAGCGCTACGTCGTCAACGCGGCCTTCGACGGACGCCCGAGTGCGTCAAGGGCGTGTCCAACTTTCCGGAAGCTGCCGATGGTGGCGTTCAAGCCGTCGAAAGAGAGTGGCAAGAAGATCACGTCGCAAGCCTCGCTGGGCAAGCCGCTTGGCAGCGTCATGAGCTTGAGCTTCGGGTCGATCAAGCCCGTCTATCGCGCGATGACATTGGGGCCGGCGACGCCATCCACCGCCAAGAGCAAGAACAAGAGCAAGAAATAGCGGCGTCGATCGACACGCAACGCGCGCTATACTCCATCGTCTGACCTCTTTCGTTTGGCTTCTGATCGGCGATGTTGCGGCGTCTTTTCGTCTCCCTTGTTCTCGTGGCGCTGGCCGGCGGCGCATATTTTCTGCTGAGCCCGCAGGGACGGCAACTCATCGACCGCGTGCACGTCAGCATGATGCGGGCCGAGCACAAGGCGCGCCATCGTGCCGGTCAGCCGCTCAGCGGTACGCCGGACCTCGCCCGGCTCGATCAGCGTCTCCAGGCGGCGGGCATCGCGCCCGGCGTGCCCATCTACATCCGCGTCTTCAAGCTCGAGTCCGAGCTTGAGCTGTGGGTCGAGAAGGACGGGCGCTTCGAGCGGTTCGCCACCTATCCGATCTGCCTATGGTCGGGGCGGCTCGGGCCGAAGCTCAAGGAAGGCGACCGGCAAGCGCCGGAGGGCTTCTACACGGTGAGCAAGGATGCGCTTAATCCGAACAGCCGCATGCACCTCTCCTTCAATCTCGGCTTCCCCAATGTTTACGACCGGGAGAAGGGGCGCACCGGCTCGTTCCTGATGGTACATGGCGGCTGCACCTCGATCGGCTGCTACGCCGTGACCGATGACGTGGTCGACGAGGTTTGGCGGTTCGTCACCGCGGCCCTCGATCAAGGCCAGACGCGCATTCCGGTGCATGCCTTCCCGTTCCGCATGACGGAGCGAAACTTGCGGTTACGCCAAGGCGACAAATGGAGCGGCTTCTGGGCCGACCTCAAGCAAGGCTACGACCTGTTCGAGGTGAACAAGGTGCCGCCGGTGGTCAGCGTGTGCGACGGGCGCTACGCGTTCGAGGACGGTAGTGCGGCGACGGTGGAAAGCGCGGTCGAGGATCGCTGTCCGTCCGGCATCGTCGACAATTCGTGACGCGCTAGAGCGGCCAGAAATACAGAATGAGCGGCGTGCCGGCGATGAGCACGATGACGGAAAGCGGCAGGCCGAGCCGCCAATAGTCACCGAAGCGGTAGCCGCCCGGCCCCATCACCAGCGTGTTGCACTGATGCCCGATGGGCGTGAGGAAGTCGCACGCGGCCCCGATCGCCACGGCCATGAGGAACGGATCGGGATTGTAGTCCAGATTCGTGGCGAAGGTCGCCGCGATGGGCGCCATGACCAGCACGGTGGCGGCGTTGTTGAGGAAGGGCGTCACCGCCATGGCGGCGGCAATCAGCAGCGCCAGCGCGCCCCAGGCGGGCAACGACATGGCCGTGTCCGACAGCCAGGCGGCGATGAGATCGGTGCCGCCGGTGGTGCGGAGCGCGTCACTGACCGGGATCAGCGCGCCGAGCATCACCAGGATCGGCCATTCGATCGCGTCATAAGCCTCGCGCAAGGAGAGCGAGCGGAAGAGCAGCAGCATCACGGCGGCGCCGAAGAAGGCGATGGCCACGGGAACCAGGTTGAAGGCGACCAGCCCCATGGCCACGGCGAGAACGCCGATGGGCACGAGGCTGCCTTTGCGGCCGATGCGAAGATCGCGCTCGGCCAGCGGCAAGCAATGCAGCTCGCCCAGGGTCTCCGGCATGATGGAGAGATTGCCTTGCAGCACGATGACGTCGCCGGCCCGCAGCTTCACCGTGCGCAGGCGGTTGGCGATGCGCCGCCCGGTGCGGCTCACGGCGAGCAGGCTGATACCGTAATGATCGTAAAGCCGCAATTGGCCGACGGATGAGCCAATCAGCTGGGAAGCCGGCGTGATGACTGCCTCCATGATGCCGATCTCGTCGGTCGGCGTGTCCGAGGCTCTGCGGTCCTCGTCGCGCAGCAGGGTGAGCTTCTCCAGCGCGACGATACGTTCGAGCGCGGACGGCTCGCCGCGGATGATGAGAATGTCGTCGGGCTTGATCACCACGTTGGCGGCCGGCTCGGCGCGCCGCTTGCCGGCGCGGACCAGGGTGATGACCTCGATCTCGCTCTCGCCGAGATCCTCGAGCGCCTTCACGGTCAGGCCCGCGGCGGGGGACTCCTTGGGTACCGTGACCTCCGTGGTGTAGCCCGACAGATTGAAGGCGGCATCCATGGAGACGGCGCCCTTGCGGTCCTTGGGCAGGAGGCGCCAGCCGAAGATCAAAAACACAAAGCCCATCACCGCCAGGCTAGCGCCCACCGGGGTGAAGTCGAACATGTGGAAGGGCTCGCCAAGGATCTGCTCACGAACCCGCGATACGATGATGTTGGGCGAGGTGCCGACCAGGGTGACGATGCCGCCGAGCAGCGCGCCGAACGACATGGGCATCAGCAGAGACGAGGGCGACGTCCCGGTGCGGCGAGCGAACTGGAAGGCGATGGGCATCAGCATGGCCAGCGCGCCGATATTCTTGACGAAGCCCGAGAGCACCGTGACGGAACCAACCAGGGCGATGATCTGCCGGTAGACGTTGGTGAGGTAGGGCCCCAGCATACGGACGACCCGCTCGATCACGCCCGACTGCCCCACGGCGGCGCTGACTACAAGCGCGCTGGCGATGATGATGACGATGTCGTCGCTGAAGCCCGAGAAGGCTTTGTCCGGCGGGACGACGCCGGCGGCGATGGCAGCCAGCAGGGACAGCACGGCGACGAGGTCGTAGCGGAGGCGCCCCCAAATGAAGAGCGTCATCATGCCGATGATGACCGCGAAAGCGAGCGCTTGGTCGAGAGTCATGTCGTTTGAGGATCCCCTGCCGTCGCGGACGAAAGCGTCCAAGCGCCGTTCCGGTTCCCGCGTGGTCCGGATTCGTTCCAAGGCGCTTGGAACAGCGCCCAATTCTTAGTGCGGACGGGGGGCCTTAGCTATAGGTGCCGTGGCAGTGCTTGTATTTCTTGCCGGACCCGCACGGGCAGAGCGCGTTGCGCTGCACCTTGCCCCAGGTCGCGGGGTCGCCGGGTTTGACAGCCGTTGTGGCTTTGAGCGCGCGCGCGGCTTTCGCCGCGTCCCTGCCGTTACCGCCGGCATTGGCGGCCTCTAGGGCGAACTCGTCCTGGCCGGTGATTGGATCGATGTGATGCGCCTCCATGGGGGGCAGGTCGCTGGCATCAAGCGCGGGTACGTCGTCCCGCTTGGCGAGCTCCACATGCATCAGCTGTCCGGTCACGGCCTCGCGGAGCCGCGCGAGCATTTGCTCGAACAGGGTGAAGCTCTCGCTCTTGTACTCGTTCAGCGGGTCGCGCTGGCCGTAGCCACGCAAGCCGATGACCTGGCGCAGATGCTCCAACGTCACGAGATGCTCGCGCCACAGCCCGTCCAGGGTCTGCAGGAGCACGGCGCGCTCGATCTGACGCATGATCTGGGGGCCGAACTCCGCCGCCTTCTTCGCGGCCCGCTCGTCGGTCGTCTTGATCAGCCGCTCGTGGATCTCGGCTTCGCCGATTCCTTCCTCCGCGGCCCAATCGGCGAGCGGCAGGTCGATATCGAAGATGTTGTGGACCTGCTCTTTCAGCCCCTCGATATCCCACTGCTCGGCGTAGGACTTCTCGGGGATGGCTTGAGCGACCATGTCGTCGACGACGTGGCGGCGCATCTCGCCGATGGTCTCGTTGAGATCGGAGTCGCCCAACAGCTCGCGGCGCTGTTCGAAGATCGCCTTGCGCTGATCGTTCATCACGTTGTCGTATTTGAGCAGGTTCTTGCGGATGTCGAAGTTGCGGGCCTCGACCTTCGCTTGCGCCTTTTCGAGCGCCTTGTTGATCCAGGGGTGGACGATGGCCTCGTCCTCCTTGAGCCCGAGAGCCTGGAGCATGCCGTCCATGCGCTCGGATCCGAAGATGCGCATGAGGTCGTCCTCGAGCGACAGGAAGAAGTGCGAGCGCCCCGGGTCACCTTGACGTCCCGAGCGGCCGCGCAGCTGGTTGTCGATGCGGCGGCTTTCGTGGCGCTCGGTGCCGATGACGAACAGGCCGCCGGCTTCAAGGGCCTGTTGCTTCTTCTTGGCGATGCCGGCGGCGATCTCGCTGTGCTTCTTCTCGATCTCCGCGGGGCTCGGCTCCTTGCCCTTCTCAGTCTGCTCGGCGAGCCAGTTGTCGAACAACATGTCAGGGTTGCCGCCGAGCTGGATGTCGGTGCCGCGGCCGGCCATGTTGGTGGCGATGGTCACGGCGCCGGGAACGCCGGCCTGGGCGATGATACGGGCCTCCTGCTCGTGGTAGCGCGCGTTCAGCACATTGTGCGGAACCTTGTCCTTCTTGAGCATTGCGGCCAGGAGCTCCGACTTCTCGATCGAGGTGGTGCCGACCAGCATGGGCTGGCCCTTCTTTTGCGCCTCCTTGATGAGTGCGATGATCGCCCGGTACTTCTCCTGTGCGGTGCGGTAGACCTCGTCGTCCTCGTCCTTGCGGATCATGTCGGCGTTGGTCGGCACTTCAACCACGTCGAGGCCGTAGATATCGATGAACTCGTCGGCCTCGGTGGCAGCCGTGCCGGTCATACCGCCGAGCTTCTCGTAGAGGCGGAAGAAGTTCTGGAAGGTGATGGTGGCCAGCGTCTGGTTCTCGGGCTGGATGGTCACATGCTCCTTGGCCTCGAGCGCCTGATGCAAGCCTTCCGAAAAGCGCCGGCCGGACATCATGCGGCCGGTGAACTCGTCGATGATGACCACCTCGTCGTTCTTGACGATGTAATCGCGGTCCTTGAGGAAAAGCTTGTGGGCGCGCAGCGCCTGCTGCACGTGGTGAACCACGCTGACGTTCTCTACGTCGTAGAGCGACTCGCCCTTGAGCAGATCGGCCTTGGTCAGGAGCTGCTCGACATGCTCGTTGCCGGCCTCGGTCAGGCTCACGTGGCGGGTCTTTTCGTCGAGTTCGAAGTCTTCGGCGACCAGCTCGGGAATGAACACGTCGACGGTGGTGTAGAAGTCGGAGCGGTCGTCGAGCGGGCCGGAGATGATCAGCGGCGTGCGCGCCTCGTCGATGAGGATCGAGTCGACTTCGTCGACGATCGCGAAGTAGTGGCCGCGCTGCGCCATCTCGGTATAGGCGTATTTCATGTTGTCGCGCAGATAGTCGAAGCCGAACTCGTTATTGGTGCCGTAGGTGACGTCGCAGGCATATTGGGCTTTGCGCTGCTCGTCGTTCATGTCGTGCACGATGGTGCCGACGGTGAGGCCGAGGAACTCGTACACCGCGCTCATCCAGGCGGCGTCGCGGCTGGCCAGATAGTCGTTGACGGTGACGACGTGCACGCCGCGCCTGGTCAGCGCGTTGAGATAAACCGGCAGGGTGGCCACCAGCGTCTTGCCCTCGCCGGTCTTCATCTCGGCGATACGGCCTTCGTGCAGGACCATGCCGCCGACTAGCTGAACGTCGAAGTGACGCTGGCCAAGCGCGCGCTTGGCGGCCTCGCGAACCGTGGCGAAGGCCTCGGGGAGCAGATCATCGAGCGTCTCCCCTTTGGCGAGCCGCTGGCGGAACGCCTCGGTGCGGGCGCGGAGCGCCTCGTCCGACAGCGCGGCGACTTCCGGCTCCAACGCGTTGATGGCGTCGACCGCGCCCACATATTGCTTGAGCTTGCGGTCGTTGGCGGAGCCGAAGACCTTGGTGGCGAGGGCGCCAAAGGAAAGCATCGATCTGTAGCCTTTTATGGCATGAGACGGTCCCATAGGGCTTTGCGACGAAAGCCCTTGAGGCCGTGTGGTGTCTTGAGCGCGCCGGTCCCTGCCAGTCCTCGCCAAGCCTTGAGAAAAGTGACGAAAAATGCCGGGGATCAGCGCGGTTGAGACATAAGAGGCGCCCTTAGCCTTGTCAACGCGCGCTCCGTCGCCCTCCCGGCGGGAGAAGGCGGCGGACGGAGGGGGCCCTATCGAGGCTAGGCCGGCTCTTTCGAGGCGCCCGCGCGTGACGCACCGATTTCGTCCAGGTGCTTCTGGAGCGATAGCTTGCTCAGGCTCTGGAGCGGGAGATTGACGAAAATCGAGAGGCGCTGGTTGAGCATGCGGTACGTGTCGTCGAAGGCGAAGGCGCGCATCGCCTCGGTGCCGTCGACCGCCGCCGGGTCCGGCACGCCCCAATGGGCGGTCATCGGCTGACCGGGCCAGATGGGACAGACCTCGTTGGCCGCGTTGTCGCAGACCGTGAACACGAAATCGAGCTTGGGCGCGCCGGCTTGCGCGAACTCCTCCCACGACTTCGAGCGGAGCCCCGACACGTCGTAGTTCAGCCGCTTGAGAAGATTAAGGGCATGCGGATTGACCTTGCCGGTCGGTATGCTGCCGGCGCTATAGGCATGAAACCGGCCCATTCCCTCGCGATTGAGGATGCTTTCGGCCAGGATGGACCGCGCCGAGTTGCCGGTGCAGAGAAACAGGACATTGAGGGGTTCTTGGCTGCTGACGACCTTCATGGTGGTTTCCTCCGGCTAGTTGGCGCAACACGCGGCGAGGGTGGATTCAATCGCCGGCGCGCAGACGGACGGCTCCCCCTGGCAGCAATCCGCCACCAGGAACGACAGCAGCTCGCGCGTTCCGTCCAGGTCCACCCCATAGATCACGGAGCGGCCCTCTTTGCGGGCGGTCACGAGCTTGCCCCTGGAGAGAATGGCAAGATGCGATGACATCGTATTGTGGGGCACGGCCAGCGCGCGGGCGATGTCGCCCGCCGCCATTCCCGCTGTCCCGCTGCGAATGAGCAGGCGGAAGACCTTGAGACGGCTCTCCTGAGCCAGGGCGCCGAGCGCACCGACGGCATGTGATACGTCCATGTATCCAGACATATCGAAATGATGACTTGCCGTCAATTCCCCCGCTTGGCAATGCGCGAGCCCAACGCTAAAGAAGACGCAGGGGAAGCGCCCAAACCCGCTCGCCTGCGCTTCGTATGGAGCAAGAAGCAGCGAGCAGAAGACGAGGACTCATCCTGTGAAAACTTGGTCATCTCTGCTGCTTTTTGCAGCCTCCATCGCTCTTGTGTCGCTGCCGGCCGCCGCCGAGGACGATCCGGTCATGGCGCGGGTCAACGGCGTCGAGATCAAGCAGTCCGATCTGGATTTCGCCACCGCCGAAATCGGGCCGCGGCTCGCAACCATCAGGCCCGAAGATCGGCACCGGGTTTTGCTGCAATTCGTCATCGAGAATGAATTGATGGCGGGGGCCGGCGAGAAGGACAATCTGGACAAGACCGACACGTTTCCTGCGCGCGTCAAATATCATAGGCGGCGTGCGTTGCGCGATGCGTTCTACGACGCGGGCATTACCGGTGCCGTACCGGAAGCCGACGCCAAAAAGGTCTACGACGAGAAGATCGCCGGCATGAAGCCCGAGCAGGAGGTGCATGCCAAGCACATCCTGGTGGACACCGAGGAAGAGGCCAAGGAGGTCGCTGAGCGGCTGAAGAAGGGCGAGGACTTCGCCACGCTCGCCAAGGAGAAGTCGAAGGACACCAATGCGAAGGGCGGCGATCTCGGGTTCTTCAGCCGCGGTCAGATGCCGACGCCCGTCGAGGAGACGGCCTTCGCGCTCGAGGTCGGCCAGATCTCCGATCCCGTCCAGACGCCGTTTGGCTGGCACATCATCAAGGTCGAGGAGAAGCGCGATCAGGCCCTGCCGAGCTTCGACGAGGTCAAGGAAGCCATCATCGCCCAGCTCGTGGCGCAAAAGGCGCAACAGGTGGTGACCGGTTTGCGTGATGCGGCCGAGATCGAAATCGTCGATCCGAAGATCAAGCGGGCGATGGACGATGCCGCATTGCGCGGCGAAGCGCCGCCGCTGCCTGAGCCAGAGGACAACGAGGATCACTAAGCGGTCCGCCATCAGCCGTCTGAATTGAGACTTGGCTAAGATCTCGCCATTCGCGCCCACGCGGCCGCCTGAGCTACCGGTCATCGACGGGGTGCGGATGGCCGCGTGCGCGGCGGGCATCCGCTATCCCGGCCGGACGGATCTTCTCTTGGCGCTGTTCGACCCGACGACCACGGTCGCCGGCGTCCTGACCCAATCGAAGACGGCTTCGGCGGCGGTCGAGTGGTGCCGGGCCCACCTCAAGCACGGCATGGCGCGCGCGCTCGTGGTCAATTCCGGCAATGCCAATGCCTTCACCGGCATGCGTGGCCGCGAGACGGTGACGCGCACGGCCAAAGAAGCGGCCGCGGTGGCCGGTTGCCTGGAGGCGGATGTCTATATCGCGTCCACCGGCGTGATCGGCGAGCCGCTCGATCCAGATAAGTTCGTCGGGCTGCTCGATGGTCTTGCCGGACAAGCTCAGGCGGACGCCTTCGAGATGGCGGGCCGCGCAATCATGACC
>Ga0209386_1001008_pt1 | contig 12486 bp, 13 predicted proteins | sample NGEPertwo_FD_184510 | JGI IMG/M metagenome (GOLD analysis project Ga0209386, IMG submission 184510) | Arctic peat soil microbial communities from the Barrow Environmental Observatory site, Barrow, Alaska, USA - NGEE Permafrost154B-two... | ecosystem: Environmental > Terrestrial > Soil > Wetlands... | reverse complement strand
TGCTGGTTTGCGCAATAATCACGAACGGATAGACCGGATTCCAAAAACCCGTCATAGATGGATAAAAATTGTTTCGCTTTTAACATCGCTTGGTTTTAATTTGAAAACCAAACTTAGAACCAAAAAAATCAATTCAAAATACGGTGTTCACCGAATGCTTACTCCCTACCTTCTCTCTGCTGTTGATGAAGGGCTTCAATTTCGTTGTGCTACCGCTTGGAACGGTAAAAATACAGTTATTCCGCTCCCGCGAAATGCTTCATGACCTTCTTCAAAACACTGAAATGGCACAATAAACGCATTAGGTCTTGAAAACTTCCTGAAAATTGCTATTTAAGTATCTGTTCCCGGGAAGAAGTAGATTTTAACACTTCCCCAAAATGATTTAACAACATTTTTTATTTTAAATCTTACAAATTTCATCAACTATAGAACCGGCGAAATGTCGGTTTTTTTTGTCCTTTCCTTCTACATCCCCTCCATCTATCTTTACCCATAATCCGTGTAATCCTTTTCAAATCCGTGTAATATGGAACCTATACAATTTATCAATCGTAATCTCGCACTCAAAGAGTTCGAGTTAAAAGATGCCCCAATGGAAAGCAGGTCACTTTCTCCATCAAGTTTGTGAAGAAAAACGGTGAGCTTGTTTTCATTCCCCGTGCTGTCGCTGCCGGTTTACGCTTTAATATGCGTGATAACAGCATGCGCGGGGTTCTCCCGGTTGATCACCAGAACAATCCTTCTGGTCATGTAACACCCATTCATATTGACGGTATCATTGAGTGGAATGGTAAAAAAATACGCATGTAGGGACGATCCTGCGTGATCGCCTTTTACTCCTTAAAATAACTTTGATGGCAGAAATCTTATTCAACAACGCCGGCGTCCCGTTGATCGCTTATGGTAAGAGTTACCAGGCTGCAACAACAGGTACCCCCTTCCGAAAAACCAAAGAATGTATTACAGCCCAAATACCCCGATGAGGAATACCTTATAGTCGGGGATACCAAAATAGCGGCCTGGGGGAATAACAACGATTTTCCATCAATGGCTGACCAGGTGATCAGCAGCGTTGGGGTTTTAAATACGGGTTTGAAATTTACCCGTAACTTCACGCTGGGGCAGAGTATCTTTGCCTGTACCGTGACTGATTTTGATGAGTCGGGTAATGAGGTTCTTTCCCAGGTGAAGGATAAGTCATTGATCACCTTTGCCAATTCACGGCTGGTACGCCGTTTTATGTCTAAGGCTTTGCGCGATTACCTGAAATTCGGCTGCGCCTTCGTTCAGGTAATCATGAATGCTGATGGCAGCAAAGTGGTGGGTATTAATACTATCAATGCCAAATATTGCCGTTTAAGCATTGCAGATCAGAATGGGGTGATTCAAAAATGCGTTGTTTCGGGGAAATGGCCCGATTCTCCCGGGCAGGATCAATTCCAGGTATTTGATGTACTGGATGAATACGATCCTTTTGCGGACCTTCAGCGCCGAAGGTGGGCGCAAAAAACAGCGGGTAAATCGTTCATCTTTGTGATCCGTGATTCCTGGGAGAGCGGTGAGTATTATAGTTCCGCGATCTGGTGGGCTGTCTACCTTGCCGGGTGGATCGATATTGCCAAAAAGGTTCCCTCTTTTCTGAAGAAGGCTTACGAAAACCAGATCACGTGGAAATGGCACATCCAAATTCCGTACGCTTTCTGGGATAAGCAGTTTCCGGCGATACAGTTTGCAACCACAGAACTCCGCAAAGCGGCTATTGAATCCTATATGGACAGCATTAAATCGAACCTGTGTGGTACCGAAAATGCGGATAAGCCCATATTCACGTTTTTTGATATCAATCCTCAAAATGGAAAAGCAGAAGAGCAATGGATCATTAAACCGCTGGAGAACAAATTAAGCAATGAGCAGAACCTGGTCACTTCCGCTGCCGCCAATTCAGAGATCATGTTCTCCATTATGGTCAATCCCAATGTGTTGGGTGCAGGAATGCCGGGTGGTACCTATGCCGGTAACCAGGGAGGAAGTAATATCCGCGAGGCTTACCTTGTCAATATTGCAAATTGCTGGCTCGACCGCCAGGATTTACTGGATGTACTGGAGCTTTTCATTCGTTACAACGGTGCAGGTGATGATGTGGAATGGCGCTTCCGCAATACCATTCTAACGACACTTGATACGGGCGCCGATACAACAAAAACGTTGAGTTAAGCGTTATACAGACACTACGCCTTTAGACCTATTAAATCTTATACTAACATGCTTTTTACGAAAGAGAAAAATGCGAAAATGGAGGAGGTACGGAAATATATTTCGGTGAGCGCCTCATCAGAATTTGAAATCATTGCGCCGCATATTCAAAATGCAGAACGCGATTACCTGTTGCCTTTAATCGGGAACGATTTGTATGAAAGGCTAATCATGTTCTGTAATGAAGAGGTTCACGACATGACGGATGAATCAGTTCAGAGAACAAATCAGCTTTTTGCCTTTGTCCAGTCAGCCGTTGTCCATATTGCTTACTGGATCGGATTCGATGTCATCAATGCCCTTATCACAGACTCGGGATTTAAACGCACCGAATCCAATACGGTTAAAAGCCTGTTCAAATACCAGGAGCACAACCTTAAACACTATTTGCGCACGAGCGGCTTCACCTTGATACAGTACTTCAGTTTCTTGAATTGAATCTTGCAGATTTTAAGGAATTTGAAGATGCTCCGGCGTTTTCCTTAATGAAAACATCTTTTGTTCCAATAACTTGCATATTTGATGATATTTATTTCATTAATAACAGCCGTCTTACCTTCCTGCGGATGAAACAGCATCTTCAGTTATTGGAGGACACAGAGATCCTGCCCATTTTGGGTTCGGATACTTATTCCTATTTAAAAGAGGAATTATCCAAACCGGAACCGGATTCAAAAGTTTACAGAATACTTCCTTATATCCGCAAGCCGCTTGTTTTACTCGCATCCGCAATGCTGATGGAGGAAAGTGCTGCCGACCTGACGGACAACGGTCTGTATTTTACGGCTGTATCGGCGGTCCATGTAAATGATACAGAACACAAACCCTCTTCTCCGGAACGCATCTCGATTCTATCCATGCGTAACCGTAACCTGGGCAATTCCTACCTTGATTTGCTCCGAAGTTATCTTTCTGCCAATCCTTGGGACTGGCCCGATACCCCGATTTCAACAGGTAAGCTGTTCCGCCGTTCCAACACAGACAAAAAAACTTTCTGGGCATGACAAATCTTGAAATTGAAGTTCCTTTTTTCTTTTTCAAACGCCGGGTGAAAGGGACTTTACCTGGTTCCTGGAACGAACTGTCTGAAAGATAGTTTATCGCAGTTTCCACGCTGGTGAATGGCAGGGAAATTGATTTTCATTTTCTTTCAGTCCTGACTTCATTTCCAAAGCGCCTGATAAAGGCACTCTCGCCATATCAGTTGGGTAAATTGTCTGATCAGTTTGATTTTATCGGAAATGGGTCAAAATCGCACAACGCCTTTTTTTCTGCCCGACTGAAGGGAACAAAACTTTATTCGCCAAAACCAAAGCTGGCAGGTATGAACTTCGGACAATTCATTTTTGCGGATGCTTACTACAATACCTGGCTTGCAAATAAAGACGATGAAACGCTTAATAAATTTATTGCCTCCCTTTATATTTTCGACGATGAAGAATTTAAGGAGGCGGCGATTTTCAGTAAAAAATTGCGGATTGAAAAGCTTCCGAAGGATCTTCGTCTTTCGATCGCATTTAATTATTCCCTGGTTGTTTCCTGGCTTCAGAATGCTTATCCGCTGATCTTTCATTCGCCTGCCCATCTTCCTGATTCCGCCGTCAGGGCGGATGATATCCGCTCCAAAGATTCCGGATGGCTTAAAATATTTGAATCCCTGATAGTAGAAGACCTGATCCACCGAAATGAATATGCAGAACTCCCGGTGAATGTTGTACTTAATTACCTGACAGCAAAATACAAGGAAAATGCAAGGGTTCATTCATCCGTTTAATTCGTTCCATTCGTCAAATTCGTTATAATTCGCCAAATTCGCATTTTATGAAGACAACGTTTTCCGATGTCATCCAGTATTTCAGGATGCTTGCTTCACAGCATGTTTCCATCGGCCACAGCGCCGCAGAAAAGTACTTTTACCGCTTTGAAATTGAGAAGGTACTTTCAGGTATTAAAATGATTAATTACCCGGCTTTAATTCTTGAGGTTACCGGTTTTCCCTGATCGATAAACAAAGTGACAATGTTCTGAAAGAGCGGACAGGGGCCTTTATTCTTCTGGACCACCTTTCCGATGTTTCCGATTACGATGCGATGCATGAATTGTGGGACCGTCTTGAATCGATCTGTGACGACATTATTGCCCGGGTGAAATCCGATAAGTATAATTCTGCTGCAAGGGCAGTCCGTGACTTCGATTTAAACAACATTGAATTTGCGCTGATCGCAAACGAAAATGACAGGAATTTCGGCATCCGGTGCACTTTTACAATTACATCCCCTTTTTCAACAACTATCGATCCATTCAGGTGGAATTTAAATGTTTCTGTTCCCGTATAATTTCAAAATGAAAAATAAAAATGGCATTAATTCCATTAACGCCGCCCCGAATCACCGCGTCCCCCTTAACGAATACTGATATTCAGGAACAGAATGAAGCAGTTTCCAAATGGTCTTCGATGGTTCAGCGACGACTTCGCCAAAGCCTTCAGCAGTTCAATAACGGCAAGAATTCAACGGTTCAACGCCCCGGCCGTGCCGAGCGTATGCTTCGGACCAGCTTAAATTCCAAAACAAAACAAAATTATGGTGTGATAGACAGGGTTTCAGTTCAGTTTGAACGTCATGGCGTTTTTGTTCATAAAGGAGTAGGAAACGGGTATAAAATGCAGGGTGGAACAGTGATAAGAACTGCAAAAAAACCAATACCCGATCCCGGGCCACGGGTTGCGGTGGAATGGTTTAATCCGATTCTGGACCAAACCCTGCCAGAATTGGCTGATAAACTGGCTAATAAACTGGCTGATATCGGTGCAAATGCGGTGGTGAATGCAACGCGGATGATGATCAGGTAATAATGTCAGAACGATGTTTCTCCCTTTCTTAAAAAAGAAAAGGACAGAACCCGGCGATTCCATCCTCTTCAAATCATTCATTTTTTAAATCTAAACATGCCTATTATTTACAATTTATTATTCGAAATATTTTCAAAAAAGTTTCATTTTTTAAGCATTATTTTCTGCATTGAAACGATATTGCATGAAATTTTTATTTTCCTGGTCTATTGAATTCCACACTTCTATTGAGCTGAAAAGGATGGTGCCGGGCGACTCCATCCTTTGACAAAATTCGAATTTTAAAAACCTAACCTAAATATATATTCGAAATATTTTTAAAATTGTTTCAATATTGAGGTGAAATTTTCTTCACAATCACGAAATATTTATGTTTTTTTTTGTTTTCAATTTCAGGGAGGTCAGAACATCTATTTATATGTTATATGAAAAGGATGAAACCGGGCGGCGCCATCCTCTTACTAAAACTAACCAAACTAACTAACCGTAACAAAGGTAATGGTATTGAATTGCTCCTCCAATTTTTTAGCGTTAAAGAATTGTAAAAGATGAAACATTGTATTAACTAAAATACAATCAAATTACTTTATCTCTTCAGGTTTCTGGCGACTCTGAAACCAGGGTATTTCAGGGGAGGGTTTTTCTTTATGAAACCCACGTTGCTGTAAAGGTTGTGTAATAACTTCTTTAAGTAGTTTTTCCCCTGTGGGATTCAGCATCGACGGATCATTATTACACTTCCAATTGACCTTTTCCGAAACAGGGTAGGCATTCATTTTTTCATACGGATAAGCATTAAGCAATCCTAAAACATCCGATAAATGGTTGGATGCTCTTATCCATTCCATTTCTTCTGATCTTGAAAGAATGACCGGCATTCTTTTAACGCCCAGACTTTGCAGTAAAGGGTTTGCGGTTGTCGAAATTATTGTAAATGTGAAAACAGTTTCCTTCGTATCCGGGTTTATCCATTGATCATAAAGCCCTGCAAAGACGAATGGCCGTTTCTTGTTTTGTAAGTACACCAAGTAGGGTTTATTCTGAGTGGACCATTCGTAATAGGCATCAGTGATCACGAGGCACCTTTGAAACTGAATGGGTTTCCGAAAGGCTGGCTTCAAAAATATTGCATTGGATCCGGTGTAACCTGGATCGTTACGGCTGTTTTTGTCACCTTCGGCCCTGGCATTGATCAGACTTAATGGTTTGTCAGCATAAAATGGTGTCATCCCGAATTTGAATACCTGTATCAAATTCGGATCCTTGCCAGTGATGATATAGGTCTCATCACCTTCCGAAGCTGCATACAATTTGGGGATTTCAGGTATATCTGGACCGAGCTTGGCATTAAACCTGGGCTCAATCCGTTGAAGTTCACTTGCTAATACGAATTTTCTGCACATGATTATATTATAATCAATTATTTGATTGTAATATAATCATATATTGAAGGCGTTCTTCCCGAAAGTTTGTTAAAACTATAATAAACTCAGTTCCGGGTAATCAACCTTCTCCTGACTTTGAGCAACGTTGCGGTTATTCTTTCCGCTGTTTACGTTCTGCGAAACAGTGTAAGCGATCATGTCAGTTTCCGGATAGGGTTTTATCAGTTCATTTATCTGGTCATGTGTCAGATTGGGCTCGATCCATTTCTTTTCATCTTCCCTTGAAAGGATAAGTGGCATCCGCTTTTTAAGGTTGTGAATCTGTTCCATTAACGGGTTTGCAGGTGTTGTCAAAATGCTGAAGGTGTTTCTGATTTCACCCGAGCCTTTGTCAACCCATGATTCGTAAATACAACCCAGGGAAAAGAGGTTGCTGTTTTTAGTATGTATGAAGTAAGGGTACTTTACTTTATTCAGGTCTCTCCACTCGTAGAAACCGTTAATTCCAAGTAAACAGCGCTTTGTGGTAATGGTGTTACGAAAGGACGGCTTTTCAAAAACAGTCTCGCCAACGGCATTTAACGTCATATCCTGTATGTCTTTGGCTGCTGTGGAATCCTTTATCCAGAAAGGAATAAGTCCCCATTCATAGAGAAATATACCGTCATGTTTAACGATGGGTAATTGTGGATGGATGAAACCGCTCACAAAATAATAGGTATCCAATTCATCCTGGATTACTTGTCTAACAGCGTTATCAGGCAAAACTTTTTTGTAACGCTCTGCGTAATTCATCAGTTTTTTCTCCATGTATGCTATGTTGTAACACATGTCTATATTTTTAATACATCATAATGTGTGCTGTCTTGCAGTCTTTGGAAGGCAGCAATTAACAATTGTTTATGCATACGACAAAATGAAACATTCGTTTCTGTTTCCAGTGCATTTGAATTCCATGAGGGATTAAAAAATCATCAGTTATTCATAAAATTAAATAATCTATCAGTTTAAATTTCAATGAACTAAGAGTTATTTAGGTAGATTATAGATAGTATAGAAAAAATATTTGTTCTGAAACTTTTCTCTTTAACTGTCCGTTTATATTAAAATGGATTTCCATTTATCGGTGGACTTACATAAACCAGGTAATAAATATTGGAAATTCCGAGGTGGACCTCCTTCAATTAAAAGCACAAAAAATATGATAAATAAATCTTTCAAAAAAGACACGCAACCAACAGAAGCTGATATTCTTAAATTAGTACATGAACTTGAGGTGCATCAGATAGAACTGGAAATACAAAACCAGGAACTAAAGGCGGCACGATCTGTCGCACAAGATGTTACAGACAGATATACTGATTTATACGATTTTGCCCCTTTGGGCTATTTCACGCTTTCCAAGGAAGGTAAAATCATCGGAACAAATATTTGTGGTTCTCAAATGCTCGGTAAATATCGTTCTGTAATAAATGATAGCTGGTTTGGTCATTTTGTTTCTGTCCAATCTAAACCAATATTTAATAATTTTCTCAAACAAATATTTGATAATAAAACCAAAGAAACATGCGAAGTATCACTCTCCATTCAACGCGGTTTCCAAATTGATGTTCAACTTACCGGTACCATTTCCGGAAATGGAAATCATTGTCTGGTTATTGCTATTGATATAACAGACCATAAACTGTCAGAAAAAAAAATACAGCTATCAGAAACACGTTATCGTCGTCTTTTTGAATCAGCTAAAGACGGAATTCTTATCCTTGATGCAGAATCCGGAATGATTACTGATGTAAATCCATCTTTGATTGATTTATTGGGCTACAAAAAAGAAACATTCATCGATAAAGAAATTTGGAAAATTGGATTTTTCAAAGATATTGCTGCCAACAAGGATAAGTTTTTGGAATTGCAGCAAATGCGTTATGTGCGGTACGATAATTTACCACTCGAAACGTTTGATGGCGGAATGATCAATGTGGAATTCGTCAGCAATGTTTATATTGAAGGCATCAAAGAGGTGATTCAGTGTAATATACGAGATATTACAGCCCGTATTCTTATTGAAGAGACATTAAAAAAAAGCGAAGAACAATTGCAATTTATATCAGCTAATATTTCTGATGTCATTTGGGTATATAATTTCACGCAAGCTAAACTTACATATGTTAGTCCATCAGTATTTCAATTAAGCGGCTATATTCAAACCGAAACAATAGCACAAGGATTAACCAAACTGTTATCACCCGGGCCGGCTAAAAGAGTGGTTAACGATCTCCCGATTCGTATATGCGAATTTCTAAATGGCATCCGGACTACGTATGTTGACCAGTTTCAAATTACCTGCAAGGATCATAATATTAAGTGGATCGAAACTGTAACAAAATATCGGCTTGCCAAAGATGAATCAATTGAAATTTATGGTGTTTCAAGAGATATTACCTGGCGCAAACAGGTTGAAGCTGAAATACAGCTTAAAAATGAGGATCTTCAGAGAATCAACGCTGAGAAAGACAAATTCTTTTCCATCATTGCCCATGACCTTCGGGGCCCGTTTAGTGCATTTTTTGGATTGACTGAATTATTGGCTGAAGGATTCTCAACTATGGAGCAACTTGATATTCAAAATTTGGCGATTAGTATGCGCAAATCTGCCGGCAATCTTTTCAGCTTGCTTGAAAATCTTTTAATGTGGTCGCGCATGCAAAGAGGCTTAGACCTGTTTGTACCCGAATCACACTTACTAATGCCAAAAATTTCTAAAATTTTGGTTCTAGTTTTGGAGGGTGCCAGAAAAAAGGAAATTAAAGTCAATTACGACATCCCTAAAGATTTGGTAGTTTTTGCTGATGGCAATATGTTAGATGTGATCATACGTAATTTAGTTTCTAATGCGGTGAAATTTACGCCTATTGGTGGAAGTATTACCATTTCGGCAAAGCAGTATTCCAATAATACGATTTTAATATCCATAAAAGATACGGGAATTGGAATGAATAAAAAGATGATCGATAATCTTTTTCGGCTTGATGTTAATACCAGCCGCAGAGGAACTGAAGATGAGCTAAGTACAGGGCTGGGATTGATCCTTTGCAAGGATTTTGTGGAAAAGCATGGAGGTGTATTGCGCGTCGAGAGTGAAGAAGGAAAAGGATCTACTTTTCTCGTTTTATTTTCAGGCACCAAAGATAGCGTTGACATTCCGAACTGACAGAAAAATTGAAATCACGATAAAAATCATGATCTAAAATTAATTTATCGATCAAATTGTAGGCATCTAGGTTGTTAAGGTTTTATTTAATATTGAAACTAATGTAGCGGAATTTAGTCCAGGTGCTACTGGTTAGTTGTATTCTTTTTTATGCAAGGTTCTATCTACAAGTGAAATAATTCTTATTTTATCCACCCTATTTTTATATCCATTTCAGTAAATAGCCGTTTTCCAACTTTCAAAAGTGTCTTTTACAAAATTCAATAATCTTCCCGTCAAGGTCGTTCAATAAACATTTAATGTCTATTGACGTATAGATTTCGATACTCTTTTTGTAGTTTTTATTTATGAACGCCGACCGGGCCTCCAGAATTCTCAATTCATCAAGCTGGAGGTTATACCTTTTCCTGGCTTTCTGGTCATACTCTTTGATGATATTATCCTGAAGTTTTGAATACGCTTGCAGCCGGATGCATTCTCCTTCAAAAAAGTCATCAACCAAATAATCAAAGTCGGAAAGGATGTATTTAAATGGTAAAAGTTTATCCGCTGTCTGGACACCCTCAAACTTTTTTTTACTTCCAAATCCGAGTTTGTATAGATAAAAGTCGTGACTGACGCTTAATTTGTCAAATTGATAAACGATTTGCCCTACCGAAAAGCGATACCCGAGAATGAATTCTCTGCGCTTGTTTTTGAATTTCGCAAGCGTAAGATGCCTTCCTTCGCCTCGAAAGTTTTCGAAACCCTTAAAACCAAAATCATAGAGCTTCAAAAATGGCTCAAGAATTTCAATTCCTTTCTCCAGATCTGCCAATGGCTCAAGATTCTTTTTATGGTTACTTTCTGTTATATATACCGACATTTTGTAATTTATATATAAGATTTCGGAGGTCTAACATTAACTTCAAATAACTTGACAGATCAAATGTAATGATATTTTCCTTTATCTTTAATATTCAATTAGTTTATTTAAAGATTACTCCCTGCCGCTATTGGCAAAAATCTGTCCTTTCCTTCACCATAACCCGCTTGTAGTTTAGCCCGAAAACACGCTTATGGCTACAAGTTACAACCGTCAGATCAACCTTTATATCAATGGAACGCAGGTCAGCAATGATCTGAAATCCATTCGTGCCGAAATGGCAAGGCTTGTCAATGAACAGGCAAGGATGACTATTGGCAATGATGAATACATCCGGCATGTCCAGAGCATCCTGCACCTTCTGGTGATGATCGCTGAGAACAAACGGCAGATCTTTAATGTGTTGCAGTATTTTCCTCACAATTTTGAAGTAATTTATCTCTTTCGTCTGGCACTTCTGGCGAGGTTTTAAGATACTTCGGAGTGATTACCAATTCGTTTAGTTTGGCTTACTGCCCACTCCAAGAGTTCTTTTCTGGAGAATATAAGCTTGTTGCCATATTTGAGATGAGGCATATCTTCGGACGAGGTTAGTTTATAGATTTTTGCCTTCGAGGTAGGGTATCCATTCTCTGCAAGCAGTTCTATAGCAGTGTCTAAAGAAATTGGGTCGGATTTTATCTCCTTCAATTGGGTTTTTGGCAAAAATTCCGCAATCGCTTCGTTTACGATTGCTCTAAGTTCTTCGGGGGTGGTTACAATGATTGTCGACATTTTGCGCACATTTTAAGGTTATACTAACATTATCAACATGATCGGCTCAAAGCAGTTTTGATTACAAATGTAGATATCTGTTTATATATATTGCAGATATTAAGTGATTTACTCTGCATTGCAAACTGCATAAAATGATGTGAAGTGAATTCAGTGTAAATAGATAATGTATTAATTGTATTTACAAGTTCATGCAGTTTAGTGCAGAATAGAGGCAAATGGATTTCAAAGTAAGGTTGAAAAATTATTTTTTCGGAAATAGAGGCTAAAGCAATCCAATTTGGATATAAATGATTACTAATTGGTATTATATGTTCAAACAAAAGAAATTATTATTTATTTTTCAGTTTTATCAGTTGTTTTAGGACTAATCCAAGTTCAAACGGCTCAGAACCTCCCCAAAATTTGGTTGCTGTTTCAGCGGAAATAAATCCGTATTCATACCATTTATCAAGAGTAGTGCGGGAGATACCCATTGCTTTACTAAGACCTTTCTTGTTTAGTATTTTATCTGTACCATTAAAAGCGATATGACGTTCCATGTTCCGGATAGCTTTATCGAGGTTTTCCTCAATAATCCTGGGTGGAACTTTTTTTGAAAGTGCAATTATCTCCAGTGTACCAAAATCACAATCGCTAAAAACAGGATTTTTTTGAAGTTCCGTTACCAGTGTTTCGTATACCTTCAAATTTTTTGCGGATATTTTGAGTTGTTTTCTTCGCGGCATAAAGAAAGTTTATTAGGAAAACATTACCGTTAATAATACAATTATATCTTGAAATATTCCTTTGTGAATCTATGATGTAACGTTACAAAAATAATCAATACAATCTAATTTGAAGTGAATTGGTAAAAATGAAAAGGTGAAACATCATTTTCAAAGAATTATTTTTGGCAATTTTATTGTTTAATTAATAGGTCAATTATCACCAATAAAAATTTGAAAAAATAAGTGTTGTGTGCAAATGGTGTGCAAATGGTCAAAAAAAGCGTTTACAAAATCATTGTAAACGCTTGATAATCAATTTGTGACCCCGGAGGGGTATTAACCCAATTAGGTCATTTATTTTATAATCAGTTGCTTTCTAAAATTCCAATAAAATATCGTACCGATTTCGTACCGAATTTCTGTCCAGTTTTGGC
>Ga0209386_1001007_pt1 | contig 12487 bp, 12 predicted proteins | sample NGEPertwo_FD_184510 | JGI IMG/M metagenome (GOLD analysis project Ga0209386, IMG submission 184510) | Arctic peat soil microbial communities from the Barrow Environmental Observatory site, Barrow, Alaska, USA - NGEE Permafrost154B-two... | ecosystem: Environmental > Terrestrial > Soil > Wetlands... | reverse complement strand
TTTGACTTAGAATTCTGCATTCTTGCCAGACCATTCTTTGCCTGTTCCATCAATCCTTCACTAAAGTTAATTGGATTTCTATAATGGCCTGACAGAAGGAAAAACCTGATCACTTCGCCACTGTATTGGTTCAATATATCTCTTACAGTAAAAAAATTGCCTTTTGATTTGGACATCTTCTCATTGTCGATGGTAATATAACCATTATGCATCCAGTAATGGGCAAACGGTTTTCCATTTTGCGCTTCAGACTGAGCTATTTCATTTTCATGATGAGGAAAAGCCAGGTCTTGCCCGCCTGCATGAATATCTATTGTTTCGCCAAGATATTTTTTCGACATTGTGGAACATTCAATATGCCAGCCTGGTCTTCCCATTCCCCATGGTGATTCCCATGCAATTTCATCGTCTACTTTTCGGGCTTTCCAAAGAGCAAAATCCAATGGATCTTTTTTCTTGTCATCGGTTTCAACTCTGGATCCTGATTCCAGGTCCTCGATGTTTTGCTTTGAAAGCTTTCCATATTCTTTGAAACTTCTTGTGCTGTAATACACATCACCCTCGACCTCATAAGCAAATCCTTTGTCTATCAGTCCTTGAACGAATTCAATTATTTCAACCATATTTTCGGTGACCTTTGGGTGGACTGAAGCAATTTTTACATGAAGTGCAGCTGCATCCTTGAAATACTCTTCAATATATTTTTCGCTTACCTCTCCCGCACTGATTCCTTCTTCTTTTGCTTTATTAATTATTTTGTCATCCACATCCGTAAAATTTTGAACAAATTTAACGTTTTCTCCCCTGTATTCCATATATTTTCTTAAGGTGTCAAACACTACAAATGGCCTCGCATTTCCTATATGAAAATAGTTGTAAACTGTAGGTCCGCACACGTAAATTTTAATTTCATTTTTATCTATTGGGATGAATTCCTCTTTTTTCCTTGTTAATGTATTATAAATTTTCATTTTTAACCCTCCAATTTGTATTGTATACCCTATTTTCTGTCAAAATCCCGCAATTTAATCTCAAGCATTACTATTCTTCTTCTTAAGCATTCCATCTCAACTGCTATTGGATCAGGCATATCAATCTGATTCATATCTTCAGTACTTTGACCTCCATGTTTAACAATCGTTCCTGGAATGCCAACCACGGTACAATTATTAGGGATCTCTTTTAAAACAACTGACCCCGCTCCAATTTTAACATCATCTCCAACCTTAAAAGGCCCTAGAACTTTTGCTCCAGTACTTATTACTACTCTGTTCCCTATAGTCGGGTGTCTTTTCCCTTTATCTTTCCCGGTCCCGCCCAAAGTAACCCCCTGATAAATAGTGACATCGTCCCCTATTTCAGAAGTTTCACCTATTACGACGGCCATCCCATGATCAATAAAGCAACGTTTGCCTATGGTTGCTCCTGGATGTATTTCTATTCCTGTAATAAATCTGACGAATTGTGACAATATTCTAGCCAGCAGTTTAAGATTTTTATTATACAGCCAATGGTTTAATCTGTGCCAGATGATTGCCCATACCCCCGGATAACACAAAAGCACTTCTAAGCCGTTACGCGCTGCAGGGTCCTTTGTCAGTACCGCTTTTATATCTTCTTTTGTATCCTTAATAAATCCCATAATGTCCTCTTTACCTTTTTCACCTATAAATAAAATATAAGGCAGGTAAACTCCTGCCTTAAAATTATACATTATTATTTTTAAACAATCAATCGATTAGAAAAAATTCATCGGATTTTGAGGTGTTCCATTTACTCTGACTTCAAAATGAAGGTGATTGCCTGTTGCATTTCCAGTTGCTCCAACTGTCCCAATCACTTGACCTTTTGTAACCTGATTACCGACCGAAACCTTCATGCTGTCGCAATGAGAATAATATGTTTGTATTCCATTTCCATGGTTAATAATAATTAAATTGCCATAACTGCCGGAATAACAAGCTTTTGTAACCGTTCCACCATCTGCGGCCATTATTGATGACCCTCTGGGCATTCTTAAATCAACTCCAAAATGTCTCCCGCCACCTCTGGAACCATACGCAGAGGATACCTCAATATGGCTTACCGGAACCCCCAATTGGCCTGTTCCGGAGGTATATTGGGTTACTCCGGACGTAATTGGAACTGATTTTATACCTACTAAAGATATTTGTGTTAAAGGTTCGGTAGCTATTTCTTCGCTGATTGGTGTGCTTTGTACAACAATTCCATTCTCTTTGACAACTTCTGCGGTTACAATTTTTGATCCATAATTACCAGCCGATTTAACCTGTGACTGGCCTTTATATAAATTCGAAGTATATTCATATTCAATCCCATATTCTATATTTTGAGTTGCAGTAACAACCTCTGTTGTCTTTACTGTCACATATGGTTTGATCTGGTATAGATTCAATGTCTGCCCTATTGATATTTCATCTGCAACTCCTGGATTCATTTCCATAAGTTCATAAGAGCTCAGGTTATTCAGTGCTGCCACATCCCAAACTGTATCTCCTCCTTGAACCACATAAGTCTTTGGCTCTTTGCTGCCGGTTACAATAATTGTAATGGCCTCTTGAGTAGTAAGAATTTCTTCTTCCTTTACATTAACTGCTGAACTTGTAACTATTACCTCTTCAGCAAAGGAGACTTCCTTTAATTGTGAGTCTGATGTAATGTAATTGTTTTTTACCTGATTTAAAACTATTTTTGCATCATTTTCTGATGCGACTTTTACAATTTCTTTTCCATTAACCATGATTGAATAAGCACTGTTCGGAGCAACCTTTGGGGTGATTTCTTTGCTGTCTGCGCTTGAGATGACTGATGCTCCAACACCCATCGCTCCAAGCAGCATTACTGAAATCATACTGATTGCTATAATATTTCTTTTTTTCCTGTCAAAACTTTTGATTTTCCCGGAAATATTATCGAACTTTGCTTTTAAATTCATGACCTTTTTCATATTTTATTCTCTTTTCCTTTTATTTATAACTTCGATTTGGTCTAGTTGCTAAATATTAGTACCTTCTTATACTACAAAAATGTTACAGAAAAGTCAAGTTCAAAACTTCAGTTCACACAATCTTCACATAAAAAAACTGAAAAAAGTGTGAATTTCAACAATTTTCGTTTTATGTTTTTATTATTCGATATTGCAGTTTTCTTTAAAGTTTATACAATTTCTTCAATTGTAACTGACTTCATTCTCTGAGTTTCTTTTGGCTTGTCTGACATGTCTCTTTTAACGCTCACAATTCTGTCTATCACATCAAGACCCTCTGTAATTTTGCCAAAAGAAGCATATTGTCCATCTAAATGAGACGAAGTTGCAGCCATGATGAAAAATTGCGATCCACCTGAGTCAAGGCTCATGGATCTGGCCATTGACAATACCCCTCTGTCATGCTTCAAATTGTTCTCAAATCCATTTTTTGCAAATTCGCCTTTTATTGTATGTCCAGGCCCGCCAGTGCCAGTGCCTTGGGGACAACCTCCCTGTATCATAAATCCAGGAATGACACGATGGAATGTTAAACCGTCATAAAATCCTTTTTTTACTAAATCAACAAAGTTTTTAACTGTTTCCGGAGCAATTTCGGGATAAAGTTCACCCTTCATTACATCTCCGTTTTCCATTTCAAATTTAACTGTTATCATTTTTTTCTCCTATTCCTACTCTGACTTTAAATGCATTATAATTTTTTGCAGCCTCAATGCGATTGCAGAAATCCCATAACTCATCCTTCAGGTACTCAGGATAAATCACATGTAACCCTTGCAGCTCTTCCTTCGACATAAACCGAAGCTCCTTGAGGACTTGTTCATCTTTTCCCCTTTCGGGGTCAGTCCCAAGATTTAGCTGTCCTCCCTCGATTTCTGCAAGAAAAAAATTCACAAATCTTTGGCCTCTTGGTTCAGAAACCTCTTCAACATGCCAGATCAATCCTTTAATTTTTGCGTCTAAACCGGTTTCTTCTTTCACCTCACGAATTGCTGCCTGTTCGGCGTTTTCTCCATCTTCAATGGCTCCGCCGGGTACCATCCAGATATCCCTATCCTCATGGCACTGCTTTAGCATTAAAATTCTTTTTTCAGAATCTAATATGATTACTCTTACTCCGCCTAACCACATAACAGTGCTCCTATAATACCCATTAATAAAGTGATTATAATTGGGTTCACTTTGAATTTAGCTATCAGTATTATTGTACATATAAACATAATGAAAGGCAACACATTTAAATACTCGATTATCCCGGCGAATGTGCTTACAGGAAGCACCTGGCTGTTGACCATGACGGTTTGCCCAATATAGAAAGCGGCCGACGCTATCAGACCCACAGTTGCTGGTTTAATCCCATTCATTACTCCTTGGATGCCTTTGCTTTTGTAATACTTATCCATAAAGGACATTACCACTATAACAAGAACAAAGGATGGTGTTGCAATCCCCAGGGTTGCAGCGACTGCTCCCGGCACACCTGCATAATTGTACCCTACATATGTGGCAGCATTTACAGATACCGGTCCAGGGGTCACCTGAGAGAGAGCTACAAGATCAGAAAACTCCTGTGCACTCATTTGTCCAAATTCCTGAACTCTTTGAAAGATCAGAGGCAACATAGCGTAGCCACCGCCGAATCCAAATATTCCTATCGAAAAAAACATCACATATAAGTTCAATAGAACCATTATTTGGCCCTCCTGAGAAGGAAGCCTGACGCACCTCCAAAAATAATAGGCCAAATAGCGGAAATGCCAAAGAAAGCAACCGCTGCAAAACTGGCCACAGCTATAAAAATCCCGGGTTTGCCTTTAATAACCTGCCTGCCATGTCTATACGCCGCAAAGACAATAAGACCGCAAGCGGCCGCCTTTATGCCGGTGAAGGCTCCTTCAACATAATGGTTTGGTCCCACTGTGCCAAGGAAAATTACTGCACAGATGATAATTATAAAAGAGGGTAAAATTACCCCAAAAGATGCGGCCAGAGCACCCGCAAATCCTTTTCTGGTTTTCCCAACGTAAGTAGCTGCATTGATTGCTATAACCCCTGGCAATGACTGGCTGACCGCAATGCAATCCGTCATTCCTTCTTCAGTCAGCCAACCCTTTTTATCAACTATGGTATGCTGAATAAGAGGGAGCATCGCAAGCCCGCCTCCTATTGTGAACAGCCCCATTTTAAAAAATGTAATAAATAATACAAATAATTCTTTCATCGCTCAATCCTTGATGCTTACAATAATATAAATAGGATTTGCCAGTGCAACCGGCAAATCCACGTTGATAATAACATCTCTTATGATCCATCCACCGACAGTAACTCCATCTTGTTATTTCTCCTTGTTAATAGTTTCAATGGCTCTGTTAACCGCTTCCGATACGCCTAATTCTTCTTTTTCTGCATCTCTTCTCAGTTTGTACTCCACAATGCCTTCAAAAGCCTTCTTTCCTACTGTTATCCTTACGGGAATCCCAAGCAGGTCCGCATCCTTGAATTTCACACCAGGTCTTTCTTTTCTGTCATCCAGAAGCACTTCTGCTTTTGCATCAAGAAGCTGTTTATAGACTTCTTCTGCAACTTTTTTCTGTTCTTCATCATTAGGGTTCACAAGCGTAATAATCACATGATATGGTGCGATGGCCATTGGCCAGATAATTCCATTCTCATCATGATGCTGCTCCACAATTGCGGCTAAAGTTCTGGTAACTCCTATGCCGTAACACCCCATTACAATATGCCTGTCTGCCATATTTTCATCTTTAAACAGGGCTCCCATGGATTCGCTGTACTTCGTGCCAAGCTTGAATACTTGTCCAACCTCGATGCCTCTGGCATGTTTGACAGGTGCTCCGCATACAGGGCAAGGGTCTCCTTCTTTTAATAATTTTATATCCTTAACTATATCCCCTTTGTAATCTCTGCCATAGTTTACATTCAGGGTATGGTGGTCTGCTTTGTTTGCTCCGGCGCAAAGATTTCTCTGACCGACGAGTTCACTGTCTACAACTATCCGGCAATCATGAATTCCTACCGGTCCGGTGAATCCGCCAATGCAACCTGTTACCAAAGACATTTTTTCCTCATCCGCAAAAGCAATCGCATGCTCCGGAATTCCAAGCGCATTAATCAGCTTTATCATGTTCAGTTCTCTATCGCCTCTTATAAAAGCGACAACATAACCATTTTCCTTTTCGTCCTGATCGTAAGTAACAAATAATAATGCTTTTATTGTTTGTGCTTTTGAAAGACCCAGAAAATTTGCTACCTCTTCGATGGTTTTTGTATCTGGTGTTAAAACCGTATCCATTTCCAGCATTGGCTCATTGCCTGGCTCTGTATCCACGCATTCCGCCCGTTCTGTTGTGGCTACCATTTCGCACTTCTCACAGTAAGCTATTTCACTCTCTCCTACTTCAGAAAGCGCTGTGAATTCATGTGAATTCTTCCCACCTATTGCTCCAGTGTCTGCTTCTACTGCCCTGAAGGTTAGGCCACAACGGGTAAAAATCTTTTCATAGGCATCATACATTTCATTATAGCTTCGATCCAATCCTTCATAATCTCTGTCAAATGAGTAAGCATCTTTCATAATAAACTCTCTGCTTCTCATCAGTCCAAATCTAGGTCTGGCTTCATCCCTGTATTTTGTCTGAATCTGATATAGATTCAAAGGCAGCTGTCGATAGGAGGAAACATCGTTTCTCACCACATCTGTAAATAGTTCTTCATGTGTTGGTCCTAAACAAAAGTCCCTGCCGTTTCGGTCCTTTAATCTCCAGAGCTCAGGCCCGTAAACGAACCACCTCCCTGATTCCTTCCATAGTTCAGCTGGCTGAACTGCTGACATGAGAATCTCCTGACCGCCCTTTTCGTCCATTTCTTCTCTGATAATAGCTTCTATTTTACGGAGTGCACGATATCCAAGAGGCATAAATCCATAAACCCCGGAAACAAGTTTTCTGATCATTCCCGTTCTAAGAAGCAGTATATGACTTGCAATTTCTGCCTCAGCAGGAACTTCTCTAAGTGTTTTTAAAAACATTTTTGTAAGTCTCATTGTTAATTCTCCTTGCTGGTTACTGTTTATTTATTCAACAGACATACAGCCTCTGCCGCAATGCCTTCTTCTCTCCCTGCAAATCCCAGTTTTTCAGTGGTTGTTGCTTTTATGCTGATTCTGTTTTCTGCTATTCCAAGTACTTCTCCAATATTCGAAATCATATCTCCTATATAAGGGGCTATTTTAGGTCGCTGACAAATGATAGTAGCATCTATATTCGATATGTTATACCCTTCCGATAAAAGGATTTTGTATACTCTTTTGAGCAGCACCATGCTGGAAATATCTTTAAATTCGTCCTTATCTTCAGGGAAATGTTTCCCTATGTCTCCTAAAGCTGCCGCACCCAGCAAAGCGTCCATAATTGCATGCACAAGCACATCAGCATCAGAATGTCCAAGCAAGCCTTTTTCAAAAGGAATATTGATTCCTCCAAGAATAAGTTTTCTTCCTTCTGTCAGACGGTGAACATCATATCCCGAACCGATTCTGTTTTCCATTGGCAAATCCTCTTTTGTGGTAATTTTAATATTTAAATATGCTCCATTAACAATATGCACGGGATGTCCCAGCCTCTCGACCAGCATTCCTTCATCGGTGCCGTAAAATCCATCTTTATAAGCCAATTTATAAGCCTTCATAATTAATTTTTTTTCAAAGGCCTGAGGGGTTTGCACAGCGAACATGCTGTTTCGATCAAAATATTCCAAACCGGCAAAAGACTTTTCTCGCGCAAACGACTTTTTTTGCGATAATACCTGCCGAGTGATCGTATCCTTTACCGGAACTGCAGCAACAACTGCATTTTTTTCTAAAACTGCATCTAAAGTATCTGCTATAATTTTTCTCGATACAAATGGTCTCGCCCCATCATGAATGATTACATAATCCGTGTCTTTTGGCATTGCTTTGAGCCCGTTATATACCGAATCCTGTCTTTGGTCTCCACCAGCAACTACGTCAACATTCTCAATACCAAATCTTGTGAGGTCATCCTTAAAAAAATTAATATACTCAACATTTGTGACAACCAGAATAGTATCAATAAACGCATTCGCTTCAAATGCTTTTACCGTTTTAATGAGTATTGGTGTACCGCCAATACTCAAATATTGTTTAGGAATGCCGCCACCCATTCTCTTTCCAGAACCGGCAGCGGCAATTATTGCAGTTATTTTTTTATCCTTATACATATAATACCTTCATATTAAATCAGTTTAAATCAGTTTTTTTGGTTTTGCAAAGATCATTCTTCCCGCCGAAGTCTGCAGAACGCTTGTTACCATAACTTCGACCGTCTGACCAATATACTTTCTGCCCTCTTCAGCAACAATCATAGTTCCGTCATCCAGATAAGCGATTGCCTGATTGTTTTCTTTTCCTTCTTTAACCAAAAAAATCTGCATGTCTTCACCTGGGAGAACAACTGGCTTTAAAGTGTTTGCAAGTTCATTGATATTTAATACTTCAACACCTTTTATCCCCGCCACTTTATTCAGATTAAAGTCATTTGTTACGACTTTACCATTAATGAGCTGAGCCAGCTTTAACAGCTTAACATCCACCTCAGGGATTTCTTCAAGTGCCTTTTCGCCATTCGTGTTGTAAATTTCCACACCATAATCATTTTGAATTTTATTAAGGATATCCAGGCCTCTCCGCCCTCTGTTTCTTTTCAGCGAATCTGAAGAATCTGCAATATGCCTCAACTCAACAAGAACGAATTCCGGGATAACAATATTTCCTTCTATGAATCCGGTTTTCATAATATCCGCGATTCTTCCGTCAATAATTACACTTGTATCGAAAATCTTTGGCGTGGCATCACTTGATTTGCCTTTTGTCTTTCCGCTTGATGCACTTTTTCTGCTGGAAATTAAAGCTGGTATAAAGTCTTTCGCTTTTTTTGTTGCAACAATTACACCAAGATACCCAAGTACAAGATAGGTTACAACCGTAAGAATTGTTCCCAAATAAAAAATTTGCATTTCTACAAACACCTGGCTTACGAGAAATGCTATGATTAATCCGATAATTAACCCGAATGTACCCACGATGATATCATTTGTCGGCACCGATTGCAAATCGTGCTCGATATCCTTTGCAACCTTTGCGCTTTGTCTTCCAAGAAATGGCGTTGCCCTGAAAAATATTATTCCAAAAATAAGTGCGCATACTACGGATAAACCGAATCTTTGAGTTCTTGTTATTTCGAAGTCGGGGAAAACCGAACTCAATTCAAACAGAAATTCTGATAAAAGGGAAACTCCATATCCAATAACCAATCCAACAAAGGTGAAAGCTATTCTAAACAGTTTTTTTAACATCATATCTCACCCCCTTTTTTTATATATTTTTTTATTAATCTTTTATGACAGATTAAAATTAACAGTTCTCTCTATAATAGCAGCTGCAGCTATTACGTCAATGTCTTTTACTAGAATCATCTCACTTTGCAAAATCTGCTTTGCATTTGAAAGCATTTTCTTTTCTCCGGTTGAAAGTTTTTTCTCCTTATCCAAACGCATAAGATTCCTGACAACTTCAGCAACTTCAAAGGCATCGCCTGTTTTTAATTTCTCCATATTTTCTCTGTATCTTCTATTCCAGTTATTAGACATTTCAGTGGTTGCACCCTGTAATGAGTCTATCACATCGCCTAATTCCAGTTCAGTCATTACATTTCGGACACCGACTCCATCACTGCTTTCTATAGGAATCATTATTTTCATGTCCCCGCAAGGAACCCTAAGAATATAATATCTTCTGGTCTCGCCAAGTATTTTCTTTTCTTCAATTTCCTCAATAATCCCTGCTCCATGCATCGGATATACGATTTTGTCTCCTACAATAAACATATTCAGACCTCCAGTCTTATATAGTATATTATAAGGTATTATATGGTAATTTGTCAAGTAAACAATTTTTTAGTTTATCACAATGAATATACACTGTCAACTATTTTTTTATTATAATTCTATTATATTTCCGGATTATTTAACTGTATTAATGTGTTACAATATATTATACAAACTTCACACATTTTTCACATATCCGGTATATTATAAAATAGGTATGACTATTTAGAAAAGGAAGTGAATTAACATGCAAAAGTTATTAATTGTTGATGATGAAATAAACATCCGAAAAGTAATAAAAGAATATGGGGAATTTAACGGATATCAGGTAGATGAGTCAGCAGATGGTATGGATGCCGTTTCACTCTGCAAAACAAATGATTATGATTTAATTATAATGGATATTATGATGCCCAGACTGGATGGTTTTTCAGCCTGCAAAGAAATTCGGAAAACAAAATCAACACCAATCATTATGCTTTCCGCCAGAGGAGAAGAATATGACAAACTTTTTGGTTTTGAACTCGGGATTGACGATTATATGGTTAAACCCTTTAGCCCGAAAGAACTAATGGCCCGAATAAGTGCGATTTTAGCCAGGCATTCCACTGCTGTTCAGTCAACGAACGAAGCTTTAGTCTTTGACGGGCTCGTTATAGATATTATTGCAAGGGTTGTCAGCGTAGATGGCCAAAGAGTCGAACTCACGCCAAAAGAATATGAATTATTGTTTTATATGGCTTTAAACAAAAACATTGCGTTATCAAGAGATAAGCTGTTATCTGATATCTGGGGATATGACTTCTTTGGAGATGACAGGACAATAGATACACACATTAAAAATCTACGAAATAATTTAGGCAAATACAGAGACTTCATCGTCACATTAAGAGGGGTAGGATACAAATTTGAAGTTTAATTTTGACAGAAAAAGCATAACCTTTAAACTTTGGGCATATTTCATTTCTTTTGCTGCCTTTTTAATGATAGTTTTATGGTTTTTACAAATTTTCTTTTTAAATAATTATTATCAGGCAATGAAAATATCCGAAACCACCAAAATGGCATCTGTTATTGCCTCCCAGTACGGGCAGGAGGATTTTATTAACACCATTAGAAGTATTTCCTTTACAAACGATCTGTATATTCATATTGAAACGTCCGACGGCACTATTGTTTTTTCCCCGGTTGATGCTGTCATCAGAAAACCTTACGGTTATATAAAAGAAATGGAAATGGTAAAACAAGAACTTTTAAATAACAACAACCTTAGTTCTTCATTGATAATCCCTGAATCCACGACAGACACAAACACCCTCGCTTACGCCACTTTTTTGCACAGGGAAAATGGTTCAGACATTATTCTGTATATTTTTGCTCCTCTTTTCCCTGTTGAATCAACCGTCGGGATTTTAAGAGATCAGCTTTTTTATGTAACAGTGATTTCTCTGCTTTTAGCCTTTATCATTTCATTTTATTTGTCCAACAGGATTTCCCGGCCTATAAGAAGTATCACAAATTCGGCAAGGGAACTTTCTAAAGGAAATTATAGGATTAAATTCCAGGGAGGACATTATTCTGAAATTATCGCTTTAGCTGATACGCTGACATATACCTCGTTAGAATTGGAAAAAACCTACTTATTACAGAAAGATCTCATTGCCAATGTATCCCATGACCTTAGAACGCCGCTTACAATGGTCAAATCCTATGCTGAGATGATACGGGATCTTTCAGGGGATAATCCAGTAAAAAGGAAGGAACACATCAAAATAATTATTGACGAGGCAGACAGGCTGAATCTTCTGGTTGATGATATGATTACTCTTTCTAAAATGCAATCTGGTGTGTTTTCTATTGAAAAATCTAATTTTGATTTAGTAGCCGCTGTTCAAGGGCTAATAGACTCCTATAACTTGCTGGTTGAAAACGAGGGTTATAAAATAATTTTCGAAGCACCTTCTTCTGTAGAAATTAACGCTGACAGAGCTAAAATACTGCAGGTTTTCTCCAACTTGATTAACAATGGCGTGAAATATTGTGGTGAAGACAAAACTGTAGTTATTACAATTGTTGAAAAAAAAGATTACATCCGTTGTCAGGTTTTGGACCACGGCATGGGAATACCTAAAAAAGAACTTGACAACATTTGGGACAGATATTATAAAGCCAGTACAAATCATGTGAGAACGACAACGGGGAGCGGATTAGGCTTATCCATTGTAAAAGAAATCATTAACCAGCATTCGGGAAATTTCGGAGTTGAGAGTCATCTTGGCAAAGGAAGTCTATTCTGGTTCGAATTAAAAAAATAACTTTTTTGCCCAATCAGAATTCGTCAGAGACTCCTGATTGCATCTCGAATACTTTTAGCCCCTATCATTTTAAGGTTTTTTGGAACGTCGCTGAATTTAGCGGCGTTTTTTTCCGGCAGGATTACCCTTTCAAAGCCCATTCTGGATGCTTCCCGAACGATTTTATCGATATTCTGAACGGATCTCAGGTCTCCTGTCAGACCGATTTCTCCAATAGCCAAGGTTTTAGAAGGGCAAACAA
>Ga0209386_1001005_pt1 | contig 12491 bp, 9 predicted proteins | sample NGEPertwo_FD_184510 | JGI IMG/M metagenome (GOLD analysis project Ga0209386, IMG submission 184510) | Arctic peat soil microbial communities from the Barrow Environmental Observatory site, Barrow, Alaska, USA - NGEE Permafrost154B-two... | ecosystem: Environmental > Terrestrial > Soil > Wetlands... | reverse complement strand
TGGTAGAAGAAAATTTTACACCTTCAGTCAGGGAAAAAGAGACCATTCCATTTAAAAAAAGAGTAGCCTTGTTTTTTAATAATGGGCAATTATTCATCATGTTTTTTATACTGTTTTTAGTGCAGTTCTCGATCCAGATTATTAGCCCTATTTTTCCTTTATTTGTGGAAACCATCGTATCAAATCCAAAAATCGTTTCCACTTTTACCGGATTAATGTATGCCATAACCGGTTTGATGAGTGCTTTTTCCGCAATAAATGTAGGTAGGTTAATTGAAAAAAAACCGAGTAATTTCCTTTTAACCATCAGTCTTTTAGGGACAAGTCTTTTCTTTTTGTCCCATGCTTTTGTTACCAATACTACTCAGCTAATCTTATTGAGAGTTGGTTTGGGTCTTTTTTATGGAGCAATCATTCCTATTGCCAATACAATGATCGGTCTTTCAACTCCTTCCGAACATCGGGGGAAAGTTTTTGGCCTGGCAAACAGTACCACTTACTTGGGTAGTGTTTTAGGTCCTAGTTTCGGTGCATTCATTATGATAACCTTCAGTCTGCCAGCTGTTTTCATATTTACCGGAGGTCTATTATTATTAGCAGGACTTGCCTTACCCCTAGCGATGAATAAAATTGAGAAAACATCATCAGATTAACTTCTTTTATTTTCCTAGAATCTTTTGGGGTCAGGCTTCACACACTCCTTCCCACTCCTTCTTGTTTCCCCAGGCATAAAATCATCCCGATAAAAGTTTATCTTGCTAACGGTAATAGGAAATTGTCAAACAAAGAACCGCCCCTGTTTTTTTATCTAAAGTTACCGAATTATTTGCTTGGTACACCTTGCCTTGAATTTTAATAAACTACTTCAAATTCTTCGCAAACCACAAGCATGTCTTCAGAAAATATTTTACTATATTCTTTCAATTCCAGTGAAAAGAATTTTCGATGTACTTTTCGCCAAAAAGATAAAGTTTTGTCTCCTTCTCCCTCTTTGGCTGAAAATTCTTCCGTTACATCTTTAAAGGAGATGATATTGATATTCGTTATTTGTATGATACATTGGGCTATCCCCTTCCAATTCGTAATGATAACATAATCACCCACTTCAGGTATCGGCTCATTTTCTATTTCATATAGGTAGTGTAAGGAAGCAGTTGCTTTCTTTATCCTTTTTTTTACCAATGTGGACAATTCATTGGCATCTTTTTCATTGTTACAAAAATACCAGGATTCATAAGTTTTACCGGTATCATTTATGTTTTCTCCAATCGTAGACAGATATTTTTTCCACATTTCTTTTACTGTTTTATGTTCTTTTGCCATTTTTAATCATTCCCTTTCAGTAGACATTTTTTTTGCTATATTTTTTGACATCGCTCTGACAATCAATTTTTCAATCATTCCGGAAAACATATTTTTACGAAAAATAGGGATACATCCTATTTTTTCTATGGTTTAGTTTTTCCTTTTACGGAATTTTCCTTTGGGACGTCTATCTACAGCAATATCTAAAGCCTCAGCCATCCGGTTAAAAAACTCCTCATATCCTATAGGTTTTCTTCTAAAAGTTATCGAATTATTGAGTTGGTACAAATGTCCCTTGTTACAACATACTACAGATATCTTTCAGTAATATATTCGAAGTAAAAACTAGGTAAATTTGGATAATTCTTTGCCAACCTAATAATCAAATCCTGATAACTCATAGAATGAAAATGAATGCCATCTTCTTTAGTTATTTTAGTAAATTCGTTTATTTCTTTATGATGTCTAGCACCCTCTGACCCAATCGTATCATACCAGAGATAAAGAAGCCGAAATTTATCTTTACCAAACCTTGCTTTCAACCCTAAAATGTGTTTTATTAATTGAGCGGGATGTAAATGGGCAAATCTATTGTCATAGGGACTTACTTCTTTTGCCAAATTTAATAAATTTGGTATATCATCCCATACTTTATTTAACTCAATATATTTGGGAGAAATCCCGGAATGTGTTCTATATGCTTCTGAAAATTTACATTCTATTGCAAAAACCTTAAATCTTGATTCCGGAGAGTTTTTAATAACAACATCAATATTTGGACTATGTTGAAATGTCTCACTTATTGGGAATTTAACCTCAAAGATGATATCCTGGGAAGAAGTATTATTTTTACTGCAAAATCCACACGCAGCAGCTATAGGAGTGATACGTTTTTTCTTTTCCAATATTGAAAAATATTCACACCTAATGCAGACGAAGAATGAACTGCTTGCATTTTACAGGGATTTCCAGTTAATTCTCCGCCATCAGCTTGAGCAAAACTATTTCGGGCTCCAAGCATCAAAGGTTCGAATAGATTGTCATTTAAATTTTGAGTATAGGCTTTTCGACCCCAGTTTCCCTTGTCCCCAGTAAGTATTATACTGTTACGATGTGCCCACAGTATTTGCTTTGATATAATATACTCATATGCTTTCATAATTATCCTCCGTCGCTCCAAATTATATTGTCAATGGAACCTCTCCCGGCCATGACATTTAAGAAACTCCTCAGACCCTATAGATTTTCCGGGAAAAACTACCGAATTATTGAGCTAGTATACCTTCCCAATTTATTTAATTTAAAAGTAAAATATTAATTATTTAAGGAAATAGGCGTCTGACCTTATTATATTCCCTTATTATATTCCCTAACGGTAATAGGGGATCGTCAAACAAAGAACCGTCCCCCTGTTTTTGTGACAGCTTCGAGATGTTGTGAACTAAAAGTGTTTATTCGTTCCATTTTTTCTTACCATCCAACATACTATTATACAAAAATCAATAATATAATTTAATAGGGAGCACATCCTATTTTTTTATGGTCTAATTTTCCCTTTTACAAAGTCTTCCTTTAGGACATCTGTAGATAATAATATCTAAAGCCTCAACCATCCGGTTAAGAAACTGCTCAGACCCTATCAGCTCCCATAAGTTCCTCTTTAAAATTTACCGAATTATTGAGCTAATACAACCGTCCCCCTGTTTTACCATTGAGTATAGACCCACCTCGACAGATTATGATAAATATTCTAGTTATTTATTCTATTTACTTTTTTAGCTCCCCAAGAGCTTATTTCTAGCACTTTTGTAAATAATTCTGTAGCAATGCTAAACTGAGCGTGTAACTGTTTAAGTTCTTCTTTAGGCTTTTGTGGTGCCAGTTTTCTTTTAACTGTTACATTAAGATGATTGTAATTTGATTCAAATAATTCATCATCATCATCTTCATAATTTTCATAGTTTTTTAAACTTATACTATGAATAATTAAATTTCTTCTTCGTATAAGCCATTTGTAGCCATCGGGGTTTTCAGACTTTCTATATTTCAAAATATTTATCCATGATTCTAGTTTTAAAAGTTCCGATAAAATTCTACCTATATTAATATGAATTCTATCTATTACTGCTGAAAAACCATCCCTCTCGTATTGACGTATATTGAAAAAAATATAATCAAGTAACTGTCCTGCTCTATCCCAATAGGATGCAAGTCTTATATAAGCAATTTCAACCATATCCCAGTATAGATTTTCTAAATATCCCACTAAATCCTCAGGAGGTTTTTTCTTAATGTATTCCGGATATTTTTGTATTGTATCAATAATAATAAACTTGATATGAGCTCTATAAATGGCTTCTCTTGCTTTTTGATAAGATAAGAATAATTCATTTATTGCAGAATTCACATATGTATCAAAAATGGGTTTAGGTTCATTTTTTAATCTATATAGAAAATTTGGAACTCCTCCAAGTGATTTAATAAGTTCAGAGGTCTTACGATCTAGTTCGTCTTTTTCTTCTCTGTTTGTAGTTAACTCTGCTAACTGGGGCTCAAAAAATTCCTTTAATTGAATTCCAAACGAAATACTATTGAATTCAGCCATAATTAATCCATTACACAATTTAAAAAATCTTTCATTATACTTTTTTTTATCTTCATTCATACTTTTAGATTCCTTCTCAATCAAATAATCATATTTTGGTTAAATACCAATGGAATTAATACTGCGTTTATCCTGCCAAAATGACATAATATCCACAGTATTGCGGATATTACCTACTATAGTTTAGTCACTTTTAAAACTAAATCGTTCAAATGTTTTGGTTATCCTTGCTACTGTCTGAATTAAGTTCAGATTTTAAATCATTGGACAACTTTCAATCCTCTATCACTTCATACAGACTTTCTTTAAATTGATTTTCATCTGTATTATTATAGAAGGGTACACCAATAAGTCTGTATTTCTTTGTTTTTCGCTTAATTGTAAACTCTAATATCTCATCTTTGTACTTTTCAGTTATTTCTTTCAAAAATTTCTCTTTCCATTTATCATACTCTTTCAGGTGTTTACCCTTTGGTTCGATGAATATTTGATAAGTAAGCATTTTGCCATTTTCCTCCTGAAGGAACAGAACAAAATCAGGCTCAAATGCCTGGCCATCAGAGAAACTGTAAATTTTAAAGTGCCTTTCATTGCGGATAAGATATATCCCATCATACTTTTGTTTTAATGTATCCATCTGGCGGTCTAACATCCTGACAAATGCCTTTTCTTCACTGGTGCCGTAATTTGCATTAAAAACATACCACCCCTTACCTGATACAAATTGCTCATCCCCATTTTCTCTTTCACTATCTTTAAGTAGCTTCAGCACTTTATTGTGAAAAATGGAAGAAACATTATTCGGTTTAAATTTTTCTGTCCCCCTGTATTCGGTAATATTTTTTCGGATTTCCGCTTCAATTTGACCAAGTAACCCGGTTAAAGCATCAAGCTGTGTTTCATTAGATAAATTATAAATTTCTGCCGAATCACCCTGAAAGGTAATTTCAAGTCCACCCAAATAGTCATTCGCGCTAATAAATTCTCTCATTGATTTGATGTGTGGGAAATAATGTTTTAGAGACCGGAAAGTATAAAACGAATTTTTTGAAATAGCATTACTTGTAATATAGTGGGGAATATTTTTAACTTTTATATCCTTTCGAGCTGACTCAGCAACGGCTCTTACATTTCCATTCCCACTAAACAAGGAGTCTGTCAATCCATGCCCACTTGCTCTCATGTGAATATAATTTTTTTTGCTTACACCAAGATCAGCAAATGATTTAACATATTCATAATTATTTTTTACCCGCCCATTTATATAGATTAGAGCGTGTTTATAAAAATCGCTTTCCTTAAAAGACTCCTTCAGATTCAGTTCTTTTTCAATTTCCCGTTCATCCATCATCCCTTCTTCAATCAATGCAGTACGAAGTTCGGAAATATAGCGAGAATCGTTAATACTGTGGTAGTGAAGTTCTTCCAATACTCGCATTTCATCATTTAGATCTTTATCAAATTTTCTGACAAAACGATCATTATTTTCCCCGATAGTAAAAGGAAAGTATCTCGCCCCACGTCCGATAAGTTGTGCTTCTGATATGGTTGTTTTCCCAGGTTTTCCATAACTGGAATCACGGGTAGTATAACAGCGGACAATATCAAATAAATTCAAAACATCCCATCCTTCGTTTAATTTTTGCACGGCAAATATCGCCCGTATCTGATTATCTCTATCCTCGAGGGAATTAAGGAGAATCTGTTGATTTTGTTTTTCTTTCTCTTCGTTTACTGAAATACAACGACTTTCATCAAATTCACGTCGCAGCCTTTCCGCCAGCTGTTTAGAATCAATCTTGTTTGCATCAAAAAAATCAAATGCCCGTTTTACCAAAGGAATATCTGATTTTTTACGAATTATTTCAATGTCATCATCCGAAAGATTGTCCATCATCTTATGAAAATTCGCTTTATTTTCCCGTGATTGAGCAATGGTTTTCTGGGCTTTGAATAAAATAACTGGCTTCAGGTTAATCCGATGTTTCGCCGCCACCTCCTGTTTGTATTGGCTTAAAATCAATGCCTGAAGAATACGCTCTTTTTCTTCAAAATCAGCCTGTACGATATAGACATCTTTGGAATAGCCATCATTTCGGAATTGACGAAGATCGTAACGATAAATAACTTTGTTGCGATATTTTTCCACAATATTTTTATGGTAATAATCCAATGTGGCGGTAAATTCTAAAAGTAGGTTATCCTCGTTTTGTTTAAATATTCGCTTCACAGTATTTTCCCAGTTTTTAAATAATTCTAACTGTGTTTTAGTTTGGGTGTTGATATGGTGTGCCTCATCAGAAAGCAGTACAATCTTTTTATCTTTAAAATCTTCATAGGTAACTGCATTTTCTTTTTCGCTTGTCAGGTCGGAATGCAATTTTTGAATGGTAGTAAAGCAAATATTGATATCCTTGTCATTTACACCTTCAAAGTTGATAACCGGAGTTACTTTGACTCTTCTGGTTCCTATACGGATATTTTCTTTGAAGAGAAACTTGGAAGATAAAGGATTGAGAAAATTATCCTTTGTCTTTTCTATGATATTGGTCGAATTAACAAAAAAGAGAAAATTCCGATAACCTTTTTCATATAAATACAGTATTAATCCCGCCATAATCAGTGTTTTTCCGCTGCCGGTTGCCATGTTGAAAAGAAAATGCAAAGGCCAGTCTTTGCCGGGGAAATCATTATCTAAACAGTGAAAAAAACGGGAGAAGGCTTCTACCTGATAAGGACGCAGTTCAAATTTAGGATTTAGATTATCTTTGAGAAAATCCGGGATCTCTTTTTTTAAAAATCCCATTTTGGATACGGCATCCAGTTCTTCATACAGAAATTTATCAGCCATTATATGCCTCCCCGTAAAATGACTGATTTAATTTTTTATCTTCTTCGCTCACTTTAAAATCTTCGTCATCAATTTCGGATAAATTAACATACAGCTGATTTTTATTCAAAAGTTCTGCCAACAATTTTTTCTGTTTTTCTAATCCATTTTCAAATCTCCCAATCTCGATAAAGTTGTTGACTGCTTCTTTAGGCATCTCCGGGTTTACATACCAGTTAAGGAATGAGTTTTTGGCAATATCCTTCCAGATTTCTAATAATTCATCAGAAGTTTTGGCGGATTGAATTTTATCCATGAAGGCTTCGTTGTATTTCATCAGTTCGCAGTAGATAAAATCACCACCACCCTGCCAGTTGACAGATCTAGAAATACCGGATTTATCATAATCTTCGTATTCCTTAATTAAACTGGTATTTTTTCGCTTGCCAATAACATTCTGAAGGCGGACAACGCTGTCATTTTCCTCATAATCTAATTGTTCAATTCCGATGTATTGTCGCCCCATTTTGTGAGCGACTGCACAGGTTGTGCCACTTCCCATGTGATAATCCATAACAATATCACTCGATTCAGTTGTCATTTCAATTATTCTTTGTATTAATTTCTCCGGTTTTTTTCCATTCTTTAATCTCACTCCGCCCTCTTTTGCAATTCCTGCCCAACTAATATCATCCCAAAAATCTGTTAGTAATTCAGTAGGTGTTAATTTACCATCAATATTCTTTATTTTATTTGAGTAGAAAGCTAGCGCACCCCCATTAATCACATAACCTACGTCGTACTTACTTCCCGTATTTTTCTCATAAATAAATATCTTATTTTTTTGTTTTTTAGATTCATTAAGAATCAATCTCAGTTTATCGGTAGGTTTATGCGGGTCTCTAATGCTAACAACTTTTTCTGGATTTCTTAGTGCATAATCAGCAATTAATTCATTTAATATTATTTTCCAATATTGGCCCCATTTTTTTTCGGCCTGTTTGTATGTTGTTTTTAATGATTCCTTAATTTCTATTTCATTTTCACCTAAAACTACCTCTTTGATGGATTTTAAAATCCATTTTTCTGGATCCTCATTTTTATTTAGTATGACCAGATTATAATTCTCATGATAACGTACTGTTGTATAGTTTTTTTTAAATTTAAAATCCTTCTTTGATTTTGTATAAATGTATTCTGTTACATCTATTGGCCCCGGATTAACAGTTTTAAATCCCGCTGGAGATGCGGTTTTTACAGAAATCAACTGGACCTTGTTTTCTTTTCCACAAATCTCATCCATTAAAGTATTTATGTAGCCAAATTCATGATGATCAATCTGGACAAAAATTGCACCACTTTTATGTAATAACTCCCTTGCCACTTCCAGTCGATTTTTCATAAAAGTCAGCCAACTGGAATGATTAAAATTATCATTATATCCAAAAGAATCTCCTCCGGTGTTATAAGGTGGGTCAATATAAATCAGCTTCACTTTCCCTCTGAACTGAGTTTTTAAAGTATGCAGTGCCAATAGATTATTTCCCTTGATAATAAGGTTTTCCTTTATTGTGCCGTCTTTATCCCGCTTAATTTCCCTTATTTTCTGTTCACCATCCGGAGTGTAGCGTTTGAAGTTGGTCAATACCTTCGGGTCAAATAACCGGTCAATCTCATCCTGTGCCAGAATTTCATTAAAGAAAATCTCTTTTCGTTTTTCTTCTTCTTTGGTCTGCCCGCCCTCTAATACACAATCCTTATAAGGCCAGACAAGAGATACTTCACCTCTTTCACGCAAGAACTTGCTGCCAATATTTAAGCCTATCTTATTGCGGAATCGGGTATAAGAATTAGCAAGAAAGTTTTTATCAGACATATACTCAATAAATGTATTGATATTAAATATCCAATGTCCTCCAATTTCATCAAAGAATTTTTTCTCTATTTCCGGTTCAGAAAGTAGCAGCTTTACCAAATCCCGATCGATTTTCCAGGCACGGTCAATTACTGCTGCTTTAATCAATTCACCCTCATCATCCACAAAACGCGAATCTGTTTTTAATAGCTCAATCATTTTTTCATTAAACGGCTTTGTTATCTTATTTTCCGGCATATTCATCCCCTCTTTTCAAATATCAATATTTTTCCCTTTCCATGCATTATCCTCTTTATGTTCTATCTGTCATTTTTTTATCTTTGTCTTCTAATTTTTGCTTCCACTATCTTTTTAATCTCCTTTTAAAACTAACGGTAGTATTTCATATAACATCTTCAACATATACAGTATTGTGACTGAAGATAACAATGCCCTAAAAGGTAAGGACGTCAACCCAAAGTATAAATGCTAAGTTCTTTAATGTCTTGACTATATTTTTTAAAAAGTATTTTTTATTTTCCCATCAATAGTGTCTAAAAACGTTTTTATGGCAAGTTTCTTTCGATCATCTAACTCTTCAAAATTTAAAGAAGACAATATTTTTCTTATTCTCAGTTCTGCATCTTTTAAATCCACAAATTCCTCAACACTTTTTATATTTATGCGCCAATGTATTTTCTCTACATTATCTGACAAACTTTGACTAGTGGACTTAATTAAAAAGCTGGTAATCAAGTCAATCAAGCCATCATCAGTCTTTATCATATTATCGATAAATGTAGTGATTCCTTTCTTCTCTCCCCACTCTTTCCAACTGAAAAGAATAGAAGGCAAATGTCTGTGATTCTTCAATCGTCCATCCTCAGCCCATTCTTTAATTCTTTCACAAGCAATATTTTCTAGCTTTTCAAGTTGCTCTGCATTTACAGTGAGTTGATCTTTGAGTTTAGGAGAATCTCCAGAACCAAATTTACCTTGCTCTTGACCGAGTACCCCTACTTCATGAACGATTGTATACAAACTTCTTTTAGCTTTTTGAATTGATTGACTAATAATTTCAAATCTCTTTTTAGAGTCATCAAAACGATTATAAAGTTGATAAGCTATACGAAGAATTCTCATCGTTGTATCTGTACCAAAAAATCCCGAATCACCTTCAGGCAATAAATCCCCTATATCTATCAAAGTTATTATTATTGGTTCTATATTTCCCTCAGGAATGTCATCTCGAGTATAATCCTCCATCCGTTCAAGAAACCTTATAATTCTTCCATCTTCATTAAGCTTTAAAAGAGCTTCGACAAACAAATCGGTGCTATTTCCCAACGACAATATTGTTTCAATTTCATTTTGTGAAATCTCTCCTTTTGGAAGAGAAAACCTAAAGAATATTTCAAAAATATCAGGACTGCATATTCTACAATCTCTTCTCCAGTTATACGTCCCACCATTGCCAAAATGAGAATAACCATAAATATCCTCAAGCTTGGGAAAAAGTATTTTTAAAAGATCCTTCATCACTTCTTTCTGAGATTCATTTACTCTGTCAATTATCTCATCACAACGTTTTTTTGCTTGTTCTTTTATGTCCTCATCTCTTCCGGTAGAGGAATCGAATTTGCCTGAGAAAATATCCTTATTATCTCTTATCCCATAGTAAACCTCTGGGAAAAATACTTGAACTCCCGTAATAGCAAAAAAATCAATTGTATTCACTTCTCCCTTTACTATCTCAAAACTAAAACTTAATGAGTTAATATAGCGTGTAACATCTCTAATATTTCCAAAGAAATACTTAAGTCCGCTATTATATATATCTATCCAATAATTTTGGTTCCATTTGCCCTCAGGTAAATCCTTAATCAATTCATCAAGTTTACTAAACAATAAACGCTCAACTTCTTGTTTGGAAATGAGCGGGATTTCGAAAGGAATCTGAACTACTTTTTCTAAATATCCTATCCCAGAACCTCCCTGTACCTTTTCCAATGCATTTTTAACTACATCCCTATCAAATGCAAGCATATATATTGTATTTGGAAAATCTCCTAAGGATTTGATTAGCTGAAAAATTTGCCTAATTTCCGTATTATTAAGACGATCAATATCATCAATGACAACAATAATTTTATGGAGCTGTTTTGCTAGTAATTTGTTTAAATCTGCTCTTATAGCATTTAAATCATTTGATTCAAGATCACCCCAACTTTTAGCGGCAATCCCTACTGTCTTTACAGCATCTTTAGCAATTTCAGCATATTGACCTAGTACAGGAATTAATTTTAATGGCACAAGAAAATTAGCATAAGCTTCCATCTTCTCTCCAGCCTTCTTAACTTCACCTGCGTAATTGGGTCGTCTAAGCATTACTGATAACTGTTTAAAAAATTGAGTAACAAGTTGGTTTTGATCAGAATAATTCCAAGGGTTGAATCTTACAATAATTGGTTTTTCGTCATCAGTTTTATTTTTTGAAACAAGGTCAATATTCTCTAGGGCCATGTTAATTATTGAAGTCTTTCCAGAACCCCACGCACCAAAGAGCCCAATTACAATACTATCTTTTTCTTTATAGCTAAGAATAGCATTACCGAGCGATTGGGCGAATGAAAATCTGCCTAATTTATCCTCTTTATGAGATTTAATTGGTTGATCCGGCTTGAACATTCTATTTACCTCTTTTTTGCAGCTTAAATTTCATATAATCTGTCACGGATAAAAGAAGTTGCCTGAGACAATTTTGGGAAATCTTTGATTTTTCTTTTATTTGTAACTAACTGCAATATTCAATCTTTTTTATTATTTTTTTTAGTATCGCTTGAAGAACTTGAAGGAACTCCTGATCCGCCTTTGGGGGAATTCGAACTATCTAATTTTCCTCTAATTGGTTGATACCCTTTTTCAAATTGATGGTTCTTCCCTTTTGGCGGCGTTCTTTTTATTATTTTATTTTCCTTTTTTAACATATTAATACCTCCTGTTTTTATTTAAAAAACTCTATGGCCAAAATTTCTTCACCCAATACGATTATTCCTTTAGATCTTTCAATAGGTTCTATAAACTTTCCATCTTTATCTAATTTCCAAACCTCTTCCAAATATATTTGTTCTTCAGAAGGATAAGAGGAAGAAAAAGAATTCTTATCATACCTTCCACCTATTTTTCTCTCGTCTTTAAGATGGATAATAACCCAAAATACTTCCTTTTTTCTAAATATATAATCCCAAGGTTTCTGGATAGGATTCATAATATATTTAGCAACAAACTTACAATTTGATAATTTTAAAAAAACGATAGGCCATAACACAGGAATAATACATATAATTAGAAACAAAAATACAAAGTACCATACTTTATGATTATCGTAAAAATTTCCTGTATGAATTAGAATAATTAACCAAGATAATACTGCAAAATTTAGAGAGCTATAACCAATTGCTTCAAGTAAAAATGTTGAAGAATATTTTTGTTCACTTGGATATAGTAAATTATAAATCTTTATCGAAATAAATCCTGGAATAAAGAAGACCAGAAATAACACCAACTTATCTATTTGCCAAATATCCATAAGTTAACCTCCACTATCATTTAAATATTACGTATAACGTTTTGCATGTGTCGAGGGACTGTTCTTTGTCACGCTTCAAGAATTTATATTATACTTTGTTAACTTGCTTTCAGAGAGTAAAATAAATAAATCTTTTTAAATTTTTCTATAACCTTATTCTAATACGACAAAAGGTTTATAAAATCCTTCTTTTTTGGAAAAATATTCGATTTTTATTATTTAGCAGTAATTATTATCCCCTGTTCTTTCCATTCCCGCCAGTCGAGGTTGGTTCTCTCTGGTAGTTGAGTAAGGTAATGTGGTTTTT
>Ga0209386_1001004_pt1 | contig 12494 bp, 11 predicted proteins | sample NGEPertwo_FD_184510 | JGI IMG/M metagenome (GOLD analysis project Ga0209386, IMG submission 184510) | Arctic peat soil microbial communities from the Barrow Environmental Observatory site, Barrow, Alaska, USA - NGEE Permafrost154B-two... | ecosystem: Environmental > Terrestrial > Soil > Wetlands... | reverse complement strand
CAGGAGGTGGCCCCGACACCTTCGGCGGCGACCTGGGCCAGCACCGACAGCGGCGGGCCCAGCAGGTCGAGGTCGCCGCCGCCCGCAGTGAAGGCGGGCAGCAGGCCGGTCGCGCCGGCGGGCTGCGCCTCTCGGCTCTGGGCGCGAAGCAGCGCCTCGACGTCGGCGCGCCGGTAGCGCCGGTGTCCGCCGGGGCTGCGGTAGCAGACCAGCTTGCCGGTGTCGCTCCAGCGCCGGAGGGTGTTGAGGCTCACGCCGAGCGCCGTGGCCGCCTCGCTGAGGCGCAGCCAGTCTTGGCCGTTGGCTTTTCCTACGCGCATTCCGGGGGCTCTCGGCGGGGCTCGGTGAGGGGAACTTCCCCAATTCTATGCAGATTCCTTCTGTCCAGGCGAAGGAAACGAATGAGGAGATTCCAGCCAGCAGCGCAGGACGATACGCCTGCCTGAGGGGCGGGCGCCGGTCTACGTCGTCGCCGGCGCCTCGCTGGTCTGTTCGTGGGCGCCCGGTCCGAACGCCAGCACGCGGTCGCGCCCCTGGCGCTTGGCGAGGTACATCGCCCAGTCGGCCTTGTCGACGAGCTCCTCCATGAGGGCGTCGTCGTCGGGGAACGTCGCGAGGCCCACGCTGACGGTGAGCTCGCGCTCGGGGCCGCCAAGGTCCAGAGCGGCCACACCGGCGCGGATGCGCTCGGCGATCTTGAGCGCCCCGGCTGGGGTCGTGTCGATGAGGATCACCGTGAACTCCTCGCCGCCGTAGGGCGCCGCGAGGTCGGCCTGGCGGATGGAGCGCAAGAGAACACCGGAGACGGCGCGCAGGGCGCGGTCGCCTGTAGTGTGGCCGAGGCGCTCCTTGTAGCCCTTGAAGTGGTCTGAGGTCGCGGAACAGCAGAGCCGGCGGGTGGCCGATCTCCGTGGCGCCGGCCACCTCCTCGCCGAGACGCTGTTTGAAGTACCGTTGGCTGTAGAGCCCCGTGAGGCCGTCGGTGGCGGCGTCCACACGCGCTCGTCCCAGACGGGCGGAGGCCGACTCGACGATCGTCGAGAGCGCCTGGTCGTGGCCGGCGATGTTGCTGCCCGGCTCGTCGGGCCAGTCGCCGGCGGGAGTGAGATCCGCGCAGACGAGACCCACCGGTTCACCCTTGTCGTCGGCAAAAGGCCACTATAAAACTAGGATGCCTCTCACTCGTGCGTGCCGCCGGGTCCGGCGGCACGCACGCCGCCCGGAGTGACGAGCTCGCGGGCGATGTCGGCGAACGCCGCGCCGACCGGCGTCGACGGATCGAGCGCGGCCGGTGCGCCCGAGTCGCCGCCCTGTCTGGTCGCCTCATCGAGCGGGATGCGACCGAGGAGGCGCGAGTCCATCAGACGGGCGATCTCGTAGGCTCCGCCGCGCCCGAAGATGTAGTGGCGGCTGCCACAGTCTGGGCAGACGTAGTAGGCCATGTTCTCGACGACGCCGAGCACACGCTGCTTGGTCTTCCGCGCCATCTTGGCCGCCTTGATCGCCGTCTTGGCGGCCGCCTCCTGAGGAGTGGTGACGATGATCATGTCCGCGCCCGGGATCATCTGTGCGATCGTGAGCGCGATGTCGCCGGTTCCCGGCGGGAGATCGATGAGCAGGAAGTCGGGGCTGCCCCAGAGCACGTCCCCGAGGAACTGCTCGATGGCGCGGCCCAGCATCGGTCCGCGCCAGATCACGGGCTCGTTGTCCGGCAGGAAGAAGCCCATGGAGACGACCTTGACGCCATGGGCCTCGGGCGCGATGAGCTTGCCCTCGTGCATTTCCGGAGGCACGGCCGCCAGCCCCATCATCAGGGGGATGGTGGGGCCGTAGACATCGGCGTCGATCAGCGCCACGGCGTGCCCCTGAGCGGCCAGGGCGACCGCGAGATTCGTCGCCACCGTGGACTTGCCGACGCCTCCCTTGCCGCTGGCGATGGCGATCGTGCGCGTCTTCGAGCCCGGGCCGAAGAGGCTCTGCGTCAGCTCGTGACGGTCGCTGAGGCGCGTCGCCATCGCATCGCGTTCGTCGCACGACATGGCGGCGAGCTTCACCTCGACGGCGCGGCCGTCAGCGATCGCGGACAGGGCCTGTTCCGCCTCGGCGCGGATCTGGTTGCGCAGCGGGCACCCGGCGGTCGTCAGGACGATCGTGGCGCCGACGCGCTCGGCGTCGGCCACGATGTCGCGCACCATGCCGAGCTCCACGATGCTTCGCTGGAGCTCGGGATCCTTGACGGCGGTCAGAGCCCGCCGGACGTCTTCCTGTGTCACGAGTGAGCCTCCGCGTGTAGGTCGTGTGGATGGTCTGTCTCTACGTACCCGGCGCGCTCGCGCGCCAGTCGGGCGGCGACGGCTCGCACGCGAGGCCCGGCGAGGCTTCACACGCGAGGAGCGCGCCTTCACATCATCTCAAGAAAGGGGGGTCAGGCTGTAACCTCGCACGAGCGGCGGCCGCGGCCCGATCGCGGCCGCCCAAGGGCAAGCGACGAGAGGAGACGTCATGGAGAGTCTGCTCGGGAGCGACTCTGTCGCGCTGAGACGGGCGCTGGTCGCGCTGGCGCTCGGGGCGGCGACGCTGGTCTTGATCATCAGAGGGGCCACGATCCGTCGTCGGCCGGCGCGCGTGGCGCTGCGGAGCCAGCCGCCCAGGCGCGCCGCGGCTGTCGCGACGCTGGAGGCCGTCCATCGCCGCGGCGACATCACGCACGAGGACTACGTGGAGCTCTCGCGGAGGCTTCGCGGTCGCTGGCCCCGGCCGTTCACAAGTCCGGCAGAGGCGGTTCAAAGGTTCTTCACAAGCTCAGTGTACGCTGGTAGGCGAAATCGGCCTTGTCGCCCGATCGCGGGCGGCCTCGGCACCGAAGACCGCGCGCCGGCGGCGCGTTTGACGCAAGGAGTACGCCCGTGAAGACAAACTGGAAGATGATCGTGATCGTGGCCGTGGTGGCCGTCGTCGGTCTGTCGGTAGTGGCCATCGCGTCCGGCGCCGCGAAGGTCAAGAACCCGTTCCGCGGCCGGGCAGCATGCGGCCAGCTCATGAGCAACCCGGAGGCCGTGAAGGCGATGCGGGCGTTGAGGGACGAGCATCGCGGGGAGATGCAGGCGTGGTACGGCAAGCACGCCGACCCGACCAGCGCTGAGGCGAAGGCTGCTCTCAAGTCACTGCGCCAGGAGCACTGGAACGACATGAAGGCGCTCTTCAAGGAGTTCGGCATCAAGGTGCCCAAGGGTGTCGGGCCGGGCGTCTGTGGTGGCCAGGGCGGCATGATGGGCGGCGGCGGCAACGGCCCTTGCGGCAGCAGCGGCGGCGCCGGATGCGCCGGCTCTGGTTCGGGCGCCGGCAACCAGGGCTCCGGCTACGACGGCGGCATGATGGGCGACGGCGGCATGATGGGCGGCGCCAGCTACTGAGTGTGATCCGAGATACGCCGCGCTGAGCTGTGAGGCGGCGGGGTGGGCGCGAGAAGGCGCTCGCCCCGCCGCCTTTCTGTTGCTCGACTGCCTGTCGGCACCGGTGTTTCACGTGAAACACCGGTGCCGAGCGCGTTCGCGGATCGGCCCCGGGGCGGCCCTCGGTCCGGCGCCCCGGCGAGGTGCAGTCGGGTGTTTCACGTGAAACACCCCAGGGCGTGCGAGCCAGGGACAAACGAGAAGGGGCCCCTCCCGGGGCGCCTGGCCCTCATAGCGATCGTCGACGCCGGTCTGCCCTCCTGAGCTCACCGGCCGCGGCGCTCGAGCTTTCGCCGTCCGCCGGCGCTGTTCAGGCTGACCTGGCCTGCCGGTCGCGAGCGGCGGTCCCGGCCGCCGCACCACATCGTGACGCGCGGGCGAGCGCCTCGTCGTCCCACGCCGAGCGTCCCACAGTGCGCATCCCGCAGGCCGTTCCGCTTCCTACATTGCGCCTCCTGCGTGGCATGTCCATCCGACGCTCGTCCGCCGTCACTCGGCCCCAGTGTGCTACGCCTTCATGTTGACCGGCTCGGCGTTGCCGGCGCCGGTGGCGTAGGTCCGCTTGAAGATCTCCATGAGGATCGGGCTCTGGCGCACGTCGGCCAGAGAGATCTCGGCGTGATGCTTGGTGTAGCCGTTGCCGATGAGCATGGTGGTGTCGGCGCCGATGCCCTCGGCGCCCAGCGCGGCCGACGTGAAGCTCGTCGCCATGCTGAAGAAGTAGACCATCCCGTCGTCCTTGGTCGCGAGGACCGAGGCCATCTCGGTGTCCGGGATGTCGACGCAGTTGATGGTGAGGTCGGCCATCTCGCCGTTCGTCGCCTTCTTGACCTCTTCGTACACGAACAGCTGGTCGGTGGCGCTGCCCTGGAAGATGTAGTCGCAGAACCCGGTCTTCTCCAGGCGCTTCTTGCCAGCATCGCCGTGCACGAGGCCGATGACCTTGCCGGTGACGCCGACGCGATTGCGGGCCTCGTAGGCGCAGAGGAGGCCGCTCTTGCCGCCGGCGCCGATGATGAACACCGTCTGGCCCGGCTTGCAGAGCTTGGCGGCCTGCGCCGGAGCGCCGGCCACGTCGAGGATCGCGAGCGCGAGCGCCTCGTCCATGTCGGCGGGCATCTTGGCGTAGATGCCGGTCTCGAAGAGGATGGCCTGGCCCTTCACCTTGACCTGGCACGTGTCCTTGTTGATCGAGATGACTTCGTCGACCCTCAGCGGCGTGAGCGACAGCGACACAAGCGTGGCGATGCGATCACCGACCTTGAGGTCGCGGTCCTTGAGCTTGGGGCCGATCTCCTTGATCGTGCCGAGAAGCATGCCACCCGAGCCCGTGTCGGGGTTGTGGTGCTTGCCGCGGCTGGCGATGATGTCGAGGCTGTGACGCGCCATCTTCTGCACGTCGCCGCCTTCGGCCTCCTCGATCTGCGTGAAGCTCGCCGCGTCGACGTTCAGCGTATCGACGTCGATGAGGATCTCGTTGTCGTAGATCTTCATCGTGTTGTCGATGCGCTTCGCCGGCTGCGGCAGCACTCCCTTGGGCTCGATGACCCGGTGGGCGCCGAACTTGTTGCCTTCCTTCATTCCTTCTCCCTCCCCTCGGGGTGTGTGCCCGCGCTCAACCGCATGAGCCGCTTCCGCGCGCGCGGCGTCCTCCGTCGGTTCGCTTAGCCTTCTACCTTGATGACCGAGCCGGCGCCCTGGCCGCCGCCCACGCAGGCGCCGGTGAGGCCGATCTCCTTGCCACGCTTCTGCAGCTCGTGGATGAGCGTCACGATCATGCGCGTGCCGGTGTTGCCTAGCGGGTGGCCGAGGGCGACCGCCCCGCCGTTGACGTTGACGATGTCGGGATCGAGCCGAAGTTCACGAGTGGCAAGCGCTGCGACGCAGGCGAAGGCCTCGTTGAGTTCGGCCAGCTGGACGTCCTTGCTGGTCAACCCGGCCTTCTCGAGAGCCTTCTGGGCGGCGACGGTCTCGCCGAGGCCCATGATGGCCGGATCCACGGCAGCCGTCGCGTAGCTGACGAGCTGGGCGATGGGCCTGATGCCGAGCTCGGCGGCCTTCTTGCGGGACGTGACGACGACGGCGCTGGCGCCGTCGGCGATGGCCGAAGCGTTGCCGGCCGTCACCACGCCACCGTCCTTCTTGAACACGGGCTGGAGGCCGGCGAGGGCTTCCGGCGTCGTCTCGCGCGGGCACTCGTCGGTGTCGACGATCTTGGGGTCGCCCTTGCGCTGCGGGATCTCGACCGGGACGATCTCGTCCTTGAACCTGCCGGCCTTGATGGCCGCGGTCGCGTTGAGCTGGCTCTTGTAGGCGACCTCGTTCTGCAGCTCCTTGCTGATGCCGAAACGCTCATTGAGGTTCTCCGCCGTGAGGCCCACGTGGTTGCCGCCGATGGCGCACCAGAGGCCGTCGAGCACCATGGCGTCGAAGATCTGATCTGACGGCATGCCCATGCGGTAGCCGCTGCGTCCGTTTTGCAGCAACCAGGGTGCGCGCGTCATGTTCTCGGTGCCGCCGACGAGGTACAGCTCGCCGTCGCCCGCCTTGATGGCCGCCGCGGCCATGGCGAGCGCCGAGGCGCTCGACGCGCAGACGCGGTTGACGGTGATGGCCGGCACGTCGTCGGGGATGCCGGCCTTCAGCTCGGCCTGGCGGGCGATGTTCTGGCCTAGGCCGGCCTGGATCACGTTGCCGAATATGACTTCGTCGAGCTGCTCGCCGCTGACCCCGGCACGCTTGAGCGCCTCGGTCATCGCGATAGCGCCGAGCTCGACGGCCGGGGTGTTGGCGAAGCCACCCTGGAAGCGGCCCTGTGCGGTACGTACCGCGGAAAGAATGACGACGTCGTTGTCAGACACGGTTTCCTCCTCGTGTCGTAGCGTGTGTGGCTGCAGCCCCCGCCGCGAGATCCACGCCCCGCTCCACGACACATTGGTTGATGAGCGACTGTGGCATGCTACCGCCTCACGCCTCTTCGTGGCGGCGGACGACTTCTTGCGCCAGGAACGAGGCGACCTCGAGCGGCGTGGTGCGCGGCCCGAAGCCGGCGTCGTAGCCGAGCTCCTTGGCGAACGCGTTGTTGATGCGTGGTCCTCCGACCACGATCACGAAGCGTTCGCGCACACCCTCGGCCTCGAGCAGCTCGATGAGCTGCGTGAGGTGCTGGACGTGGATGTTCTTCTGCGTGACGATCTGGCTCACCAGGATGGCGTCGGCATCGCGCTCGAGCGCCGTCTTGAGGAGCTGCGCGCAGGGGATCTGCGAGCCCATGTTGAGCGCGTCCATCTCGGGATAGCGCTCCAGGCCGTAGTTCCCGGCGAAGCCCTTCATGTTCATGATGGCGTCGATGCCGACCGTGTGCGCGTCGCTCTCGACGGCCGCGCCGACGACGCTGAGCTTGCGCCCGAGCTTCTCCTTGATGAGGGCGTTGATGGCGTAGTAGTCCATCTCCTCGACCTCGAGGTAGTCGCCCTTGACCTCGTCGGGATCGATGCCGGTGTCGGTGCGGCCGTAGGCCACGTAGAACGTGTACTCGGGGTCGATGGCCTTGCACTCGGCGATGCCCACGGTGTGGAAGCCGAGCTTCTGGAGGAACTGCTTGCCGACATCGGCGGCTTTGACGGAGTAGGCGATCGGTAGGGTGAAGGAGAACTGGATGATCCCGTCGTCACGAGTATCGCCGTACGGTCGTACTAGCATAAATGCCCCCCTTCTTCGTCAGGGCTTTGGCCGCCGGGCGGCGGGCCGACAGGCGCGCCGCTCATGCGACCCTCGCGCAGCGTCGCGAAGAACGGGTTGAAGTAGTCGGCGGCGAGCGCGAAGACGCCTTCGCCACCGCGTCCGCCCTTGGGATCGCGCTTGACGTCGGCGAACATGCCGCGCGAGAGCGCCTCGAAGAGCCCGATCTCGCGAACCTCCTCGAGCTGCTCGGCGGCCTTCTGCAGCTGGTCGTTGGCGCGCTGCTCGATCATGCCGCCGGGCTTGAACGTGACTTCGTTCGCCAGGTGGCGGCAGCCCTCGAACACGTACTTGGCGTTCTTGATGCTCAGGTAACGGTCCTGGAGAAGCGGCGTGTGCAGGGCCTCGGTGAGCATGCCGAGCAGCATGATCTCCTGGCCGGTGAAGATGCCGGTGAAGTTGAACATGCCGTCGATGATGTGGCCGTGGAAGATGTCGCCCGGCATGTACTTGGTCGGCGGCATGTACTTGAGCGGGTAGCCCGGGAAGAGCTGCCGGACCAGCTGCGCATCGGCGATCTGGTACACGACCTGGTCGGGTTTGGCCGGGTCGATCTCGAAGGCGTGCCCGAGCCCGATCTGCCAGGGCTCCAGGTTGGCGCGCTGCGCGAAGGCCTCGTTGATGAAGTCGGAGCTGACCACCGTGAAGCCCTTCTCGAAGGCGTCGGCGGTGGTGAGGTAGTTGTCCTCCCCGGTGTTGATGATGATGCCGGCACGGGCGTTGATCAGACGCGAGAGGTACTGGTCGACGAACGTGCGCTCCATGTTGATGTTGCGGAAGATGATCCCGTACATGGAGTCGTTGAGCATCATGTCAAGGCGCTCCAGCGCGCCCATGGTAGCGATCTCGGGCATGCAGAGACCGCTCGCGTAGTTGCACAGGCGGATGTAGCGGCCGAGCTCGGCGCCGACCTCGTCGAGGGCGGCGCGCATGAGGCGGAAGTTCTCCTGGGTGGCGTAAGTGCCGCCGAAGCCCTCGGTGGTCTCGCCGTAGGGCACGTAGTCGAGCAGGCTCTGCGCCGTGGTGCGGATGACGGCGATGACATCGGCGCCGGCGCGGGCGGCAGCCTTGGCTTGGGCGGCGTCCTCGTAGATGTTGCCGGTGGCGACGATCACGTAGACGTAGGGCTTCACGGGCTCGCCGACCTCTGCCACGAGCTCGTTGCGGCGCCGGCGGACGGCGTCGATGCGTGCGACGCCCTCGCCGGCGAGCTCCTCGGCGCGCGCCTCTGCGGCGGCGCGCCGCGCGCCCGGTACGTTGGCCAGGGCGAGCTCGCCGGCGGCCACGCCCTCGGCGGCCTGCTGGGCGCTCTTGCCGGTCTGCAGCATGAGGTCGACGAAGGGCCGCATGATGCCCCCCGGGAGCAGCTCGCGCGCCTGCTCCACGACGACGTTGACCAGCGGCACGTCGATCTCGTTGACGCCGGCGATGCCGAGCAGGCGCAGCGTGGCGCGCTCGGTGGTGTCGGTCGTGTGCTCTTCGATGTGCTGCTGGATGTCGTCGGCGATGGCGTTGGCCGCCGCGCGGGCGCGGTCGACCAGGGCGCCGTTCAAGCGGAGCGCATCGTTCACTGCATCACCCTCTTTCCGTCAGGGAGAGACCACGCCGGACCGTCGCGCCTCGCCGGGCAGCGAGGCGCGGCCGTTCACGACGTCGAAGACAGGCACGCGGTCGCCCACTGCGCCGGCGACCGCGTCGAAGAAGACTTTGGGCTGGTAGGGCTGCGGCACCCGGAACGGGTTCGCGGTGACGGCCAGCACGCGCAGCGCCGTGAGCACTTCGAGCGCGATGCCACGCTTACGGAAGCGCTGCACGGAGGCCGCCGGCAGCACCAGCACCGTGGCGTCGCGCACCACGACGCGCAGCTCACGACGCGGTGGCAGCACGCGCGTGAAGTCGTCGACGAACTCCTGCGTGAGGGCGCCGCCGATGAACAGCGTGCGCGTGCCCAGCCGCTCGACCTCCCGGGCTACGGTGACGCCTTCCCCGACGACGGTGCTGAGCTCCAGCGGCGTGACCGTGCCGCGGTCGTCGAAGGACAGGGCGCGCGCGCTCTGCGCCAGGTACGGCGCCAGCTGCGCGCGCGTCACATCCGACACCGCGGGCAGCAGCAGCATGTCGAGGGTCGCCGCCGTCGTCTCGATCACGTCGCCCAGTGAGTCGCCGACCATGCCCCCCGTGGCGACCACGACGCCGTCGCTCACGCGCGGCGAGGCGCTGCCGATGCGGTTGATGGCGCCGTCGACGAGCACCTGCTCGGCGCCGTGCGCCTGGAGCCGCTCGATGGTCACGCGCAGCTCCGTCAGTGTCGTCGGGCCGCTGACCTCGACCTGGCCCTCGTTGCCGGCGCGGCCGATGATCACGCGCCCCAGGGGCGTGAGGAACGGCAGCTCCTCCAGCACCTCCATGGCGTAGCCCGAGCGGTCGAGCGAGCCCTGCGTGGTCGCCACGAGGGTCCCGGCCGGCGGCGCGATGCGCGGCTTCGCCAGGCCGGTGAGGTGGTCGATACGTTCGCCGTCGAGGCCCAGAGAGGTGAGGCCGAAAAGGGGCGGGCAGTTCGCCATGAGGGCGTTGACGACGGTGGTCTTGCCGGCGTTCTTGACGAGGCCGATGACGGCCAGCGAGCGGCAGCCGGAGCCGGCGATAATGTCGTAGAGGGCGTCGACGGTGGCCGCGTCGGGACGCGCCTCGGTCGCGCTGGCGCCGCCGCCGCAGGTCACTTCTTGCCTCCGGACGAGCGGCCGGCCGCGCGCAGCCGGCGTCCGCCGGCCGCGTTGCCGTGCCGGATCTCCTTGAGGTAGCTGAAGATCGTGTAGCGCGAGAGGTCGAGGGCCTCGGCGACCTGCTCGGCCGAGCGCTTCACGAGAAAGGCGCCGCGCTCCTCGAGGCGCTTGACGACCTCCATCTTCTCTTCGCGCGACATGGCGGCGGGCGTCTTGCCCATCTCGGCGAGGATCTTGGTGATCATGCCGGCGACCACTTCGCGGATGTCGCCGGCGAAGATCTCGCCCGCCTCGGGGACGGCGCTGCTGCCGAGGCGGCCGACCGCCGTCACGTTAGCGAGCGTGCGCTGCGCCTGGACGATCTCGGAGATGTCGAAGTTGAGGCCGAGCAAGCCGAACGGCTCGCCGTCTTCGTCGCGCAGCGTCACGGCGAGCGACTTGAGGATCTTGCCGTCGTGCGATGAGACGTAGAGGCGCACGTCCTGCGTCTCGTCAGAGTTGCGGAGGTTGCGGAGCATGCGGTCGGTGGGCACGTCGCCCACGGTGCGCCCGGTCACGGCGCCGTTCTCGATGGCGACGATGGAGTGGGGGAGCCGGCCGACGTCGTGAAGGACGACCTCGCAGTCTGGGCCGAACATCGCGGCCAGACCCTGGACGACGGGGAGCAGCACCTGCATGCGGGCGTCGAGTGGCTGCTTGAGCAAACGATCCTCCAGTCGCGGCGGCGTGGTACGGCGGCTCCCCAAGGCGCCGCTGCGACCTTGGAGAACAGGTATACACCGGCGCGCGCGCGCTTGTCAAAAAAGGTGGGGTCTCTATCCTGTTTAGTGGGGATGTCCGTACGCAAGAGCGGGCGGGCGGCGCATCCACGCCGCCCGCCCGCTGCGTTCAGTCGGCGGATGTAGTGGCGTTCCTCAGAGGTTCGCCGGCCGCTCCGCGAGCGTGACGGTGACGTCCTGCGTCTTGCCGCCGCGTTCGATTGTGAGCGTGACCTTGTCGCCGGGCTTCTTCTGCGCGAGGAGCGCGATGAACTCGTCCGCGCTGGCGATGGGCTGGCCGTTCGCGGCCGTGATGATGTCGCCGCCCACCGTGTACTGCTGGCCGCCCACGGTGACGGTCTGGTCGCCGCCCTTGATGCCCGCCTTCGCCGCGGGGCTGCCCGGGTAGACGTTGCCCACCAAGGCGCCGCTCTGGGTGGTGAGGTTGAACGTCTTGGCCAGGTCCGGGGTGACGGTCTTCAGGCCGACGCCCAGCCACGCGTACTTCACCGTTCCGCCCTTCCTGAGCTGCTCGAGCGACCTCACGGCCTGATTGATCGGCACGGCGAAGCCCAGACCCTGGTTGCCGCCGGTGGCGCTGGCGATCTGCTCGTTGATCCCGATCACGTGGCCAGTGGAGTCGATCAAGGGGCCGCCGGAGTTGCCGGGGTTGATAGCGGCGTCGGTCTGGATGCCGTTGGGGATCGTCTGGTGGTTGGGCGCCTCCAAGCTGCGGCCCACGGCCGACACGATACCGGACGTGATGGAGAAGTCGTAGCCCAGCGGGTTGCCGATCGCGACGACCGGCTCACCGACCTGCACCTTGTCGGAGTTGCCCAGCGGCAGCGGCTTGAGGCCGACGCCGTTGGGGTCGACCTTGATCACGGCGACGTCGCTGCCGGTGTCGATCCCGACGATCTCCCCCTTGACCTGCTGCGACTTGCCACCGCCCTTGTTGAACACGATGGCCACGCTGCTGGCCTTCTGGCCCTGCTCCTGCACAACGTGCGCGTTGGTGAGGATGTAGCCGTTGTTGTCGACCACGAAGCCGGTGCCGAGCGCCTGGCCGCTTAGCGGCTGGCCGAACACGTTGCTGCCCGGATTGGCGAAATTCGACTGGACCATGACGACGCCGGCGGAGAGTCCCTGATAGATCTGCTCGGGCGACTGGCCACCGCCGGTCGTGGGCGCGTACACCGCAGGCGTCTCCGCGGCCTTCTGTACGACCGTCTCCTTGACCTCTCCAAAGTTGAACACCAGTACGAGGACGAGGACCACGAGCGCGGCGCCGACGGCCCCGCCCCCGAGCCCTACGAGGAACCCTCTCATCTTGATCATCGCTTTCCCTTCGTTGTCACAGCTGGTGGGTGCGGATTCGGCGTGGCCGCAGCCGTGCGCCGCTCTCCCGCTGCCCACGATGATGTCCGTCGGGTGTTAACTGCTCACTGGGGCGTGTTGAGTAACGCCTCCGGAGTGATTAAGGATTATGAATCGCCGCTCTGGGCGCGCCGCCGAGGCGCGCGCGGCAGCCGTACGGAAAAGCTCGCGCCGCCGCTGCCCGAGTCGGCGCGGATGCCGCCGCCCATCTTTTCGGTGAGCTCGCGGGCGATCGAGAGACCCAGCCCGGCGCCCGAGGTCGTGGCGCGCTCCTCGCTGCCGCGGTGGAAGCGCTCGAAGACGTGCGGCAGCTCCGCCGCCGGGATCCCCGGCCCGTCGTCGCTCACGATGATCGTCGCCCACGCGGGTTCCGCGCGGGTGGCCACGCGCACGCTGCTGCCCTGCGGCGAGAACTTGACGGCGTTGTCGACGAGCGCGCGCAG
>Ga0209386_1001003_pt1 | contig 12499 bp, 12 predicted proteins | sample NGEPertwo_FD_184510 | JGI IMG/M metagenome (GOLD analysis project Ga0209386, IMG submission 184510) | Arctic peat soil microbial communities from the Barrow Environmental Observatory site, Barrow, Alaska, USA - NGEE Permafrost154B-two... | ecosystem: Environmental > Terrestrial > Soil > Wetlands... | reverse complement strand
ATTTGCTGCCATAACATCTGAAATTGTTAAGTAATCTGCAAATCCACTTAATAGGTCTCCCAACTTTACAGGTTTAATTTCCATTACCTTTTCTCCATTTCTTTTTTTCGTTTCAACGCAATAGGAATGTGCGATGAATCGAATAAATTCCTTTCTTATTCCCTCATTAGAACATTATATTACTTAAAAGTAATAATTTTAACATTAAATTTGAATATTTGGAAAAAATATTACCAATATATAATTTTATTTAATCGTTCTGTTCTTCGCCTTTTTATAAAACATCTTTGAAGAACAGGATTCGGAAGAAGATTATTCAGATGTTAGCGACCATAAAGAAAAAAAGTTTGTTGACGCTTTAAGTGTCATCAAACTCTTTTTTACGATAGCGGTGCGTTTCACTTAAATTTGTATTTGCCTTTTCCTTGCCCTGCAACTATTTCTACCAATCCTGCTTTATACATTTTTGTTACCAAAACACTGGCACTTGTAGGAGATATCTCTAGTAATTCAGCTATGTCCGTTCTACTGAAGATTGTATGTGTAGCAAATTTTAAATATACAATTTTAATTTTTTTCTTCGTAGGTAAATTTACTTTGACATAAGAAAGATAATTTTCCATGAATCCAATATCAACTTTTTCATCTCCAATATCAACTTTTTCATCTCCAATATCAGCATTACCATTTTTTTCTATGGAAACGTTATAATTGAGGTTGAACAATATTGCCCAAAAATATTTATTATCCGAATAAAATTTTGGTTCAAGACTTTCTTTATATTAAAAAAAGGAGGGTGCTTATCTGTTTCCATCACGCACTAGGTCGAGCCAATCCTTGTCAATATGTAAAAGTAAATTACGACTTATACCGTTTAAAGTAATGTTAATATTTAAAGTGCGAAATATGCGTTCTTTTTCACCAAGCATAGTCTTTTTTCCAAAAACAGCGGCCTCGTCTAAGGAATCTGGAGGGGTAAAATAAAAGCGTCTCCGCCTTGGATCCGAACTAATCTCCATCCAAAAATATCGGTTTCTAAAATCATCATACTCATAATAAACTCTGCACCTGCCCTCATCTGACTCTTGAAACAAATTAGCCGGAAATGGACTATCTCCAAGAAAGTGAATAAACACACCTGTACTTGTTGTCCCAATAAAGCTGGCCTGAATTCCTCGTAGCTGTTCTCGTAAATTCCTAAGCACCTCTTGATACCCGTCTGCCCAATATCTATTGTAAGGATGAATAGCATCATCATTATGATTAGGTGCTGTAATTAATTCAGCAAATTCCCGTTTGAAATGGTTCCAATTACCCGCCCTAATACAATTTACGGAAAGATAGTTTTCTTCCAAAGTTATAATTAATGTTTTTATCCTATCTATTAAATAATTATTTGCATAAGAAATAGTTTTTATGCCATGGGCATATGCAAGTTTTTCTGCCTCAGCTTGAAATCCATTTGCAGCAAAATATGCTCCTATTTCCATTCTCCTTGGATAAGTATCATTTAGATCCACGTTATCCGCGACAAAGTAGTTTTCTTGAATATCTTTTATTACTCCAATAAATGCTCGCACATGCTTTTTGTCTAATGGAGTCTTATAAAACTTTGCTTCTCCTAAAAGGCGAACAGGATACGAGAAAGGGATAAGATGATGATAATCACAAGGACAGTCGATTTGATGCCAACAGCCGCGCCCCTTTAATTCAATAAATCCATCTCGGCTCTCTCTTACACGTTCTCTGGGTTCAGTATCTACATTGATAAGAGTAAAACCATTGCGGCTTAAAAGCTCCAAAAGAATAATTTCAAAGAGATAACCTTTTAACTGACCTCGTAAAAGTGCATACTCGCCTCGCATTTTAATCTCCTATTCCACTGAACTTGAATCCCTACCTCAACTAATTCATCTTAAATGATTTCTGCATAATCTCTATTTTCACTAAGCATCATTTTGTTAAAAAATAATGTAATTGTTGAATTCTATTCTTTGCATTAATTCCGTTATCTTCACAGAAGTCTTCCATCCATTCTCTTTCGCTTTCACTATAAGGACTGCTCCAAAAACGCCTAATAAATGTTTTTAATTTCGAGGTACAATTCATTGTCAAACCAGATGAATCACAGATTTTTCTAAAACGAGCGAGTAGTTCAGCCTCTGTCAAGCGTTTCTCCAAAAAATCCAAAAATAATAGTTCATAAAAAGCAAAAGGCATTACCTCTGAATCTTCAATTCTCATTAGCGTATAATGAGGTCCATACTCCTTTATATCGTCAGTCACTAGACTTATACATCCCAAGGTTTTTGCCATTGAAATTGCATATACCTCACCCAAATCGCCACCGTCGTATAATATCCTAATATCTTTAACATGAGTTTGGAAAATATTATACATGCCTATTTCTCTTAAATATGAATCTGTAATCAATTCGATTTTCCCGGATTCAATATCTTTATCAAATAAATCTAATATTTCCGGTTGTGCATGTTTTTTCAACTCCTGATTTCGAATAAAATCATACACTTTAAGTTTCTCAAATCTATTAAATAATACATCCTGAAGATTAGCATTGTATAAATGAATAATTACGTTTGTGTCAAGAGATGCATCCACTAGCTCATCCTCTCAAACAAATCGTCAAAGCTCTCCTCAGTATCTTCATCAATAGGATTTTCAAAATCTTCAGCATTTATATCAACATAATTCAATGCAGTTTCCAAACTTTTCTTCGGGATCAGCTTTTCAGCGTAATTTGAAATAACCCATTCCAAGTATTCTGCCGGTATTTTTTTTGCTGAAGAGGATTTGCACAAATCAGAATTTCCATTTATAGCGTTTAAAAGTTTTGCTGTAGTTTGTTCCATTTTCTCAATTCTTAATTTTCCCAGCAAATTTTCATCAATAATTCTGAGGGATTTTAATCTTATTAAAGCCATATCATAGCTAACATTAAACGCAGTTTGTATTCTAGCTACATCTAATCCATTCCAAGCAATCACATTCTTATCATTCAGCTCTAACCTTATAAATTTCATTACTTTTTCCATTGGCATCAATAAACAGGCAGCAAAATAATTTGCTTCAATCTCATTTTCATCTCTATCAGAAAAGTCGTCATCTCTAATAATTGTTTTATCTTGCTCTGATAAATGTAACTTATGATGCCCCATTTCATGTGCGATTGAAAATATCTCTCTGGATAATATTTGTGAGGAATTCGAAAATATAATTTTCTCAGTTTCTTTAATTAATGCAAATCCTAAAAATGATTCACTGCCAATAGGATACCGAATGATTCGATACCCTGCTTTTTCAGCTGCTTCAAATATATTTTGAAATCCATAATCCGTTACATTGCACTCATCTCTGACATTTTCGGCAACTTTTTCGATTATAAGCTGTCTGCTTTTATTCATCAGTGTCAACCTGCTTTACACTATTGTATAGTTTACGATGGGCATAAAACGTATCGATCATATTGTTGATGTATTCAAACTTATCTTCGTGTAATAAGTCACCGTTGGATCTAAACATCGGTTGCTCTAGATAAGCATTATTCACAGAAGAAGTTATCTCATCAACTTTAATGCCCAAAACTTGAGCAATAGTATTAAGGCTAGCATACGAGATATCTGTCAAACCTTTTTCGATCCTAGCATACTTTTGCCTTGTGCAATTCATCTTATCCGCAATCTGTTCTTGAGTTAATCCTTTTGACTCCCTCAAAGTTCTTATTCTTGCCCCTAAAACTATATTCATGGTTACACTCCCCTTTCAACCTAATTGTACTACATTAGATTCAAATGTCAATCTAAATGTTATGTATTCATAACATTAATTGTAATAAATTAAATTTTTTCCTATATTATATGCCAATATGTTATATTTTCGTAACATTACGTTTGACGGATATCCTTAAGTACTCCGCCTTGCCTTTAGCTTGACTGATTTCCAGACCTCAGCGGTGCCACCAGGCCCTAGCTGATAAGCTGCTTGGTGCACAAAAAAAGAGCTTTGTTGCTCCTTTTTAATTAAATATAATTTATTTCTAGGCTTTTATTTGCAATTTCATTAAACATCAAAATTCAATTAATCCACGTTTTCTTCTTCAAAACAAAACATAGGCGGTGTTATCAATGGACTGTTTCCAAAAGATCCAGTAAGCTGTGCTATAATCATTGATACCCAACTATCCTCATAGTTTGTATAAAAACTAGTATCTTTCATAAATTCATTTTTAATTTCATATTTTTCTAATTCAGCTTCAACATGTCCTATATATTCTTCCTTTAAATAACGTTCGGTCATAAATCTTATTTCAATGTCAAAAGTCGATGCTGGTTCAAATCTAACGTGTCGATTAATGAAAAACGAAAATCTGTCACTAGTCACTTCGTTTACTTCAAACTTATCCTCACATACAAGCGTGCACTCTTCTACATCATCCCCTATTAAATCATACCTAACAGACTGCAATATGGTTGTTATCCTATTTGATATTATATCTTTTAATTCTAGCATATCTTTATCTCCTCTTTAAATTCTCGTTTAAAATTGACTAGGTAAGTATTAGGTTTATCCCATAACTTACTGTTTTGCTCTCCTATATGGGCGTTTAAATTCGATACGCATTTTTCTAATGTCCCGGAAACTTGTTTGATTTTGTTAAGGCTTTCGTCAGCATAATCAGTTAATGCATATTCAACATATTGGTTTAATGACATTCTCTGTTTAGTAGCGTTAATCGCGATTTTTCTATGTAATTCGGAAGGTATGCGTACATTGAATTGACCCTTATAAGCTTTCTCTGGATTCTTTCCGTACCTAGCACATAAGTCTAAATAATCATCCACTGCTTCTTGAAAAGCATGTTCTAACTCGTCTAAATTTTCTCCTTCAAATGTTAGCAAATCATTAATTCCATTAATAGTGCCAAATAATATTCTATCCTCTACGCTTACTTCGATAGTACTAATATAGCCTTTGTACTCTAAGTAATTTTTCATTGTATTTCCCCATTTCTCTTTAAAAACTCTATTATATTTTTAACCGCATATACAGGTAATACATTGCCTGGATGCGGTTTATGTAGTGTAATAATATTTTTGCTTACCAGATTTACAAAGATGTCGCCGCTCAATTAATTTGTCTTTTTTACTCATATTATCCACACAAGTCCTTTGTAACTAAACTTTAGTTACAATTTACTATGTTTTTAAATTCTTGTCAAGTTCTTATTTTAATTAACCATATATTTTGATTTCAAATAGGTCCCTGAAAAAACTAAAAAAGATATGCTCGAATAATCCACCTTGCCTTTAGCTTGAATTTTATTGGCTATGCCTTAAATAATCAAGATGCTTCGCACCGCTTCGTGGCTTCGTCCTTGACAATTCAAGGCTTCGCCAATGGGGCTCCGCTAGAAGGTCAAGGCATGATTTTGGCACGCAGTAGTGTGTTAGGAGATGTGGATGTGGATTACCACCCACCTTTATTCTTAACGGTGCGCTCACTATCTGAAACGCACCGTTACTAAGGGGACTTAATAATTAAATGTCTTTCTGAATAATATTTCTGTTTAGGGCTTGTTGGTTTGTCTGGTATTGTCATCTTGAGTAGGTCACCTTTTACTAATGGTGCTAGTATTTCTAAACTTAAATACCTTCTACTTTTAATTCCAAGGAAATCTTGAATTTCACTTCTACTCCTAGCAATTCTACAAAACTCTAAAATTTCTACTGTCTTGTCTTCTTGATCACCAGCTTGTTCACTAGCTTGTTCACCAGCTTGTTCACCAGCTTGTCCACTAGGTTCAAATGTTAAAGGGATAATCGTTTTAAAGATATCTCCTTCTATAAACATAGGCTCCGCGCCGGAGTAGATCTTACTATATTTATAAATATTTCTAACCCCAGAACCTAATTCATCCACCAATCCAATCTCTTTGAAGAACTTTGCAATAGTCGGATTCTTTGGGAATGGTGAAAAATTCTCCGGATCTATAATACCATTAAAATGCGGTTTGTTGCTATTTTCAGTAAAAACTCTATCTTTCTCAATAACTAGCTTTGCCGGGAATGGATTGCCAAATTCCCTATGAATCAGCAAATTAGATACAACTTCCCTAAAGACCTTGTCCCTGAGGCTAATTCTTATATCGCCTTCCAAGTAGAAATTATCGTTAAGGTGCTTTGAAATAAACTGCATCAAACGTTCATAACTCTCAAGTAAATTAACCCTAATATCATCCCTGTCATCATAGCGATCCAAGTTTACTTTTCGTAAAATCGCATCCGTTCTATAATGAGGCAATGCTGCGTGAATCAACTCTTCATTTCCAAAAATGAGTATGCCGCCAAGGGTTATGCCTTCTTTACCACTTTGACGATCCTTAAGATATAGCCCTGCACTCTTTAAAAGTTCCAAATCATTCATTGACTTCCATGGATGATCCGCTCTTTCATTTGCAGCCATTTTTCTGGCTTTAACTAAGAGTTCAGCTTTAAGTTCTGAGATTTCCGCAAAAGGGAATATACGGTTTTCCGTATATTCTCCTTGTTTTCGTACATACATATTAGAAACAAGATTAGTATTATTTGTTATATCTAAGTCTCCATCTTCATTCCGGTCGTAAATTTTGCCATTACACCTATGAACTTGGGAGCTTTCCGGAACAAATATATATAATATTGTTTTTCCATTAATTTCAATTCCCTCAACAGATAAGTAAAATGTAGGGCTAATTTTTGATGGATTGTTTATAGAAGTTACAAATTCCTTCTTAATTTTTTCAACTTCCTCTGTATCAATGCCGACAGGATTGCCATTATCGTCTACACCAAGAAAAAGATGTCCTCCATATCTGTTTAAAAATGAACAGACAGATTCAAAAACGTCTTTATTTAATTGTGTCTTGCTTTGCTTAAACTCAACCTTGATATTTTCGCCACCAGCAAGTAATTCTATGATTTTTTCTTTGTTCATTTCATCAATACCTACTTCTGTATAATAAGTCAAATCTGCTTCTGCCAATAATTATATTCTATTTTAGTAATTATCACAAATATTAAATTACCATCGATCGTGTCAAGTTAGAATGGGAAAAACAAAGCTGGAGATTTCCCATTGTAACTCCCTTATACAGTTTTTTGTTTCGAATAGTCCCCGGTGCGCTCTGCCCCTACACCGAATCACCCCCACCACCCAATTTTCCCCTTGAATCCCCTCGTTTTTTATTATATAATGATTTAGTTGAATAAATCTCAAAAAATGCGCTCAACACACTGAATTTTCAATATTAGTCTGAACTAACAATAAATAATATACCAAACCACAAGCCCAATGTCGGATGCTTATAATGGGCTTCCGGCCCTAGCTGATAAGGAGAAACATGGCAAAAATCAAAGAAAAAAAACCTCTTGCTGCGGCAATTGCCCATCAAAAGGACAAGGATGCGCTCATCCACATGAGCTACGCACCAAAAATAGATGAAGACGCGCACACGGCTCAGATGCTGCCGGCTGCATTTTTTACAGCCTTCGTCATCATCATCACAAGAATGCATGTTTATAATAGAGACATGGGCCAGTTTTTCTGGAGTGGCCAGGGCGATAATGCCCAGCTTTCCGATTTTTTCAGTTATTTCAAAATGGTTGCCATCGTTATTTGCGCCACCCTTGCCATCTTATTTTTACTTTACCGGGTGTTCACCCAGGCATTATATATACAGAAAAGTGTTTATTACTATCCCATGGTTTTGTATTCGCTGCTCGTAATACTCTCCTACGCTTTCTCTGATTTTAAGGAGTTTGCGCTTTGGGGCTACAACGACAGGTTTGAAGGAACAGTGACCCTGTTAGCCTATATGGTAATGCTTTTCTACATCATCAATACCGTAAGAACGGAAAGGAATGTCAAGTGGATCATCTATCCCGTGGCAGCCAGCAGCTTCCTGCTTGGAATGCTTGGCGTCAGCCAGGCCGGTGATTTCGATTTTTTCAGAACAGCCTTCGGTAAAAAACTGATCACGCCAAGCTGGTTCTGGGATCAGGTGGATAGCCTGAACTTCACCTTCCAAAATAAAGAAATCTATCAGACCGTATATAATATCAACTACGTTTCGTTTTACCTGACCCTGCTGATTCCTTTGTTCGGTCTTTTGTTCATTTACTCCATGACCGCCGGCAAAGAAGATCGCATTTATAAGAAATTAATCTGGGGTCTGCTGTTTGGTCTGGCCGTGTTCAATCTAATCGGCTCAGCGTCATCTGGCGGCCTGATGGGCATGGCTGTGGTTGTCTTAGTCGCTGCCATTGTACTGAATAAAAGAATCCTTCAGTGGTGGAAGCCAATAGGCATCCTTGTCATCATAACTTTGCTAATCGGCGGCCTTACCTTCCAACGATGGATGCCTGAATTCACAGGAGCATTGAATAGCGCTTTTGGAAAAGCAACAGCGGCAGCACCAGAAATCGCTGCGCCTGAAGCGACTTCACCAGCAGCAACATCATCCGAAGCGGCAACAGAAGAAGCAACATCCTCCGAAGCGGCAACAAAAGAAGCAACTTCAACAGCAGCAACTTCTCAAGCAGTTGTCGCAGCAGAAAAAGAAATGCCAAAGCTTGACTACCTTGATACAGACGGCAATGAAATCAGATTCAGCGTTGGCGGGAATGAAGCTGTCATCACTGTTTACCCTGAAGATCCTGAAGGTGTAAAGATTACGGATAAGGATGGGAAGAAAATAGACCTGATTCCAACAGCAGTTTCTCCTATCTACCAGATGGATGATAAAAGATTCAGCACCTGCCTGCTTCAGCCTGCACAGGATGAAAACGGGGCGAATTATTTTATTTTCACTTCAGATTTGCAGAAACAGCAGTGGCCCTTCAGAATCACTGAGAATGGGATGCTGTTCTTAAACGGCGTTGGGGTTTTAGTAGATCTTGATAAGGTACCTGCAATTGGCTGGAAGAATAATCAGGAATTCGGTTCGGGTCGTGGATATATCTTCTCAAGAAGCATTCCGATGATGAAGGACACTTTAATCCTCGGGCATGGAGCGGATACCTATTGTCTGTTCTTCCCTCACAAGGATTATGTGGGCAAGTATAATTCAGGAACTTTCTCAGGTAACATCAACATTGTAGTAGACAAACCTCATGACATGTATATAGATTCTATTATTGGTACTGGCATGTTGTCCCTTTTAGCCCTGTTGGCTCTTTGGGGAATCTATATTGTTCAAAGCGGAAGATTATATTTTCGGTCAAAATTTGAAACCTTCAATGAATATGTAGGCGCTGCCATCATGTTTGGTGTCTGCGGATTCCTGGCGGCAGGTCTTGTAAATGACTCCACTGTTTCTACAGTACCTATGTTTTATGGACTGCTCGGTACTGGAATAGCAATCAATATGATGCTGAAAAGACAGATAAAAAAAGGATAATAAAATGAAAAAGTATATTGGGATTAAAAATGTGTTGGATTTTATATTTGCATTGTTATTGACCATATTACTTTCGCCAATACTGGCGCTTATCACACTGCTCATAAAACTGGACTCTAAGGGTCCAGTTTTGTTTAAACAGAGGCGGATTGGCAAGGATAATGTGGAATTTGAAATATACAAGTTCAGGTCCATGGGAATCGAGGCACCAAGAGACCTTCCGACTCATGTTTTCAGTAATGCAGAAAGCTACATTACCGGGGTTGGCATGTTCCTCCGAAAATCCAGCCTGGATGAGCTCCCACAGCTAATAAATATCCTCAAAGGACAAATGTCCTTTATTGGCCCTAGACCCGCTCTATGGAATCAATATGACCTGATAGAAGCACGAAAATCGATGGGCGTGGCTAGAATAAAACCCGGCATCACCGGATGGGCACAGGTAAACGGGAGAGATGAACTGCCAATCAGTGAAAAGGCTTGTTTAGATGGGGTATACGTGGGAAAAATAAGCTTCTTTCTGGACATCAAAATACTATTTCTGACTATTCTACATGTAGTCACACGTAAAGGAATTTCCGAAGGAGGGCCGAAGTAATGCTTTATGTCACTGGTTTAACCGGCCATAGCGGGAAGTGGTTCTTGAAAAAATTGGAAGAAGAAAATTATAAGGATCAAATCAGAGTTGTCATGCGCAAGTCAATTGAGAATGCTCCTGAAAAATATATCCTATTTGAAAACACTAACTTGAATCTTGAATTTTCTATCGGTGAATTAGATGACTCTGAATTTCTAAAGCAAAGTCTTGTTGGGGTTGATACCATCGTTCATATTGCCGGAATCACGCTTTCACCTAAAATTATTGAGACTGCGATTGAATGTGGTGTTCATTGGGCGATTCTTGTTCATACGACAGGCAGGTTTTCAAAATACAAGAGTGCCTCAGAAGAATATATTCAAATTGAGGATGAAATTTTGGCAAAGAGAGATCTAATCAACATCACGGTTTTAAGACCAACCATGATTTATGGCTCCTCAGGCGATAGAAATATGTATAGATTGATTGGATATTTAAGTAAGCATAAGATCTTCCCATTGTTCGGTGATGGAAACAACCTGATGCAGCCGGTTCATGCAAGGGATTTAGGGAACGCTTATTATGATGTTCTGGTCAATAAAGAAAAAACTTTAAACAAGGAGTATGACCTTTCTGGCAAAGAACCAGTTAAATATATTGATATTATTAAATGCGTAAAATCCAACTTGAATTCCAATATCAAAATTATTTCGATCCCATTTGATCTTTCGGTCTTTGCTGCTAAAATTTATAATTTAATATTTGGTAAACGAGCAATTATATCAGTGGAACAGGTTTTGCGAATGCAAGAGGATAAAATTTTCAGTCATGAAATTGCTACCGAAGATTTCGGATATGAGCCTTTAGCCTTTGAAGAAGGGATTAAGAAAGAAGTTGATGAGTACCTACATGGTGTTCGTGTTGATTTCTCAACCACAGTTTATAAATAGGAGTGACATTCAATGAAATTACTTATAGTTAGTCAATATTTCTATCCTGAACAATTTGGAGTGAATGATATTTCTTCCAAGCTTGTAGCTCTAGGTCATGAGGTTACAGTTTTAACAGGCTTGCCCAATTATCCTATGGGAGAAATCTATGAGGGTTATTCTAACGATGAGTTAGTAAAGGACATATATACAGGAGGCTTCCTCTCAGAAATAAATGGAGTTAAGGTTTACAGATGCAAGTTAGCTCCAAGAAAAAATGGCAAATTAAACTTGGCAATAAATTATTTGAGTTTTGCATTTCAGGGTTCTCTACTTGCAAACAATATTATCAAGTCAGCAAAAATAAAAGGTGAAATTCCTTTCGATCGAGTCCTGGTTACTCAGTATTCTCCTGTCACTATGGCTATCCCAGCTATCCTGATAAAAAAGAAGCTGAAAATACCCTTCATACTATACTGTTTTGACCTTTGGCCAGAAAGTATTGTTTCTGTTGGGCTTAAAAATCACGGGTTATTATATAATATTATAAAAATAATAAGCCAACAAATATACAGGCAAACAGATAAAATTATTATCAGTTCAAGAAATTTCGAGAAATATTTTAACAACAAATTGAAGGTTTTCAAGAAAATGGTCTATTTACCTATGTACGCAGAAGATATATTCACTGCAAATATTTCAGAATCAAACCCAGTTGAAAACTCTTCTTCTCCTACTTGCAATATTGTATTCGCTGGCAATATTGGGAAAATGCAAAGTGTTGATACTATTATTATGGCATGCTCTGAATTAAATAGTAATTATCCTGGTACATCTTCTGCAAATCCCACACCTCCCATTATTTTTCACATCATCGGAGATGGTTCTGCTCTTAAAGAATGTATTGAGCAGGCAAGGGAATTGGGAGTGTTGCTGGATGGCACAACACAAAACACATTAAAGCAAAATGATTTTTCAAGTACAATCAGCGGCGTTGTTTTTCATGGAAGACACCCTTTAGAAGAGATGCCAGAATTCTACAATATGGCGGATGCGATGCTTATCACCTTAAAAAACGATGATATTATTTCTTATACGCTCCCTAATAAAGTGCAAACATACATGGCTGCAGGCAAACCAATCCTTGCCGCAATAAATGGGGAAGCTGCTGTAGTAATTAATGAGGCTAATTGCGGAAGTGTTTGTGCTGCGGAAGATTACCATACCTTTGCAAAAAACATTCTTTTATTTTCAAATAGCCTTGTTCCACAACAAGATTTCAATCCAATCCCTGCTGCAAAAACAGACTTTTCTGATTGGAGTAAAAATTCAAGAGATTATTACGAAAAGCATTTTAGTTCTGATAATTTTATTAAAAAACTACTACAAATTCTGGAGTAGCCTGTTTACATTGTAAATGATAATATATTAGTTGACCACTTTGATAACAAATGACAATGAATTTGTTTACCACATCGTGTACCTAATCTTGTAAAATGGAACTATCATTTTACAAGGAGGTTGAAAGGTGTGATTATC
>Ga0209386_1001002_pt1 | contig 12509 bp, 10 predicted proteins | sample NGEPertwo_FD_184510 | JGI IMG/M metagenome (GOLD analysis project Ga0209386, IMG submission 184510) | Arctic peat soil microbial communities from the Barrow Environmental Observatory site, Barrow, Alaska, USA - NGEE Permafrost154B-two... | ecosystem: Environmental > Terrestrial > Soil > Wetlands... | reverse complement strand
TACCTTGTCTGACTGAAATGGTATATTTCCCGATTTCGGGAAAAAAGATGGTTTTCTTATACGGATATTTCCGATCGTAAAGATCTCCCAATCCACTGCCCAGCCATTCGCCTGAAGGTTTGGCAAGGGTCAGTTCAACAGTGTCAGTCAGCTCTTTACCAGATGGTGGAGTGATTGCCACAAATATCCATAGATTACTGTATGCGTAATGTCCCTCATTTCGAACCATAAACGAAAGGTCGTAAAGTTTCTTGGGATCAGGGATGTTGATATCAAAAACCAAGGCTGTATCCTGATTCCATTCAGCATGCCTTAAACTGCGATAATCTTCGACGACCGCCTTTTTGTTACATGAAGTCATAAAAATGGTCAACAGTAACAACACCGGGAGTTGGAAAAGATAATTATACTTCAGGTGTTTGCTGATTCCTTTGACTTTCATTGCCTGAATTTGGTTTTCGTGTTAAAACTGGTTTATGCCTTTTTTTCCGGCGATTTTTAGTTGCCTGATCAAATCTTTCAATACTTTCTTCTCCTGTATTATTGTGGTAAGTATGTCCTTCTGTTTCAGCAACGACAACATTCTCGTTGGTTAACTGTGCTATTTTCTTGCCACTTCGGTTGAGAAGTTGAATCTCTCTTACTTTATCAACAGATACAGCCATCATTCCGCCGGGTTGATTATTATCTTTTACATACCAGAAAATTCCCTTGAATATGTCAGCCTTCAAATAATTGTAATTTCCTTTTTCTGTCTCAATCTGAATATTGGTTGGCGGGAAATTCTTCTGCGCATCCATGTAACAATCAAGTTCGTAATTCAGACAGCATTTCAGCTTTCCACATTGTCCCGCCAATTTTTGCGGGTTTAGTGATATCTCCTGATAACGGGCTGCATTGGTCGTTACCGATACAAAGTTTGAAATCCAAGAACTGCAACAAAGTTCCCTGCCGCAAGGACCAATTCCCCCGATCCTGGCAGCTTCCTGTCGTGCTCCAATCTGACGCATCTCAATCCGGATACGAAAGGTGTCGGCATATAATTTAATCAACTGACGAAAGTCAACACGTTCATCAGCAATGTAATAGAAAATTGCTTTGGTCTTGTCTCCTTGAAATTCGACATCACCGATTTTCATATTCAATTTAAGGTCTTCAGCGATTTTTCGGGCTTTAAGCATCGTAGCATGCTCAATATTAATTGCTTCTTCCCATTTCTGAAGATCGACTGGTTTTGCCAACCTGTATATTTTACGCAATTCGCCGTCAAGCATTGTGGCTTTGTGCCGTTTCATTTGCTTAAGCACAAGATCGCCAACCAGCGAAATCATCCCGATATCGTGACCGGGGCTTGCTTCAACGGCAACCATATCCCCTGATTTAAGGGTTAATCCGTTGACATTTCGGTAATAGTCTTTACGCGTATTTTTAAAACGGACTTCAACGATTTCCTCGGTATTGATGGTGCTTTTAACATCGTAAAGCCAGTCGTAGACATTTAATTTAGCGCAACTTCCAACCCGATCGCTCGTAGGGCAGCCGCGTGCTGTTTTATCCTGAGTGTTCATATAATTGATATAGAGATATATAGACCGCCGGTTCAAAAATCGTTCCGACAGGGAAAAATTTGTATTTCACAAAAATAGTGATTCTATTTCTCTTTTTAGACCAAAATTCAGGATGCCGGAATAATTGGGTTGTCAAAAGCCGCAAAGATATTCGTCATCAGGGCGAAATGCAATCACTTTCTAAAGCCTGATTAACTTCGACACCTTGAGTCCAAGATCGGTGAAAATTAATTTGGCATTGCCATTCATCGAAATATCAGTATATGCTTTTTCAAATTCACGAAACAGAAACATGACATTCCGTTCATTAATGAAGGGGGCAAATTTTTGAGAGAACTCAGTTTCCGGTTCATCCATATAGATTAAATCCGGTTCTTTAAGATTGAAAAGAAAATTTTCGCGCAGAAACTCACCGCAATACTTCAAAAACCCCATTTGCCTTACCCTTCCGATACCTGCAATTTCTTCGGACCATGTCAAAATCTCCTGTAACTTCCGGCCATAGCCATTTCGCATGATTGAGGTAAACTGACGAAGGTTGAAATTTCGCAGTTCATCGTTCTGCATGATCTCAAGCGCCATAAAATAGTTGCCACGTGCGAGCCGGGCGATAATGGCCGGATTGGTATTTGTGGCTTCTGCCATAGTGACGATTGCTGTCTGCAAATCGTTGTCCTCAATTTTGGGAACACGAATAAACTGGCACCTTGAGCGGATGGTGCTTAAGAGCTTCTGTTCAGCCTCTGATATCAGGATAAAAATCGTTTTAGTAGGCGGTTCTTCAAGGATTTTCAGAATCTTATTGGCGCAGGTGATGTTCATAGTTTCAGGTAACCAGATGATGGATACCTTGTATTCCGCTTCATACGATTTTTGATTCAATTTGTGAATAAGGTCCTTGGCCTCATCAACATAAATTGAGCCCTGTTTATTTTCATCCGCAATCATTTGCATCCATTTCTCATATTGTGGATATGGATTCTCTCCGAAATACTGGCGCCACTTGGTCATATAATCGCTGCTGGTAGGCTTATCGATGGCTCCGGTTTTAATCACCGGAATCGTAAAATGGAGGTCGGGGTGAATCAATTTGGCATATTTCCGGCACGAACTGCATACGCCGCAGGAGTCGTTGTCATGTTTGTCGGGGCAGTTGATATATTGGGCAAAGGCCAGCGCCAGCGCAAGTTTCCCGTTGCCAGGTGGTCCGACAAGCAATTGTGCGTGAGGTATCCGATCCTCGGCAACTGCCTGAATCAGTCTTCGTTTAATGCTATCTTGTCCGATGACGTCTTTAAATTGCATCCGGTATGAATAAGATTTATTGGATAAGTTGATTGATGATCATTAAATGAGATAAATCATTCAAGCTTCAAAAGTATGAAAATAGGGGTTCTTTAACGAAATGAATTGGAAAAATAAATGGTTGTTTGTTAAAAATAGATCAAATCGATTCAAATATCTGTAATGGTTTGATGTTGTAAAATGCTTTTTAGTTATCTTTGAAAAACAAAATATTAAATCCAACGAAAAATGCAGACGATTGAAAATTATGACTTTTCGGGCAAAAAGGCCCTGATCCGCGTTGACTTCAATGTTCCGCTTGATGAAAAATTCGTGATTGGCGACGATACTCGTATGACAGCCGCTATTCCTACCATCAAACAGGTGATTGAAAATGGCGGTGCTGCTATTATCATGTCGCATCTAGGTCGTCCTAAAAAGGGTCCTGAAGATAAGTTTTCGATGAGGCATCTTGTACCTCACCTTTCGGAATTGCTTGGTGGAATTGAAGTTAAAATGGCCCCGAATTGTATTGGTGTAGCAACACAGAAAATGGCGGATGCACTGAAACCCGGAGAAGTACTGTTACTTGAAAACCTCCGTTTCCATCCTGAGGAAGAAGGCGGTGATGTTGCGTTTGCGAAACAGCTGGCCGGACTTGGTGATTGCTGGATTAACGATGCTTTCGGAACAGCTCACCGTGCTCATGCTTCTACAGCAGTGATTGCCCAGTTTTTTCCAAATGACAAACTATTCGGTTATCTTATTGATAGTGAAGTTAAAAGTCTTGACAAGGTGCTGAAGGCTCCCAAACGTCCGTTCACGGCAATCATGGGTGGTTCAAAGGTATCTTCGAAGATTACGATTATTGAAAACCTTCTAAACAGCGTTGATAATTTGATTATCGGAGGCGGGATGACTTACACATTTGTGAAGGCACAAGGCGGCAAAATCGGTGGATCACTTTGCGAAGATGATTTTATGCCAATGGCGCTTGATATTCTGAAAAAAGCTGAGAAAAAAGGGGTTAAGATTATTTTGGCAGTTGATGTAGTTGAGGCAGATGCATTTGCTGAAACCGCAAATACCCGGGTTGTACCTTCAGATAATATCAGCGATGGCTGGTCAGGTCTTGATGCCGGACCAAAGACAATTGAAATGTTCAAGAAAGTAATCAGCGAGTCAAAAACGATCCTATGGAATGGACCTGTTGGCGTTTTTGAAATGGATAAATTTGCGGTCGGAACAAAGGCAATTGGTGACGCAATTGTTGAAGCGACAAGCAAAGGTGCCTTCTCGCTTGTTGGAGGCGGAGACTCAGTTGCCGCGGTCAATAAATTTGGCATCGCTGACAAAGTATCCTACATCTCAACTGCAGGTGGTGCCATGCTTGAATACCTTGAAGGACGTGTTCTTCCCGGTATCGCTGCTGTTCTTGAATAGTCGCATAAATTGAAGCAACAAAAATTCTTCTCTTCAGATTTGAAATGAATTGGAGAATTCGTAGACAAATCATACAATTAAAACCCGGGCCAGTGAAGTCCGGGTTTTTTACAACTGAATGAAATGCAAAGTATCGTAGTGTCGAATGAAATATTGCTTGAGCAGATTAATGTCAATGATGCTGCGACCATTTTTAACGCAATTGATCAAAATCGTTCCCATTTGGGGCAATGGTTACCTTTTGTTGACTATACAAAAGAAGTGAAAGATAGCGAGGCATTTATCCAAACGATTGTTTCGCAACGCGAAGCGACCAGAAATGAGGTTTATACAATTTGGTTTAAAGGGGTTTTTGTCGGCTTAGTCGGTTTCCATAATACCGACAGGGTGAATGAAAAGACTGAAATAGGATATTGGCTAATAAACGATATGACAGGTCATGGAATTATTCACAAAGCTTGCCAGGTTCTGCTCGGAATAGCTTTTGAGAAAATGATGATGAATAGAGTTACCATCCGATGCGCGGTAGGTAACGAGCCGAGCGAAAAGATTGCCTTGCGGTTAGGTTTTAGTTTTGAAGGGATCGAGCGGGGAGGAGAAAGATACCACGATCAGTTCTTCGATTTGAAAGTCTATAGTTTATTGAAAAGGGAGTTCAAGCCAGATTGAAAAATAATTCAGGATATTTATCACTTTTCTATTCTATTTCAAGGTTATATTTTCCCAATAATCCGGGAAGTCCATTTCTTGAAAACTTAGCCTTTTTGATCCGGTTTATTGTTGGATCTATGGAAAATTGATAGGATGTCCGGAAATCAGCTTTTTCTAAAAATGTATGGTCAAATATTGCCCTTTCAAGATCACAATTGTCGAAGACCGAATTGGTTAAGTCTGCTTCCGTAAAATCAACTTCCTGAAGGTTACAGCTTTTAAATTTAGTTCCTTTCAACTTAAGTTTGTAGAAAGACGCAAGATTCAACAGACAATTTTCAAAATAAACCGACAACAGAAAATTATTGCAATCGCTAAAGTTAAGGCCTAAAAGTTTGCAATTGGAAAATTTCACTGTTTTCAGTGCTGTACCTTTAGCTTTCGTCATACTTAAATTGCAGTGATCAAATTCACAGTCAATAAATGTAATATTTGATAAGTCTGAATCCGAGAAATCACAACTTCTGAATTTACAGTTTTCATATTCCGCCTTCCCAAGTCCTTTTGCGGAAAAGTTCTCTTTTTCAAAGACTTTGCCCTCAATAATTATCTCTGCCATTTTCTGTTTTTGCTTACTTTTATTAGTGTGGCGAAATTAATTAAAGTATTTCGTAACTAATAATCTTTTACAACGTAGCCGATATTCATTCTAAGGCTTTTAAAGCTGGTGAGAGCCTTCTTTAATTTATTCATCAGCTATACCTCTAAAACAAAATAGCATGATTGAAATGTTTGGAAAATTAGGAATGGGATGGTTGCCAGACTATCCGGATTTTCGTGACTACACCGTTGAACATGATGCTGTAAATGGCATGCTTGCAAAAGTAGGTGCAGCAAAACCATTAAAAGCAGGTTTGGCTGTTACTGCAGACTTGAGGCCTTGGTGTCCGCCAATTGAAGACCAGGGCGCACTCGGTTCTTGCACGGCAAATGCCGGGGTTGCGATGGTTGAGTATTTTGAGCGGAGGGCTTTTGGAAAGCATGTTGATGCTTCCCGGCTATTTCTATACAAAGCTACACGGAACATGCTGCACTGGGCCGGAGACACAGGTGCCTTTCTGCGCTCAACAATGGGAGCAATGGCAATTTTCGGGGTGCCGCCAGAAGAGTATTGGCCCTATATCGTGGCTGATTACGAAAAAGAGCCTTCAGCCTTCTGTTATGCATTCGCTCAGAATTACCAGTCGATTAGTTACTACCGTCTGGATCCATCCGGAACCCTCAAGACTACTTTATTAAATCAGATTAAAACTAATCTTGCAGGTGGTCTCCCTTCGATGTTCGGATTTACAGTCTATAATTCCTATACACAGGCAGGAACAACAGGAAAATTGCCTTATCCGACTGCCGGTGAGAAGATTGTGGGCGGTCATGCAATCGTAGCAGTTGGTTACGACGATAAAATGAAGATTAAAAATGCCAATCCGGGAGCTGTTGAAACAACTGGCGCACTACTGATCCGAAATTCATGGGGTACAGGATGGGGAATTGCCGGTTATGGATGGCTGCCTTATGATTATGTATTGAAAGGACTTGCTACCGATTGGTGGTCGCTGATTAAGAATGATTGGATTGATACTGGAGCTTTCAAAGCCTGATTCAGAGTTAGCTTGCAGATATTGTAATGAAAAGGACTTTATACGGGTATTTACCACCGGATAAAGTCCTTTCTATTTTTCCTTATACTTTTTTCTGTGTTTCGAAAAGATCGTTTTAGTGCCTCATTCCTGAATAAACTCTTCTATTTCGATTACGTCTCCAGGTTCGCGGCGTGAAGTGAGTACTAAATGGAAGCGCTCTTCAAGATGTTTGAGTGCATCGTAAGCGACTTGCGGTGTATTGTTTTCTCCCGATAAGTGACTTAGCAACACCCATTTTAAATAAGGTCCTGCATGTTCGGTTAATAAATTCACCGCCTGCAAATTCGATAGGTGTCCCACATCAGAGGCGACCCGTTGCTTTAAATGTTGCGGGTACGATCCCTCCCAAAGCATTTTCTCATCGTAATTAGTTTCCAAAAACAAGGCATGACAATGTTGCATATGAGCTATTACATTAACGCACGGCAATCCGATATCGGTAAAGACTCCAACATTGACTCCTTGTAATTCAACTCGAAACGAGGTTGGTTCTTTGGCATCATGGTTCTTTAAAATGGGATGAATGATGAACGGAATCAGCATTACAGGCTGAATGGGATTGATAAATCTTACAGCTTCGGGTTGATTGGTAATATAGAGCGAATGATAGGTTCCTTTGGTCATATAGACAGGAATATCAAGCTTTTTCGAGAGAACACGGGCGCCGCAAACATGGTCGTTGTGCTCGTGGGTTATAAAAATCGCCCTGATATTGCGAGGATCAAGTTCTTTGGTTTTCATTCGGTTCAGAATCTGCTTGCAATTAATACCTGCATCAATCAGAATTGCATCCTCTTTATTACCAATATAATAGCAATTCCCATTACTGCCAGAAGCCAATGCGCATATCTCAACCATCAAATCTGTTTTATCCGGCAAATTTAAGATTTAATGGGATTGAAAATTAAGATTAAGCATCATGTTCATAAATTAAGGGTTGGAACATGGTTAAAACTGATCTGGCAACATGACGACGCGGATAGAAACTGATTTTTGAAAATCTGTTTCTATCCGTGTCGATTAGATCGATGTTATCCACGTTCTGTTTTTATTCATCCTTCAGAATCTGGGCCGGATCAACCTGCGAGGCTTTTAAAACCTGGAAGCTGATTGTAAAAAGTGCGACAATGAGTGTAATGGCGGTGGCCAGCAGAAATTCCCAGATCTGCACGGGATATCTTGTGGCACCAGGCAGGTTCTTATAGACATAGTATCCTGCAGGCCAGGCTAAAATAACTGAGATTAGAATGTATGAAATAAATCCTGAAGTCATTGTGAAATAGAGGCTTCCTAACGAGAATCCGAATACTTTGCGGAGACCAATCTCTTTCAGTTTCCTTTTAGCGTAAAACATCACCAATCCAAAGAGTCCGATTGAAGAGATAAGAATGGAAAGTATCGCAAGGAAGATCGTAATATTCCGGAATGTTTCCCACCCTTTTGTTCCCATATCGATATAGACAAGATGTTCATAATCTCTAAACTGGGCTACATCTTCAGGGTACGAACGCTCAAACTCATCTTTAACGATTTGCATCGCTTTTTGTTCCTTGCCGGGAGCAAACCGAACCGTATATAATCCTGTCAATCCAACACTGTCCGTCATCAATCTGAAAAGATGAGGTTCAATCGCATTATGCGGGGAGTAGGGATAATAATCCTTCATCACGCCAACAACCGTATAATCTTTCCCCCATAATTTCATCGTCTTGCCAATCGGATCTTTCCAGCTAAAGATACGTGTGGCTGTTTCGTTTATCAGGCAGCTGTTTTTATCAGCATATTCGCGCGAAAAGTTTCGTCCGGTTGCCAGTTTCATTTTAAAGGTTGTCAGGTAATCGTAACTTACCTTGCTAACTCTTACAAACACTTTATCACCGCTTTTAGCGCCATCCCATGTAAGATCGTCACCGCCAGGTAAAATATAGGGAATATAATTCGAAAAGCAGGCATCTTCAATTTCGGGATGCTTCAGCAAACGATCGCGAACCTGATCGAAAGTCCCAACTTTATAAGTGGTGATATTGGCATACATCAGGTTTTTGCGTTCATATCCCATATTCATCGTCAGCATATAATTGGTTTGTTTATACACAATGAAACTCACGATAAGCAGGAAAAGCGAAATGCTGAACTGCATAACAATTAGCGCCTTTTTCAGACTAAATCCATTTGTATCATCCTGGACAAATTTCTGTTTTAAAGCTTTAACAGGGTTGTAAGATGCAATCACATAAGCCGGATATAAGCCGGAAAGCATTCCCGTTATGATAGTTACTAAAAGCAAGATTCCCAGTAAACTCAAGTTGCCAAACACATTTGTGAGAACAGTAGTACCAACGATTTTATTGAATAGCGGCAATGAGAGCTGAGCGAGATAAATCCCCAATAATCCTGAAATAAAGGAAGTAAGCATCGATTCACCGACAAACTGCCTGAGCAACATCGTTTTCGAAAATCCAACACTCTTTTTTATTCCGATTTCCCTGAGCCGGGTAGTGGCATTTGCTGTTTGAAGATTGATATAATTAATCGATGAGAGGATCAGGATAAAAAACGCCGTAGCCGAAACAATGGAAAGAAAAATGTGATAATCTTTTTGAAAATACGGATTAAGGTGAACCATTGAAAGGGGACGAAGATAAGGGTGATGTTCTTTCCTGTAATCCTTTAAAGCATTAAAAATTCGTTTGTCCACAGTTGCCGGATTGGCATTTGGTTTCAATAATACATACGTGTAAAATGCATAAGCCCAGTAATTGGTTTCGTAATCCTTGAAATTTGATATCGATGCAAACGACGACATTGGCACCAGGTATTGAGGGTTCAGGGATGAATTTGCGGGGAAATCGGCATATACGCCTGTCACTGTAAACTGCACCTTGTTTTCACCGTATATGATTTTACCGAATGCCTTTCCGGAAGGGAATAGCTGTTCTGCTACTTTTTTTGATAAAACAATTGAATTAGGCTGCGTAAGCGCCTGACGAAAATCGCCTTCCAAAAATTTAAACGTGAGGATATCAAAAATTGTCTGATCGGAATAATATCCAAAGCGAATCAGAAATTGGTTCTTCTTATCAGGTGACAGAAAAACACCTTCCATGTTATTATCACTTACATCGTGCAGCAATGCAACTTTCTCAATTTCCGGCTGATTGAGTAGTTCATGACGGCTTAATGCGGCTGTGACACTCCAGGTGTGTTGCGTAGTACTTGCAGGTTCATCCATGAAAAGCTGCAACCGATAGATCCGGTTGTAATTCTCATTTTGCTTGTCCCACGATAACTCTTCGTTGATAATCAGCGTGACAAGAATAAAGGTGGCGAACCCAATAGTGAGATTGGTAAAGTTGATCAATGAAAAGATCTTGTCTTTCAGTATATTTCTGAGGGCAAGTGTGAAAAATTGTCTGATCATGGCGCTTTAGTTTCTTGGTAAAAGAGCTGGTTCAGTAAACAACTTTGCAGTCGTAAATTTCCTCCCGATTTGTTCGGTAATGATATGACCGTCGAAAAGATTGACGATCCGGTGTGCACGAGCGGCATGCTCTGCCGAGTGGGTCACAATAACGATAGTAGTCCCTTCAGCATTTAGCTTTTCCAGTATCTGCATCACCTGCTCTCCGTTCGCAGAATCAAGATTTCCGGTTGGCTCATCAGCGAGAATCAGCTTTGGGTTTGTGATCAGGGCTCTTGCAATGGCTACACGCTGTTGCTGCCCTCCCGATAATTGTTTGGGGAAATGTTTCTTCCGGTGACTGATCTTGAGTTGTTCGAGCATCGCTTCAACAATCCGTTTTCGCTCCGCACCCGGCGTTTTGAGTGCAAGCAACGGGAGTTCCACATTTTCGTAAACAGTAAGTTCATCAATCAAATTGAAACTTTGAAAGATAAAACCGATGTTCCCTTTGCGAAGTTCCGTGCGTTGGTTCTCTTTAAAACGGGCGACATCGACGCCATCAAAATAACATTCACCCGAATTGGGACTGTCGAGCAACCCGATAATATTCATCAGCGTCGATTTGCCGCATCCCGAAGGACCCATTACAGCTACAAATTCGCCTTTCTTTACTTCGAAGTTGATGGCATCAAGCGCCGTAGTTTCAACTTCTTCTGTCCCGAAGATTTTGGTAAGTTTAACTGTCCTGATCATATCTGTGATTTTATTAGTTGATTTTCGATACCGCTTCTAACGAAATTTATGCCAATAGTTGTAATGTACTGAAGAAGTGAGCGATGAGTATTTAATTGAATTGGACGATTGTAAGGTAATTTAATGGGTGCCCGTAATAAATGTTGACAATTGACACACTTTTCGGACGCTCCTGATAGATACCTCTGCGCCGATGCTTTTATCTCCGATCTCGTACCTTTTAACTCCGAAGCCGTTGCTTTGAACATTGAAGTCGGTGAATCTGAATATTTATACAGAAATTTTCTCCTTGAGAACATCCAAATTGCCGTTCTGAACTCTGAAGCCAATGCTTTTTTGGACGAGATCGAGGTTCTGAACTCCGAAGCTGATGCTTTGAACATTGAAGCCAATGTTCTGAACAGTGTGACCGAAGTTCAAAACATCAAAAATGCCCTTCTGGTGAGTAATTTAGTCACCAGAAGGGCATTTTTTTCAGTATCTCTTCCTTAGAAATTAGTTCTTCTCATTCGAAAACGAATAGGGGAAGCTTTCGGGCGAAGTACCACGCGTTTTATTAGGGGTTTTCGTCATGTCAAACTGTATTTTTCCACCCTTCATGATGTCGCTGTGGGTGATATAGTTTTTACCATACACCTTCCCATCGAGGGTAATCTTATCGACATATACATTCTCTGGATTATTCTTCGGTGCATCGATTTCAAACTTCTTTCCGTTCTCAAGGGTTAGGGAGACCTTTTTAAACAGCGGTGATCCGAAAGCGTATTCTCCGGTTCCCGGGGCAACCGGGTAGAAACCCATTGCTGAAAAGACATACCATGCGGATGTTTGCCCATTGTCCTCATCACCGCAAAGGCCATCAGGATTCGGATTATAGAGACGGTCCATTACCTGTCGAACCCAGTATTGTCCTTTCCACGGCTGACCCACATAGTCGTAGAGATAGATTGCATGCTGAACAGGCTGATTTCCATGCGCATATTGTCCCATGTTTGAAATTAACATCTCGGTGATCTCATGAATCTGAACACCATAATAGGAGTAGTCGAAAGTAGGAGCCGCGGTGAACATTTCATCAAGGCGTTGTGCCATTTTTTCACGGCCGCCCATCAAATTGGCCAATCCTTTTGGATCGTGAAATACGCACCATGTCCAATGCCAGCTTGAACCTTCGGTAAAAGCGTCACCCCATTTGTCAGGACGGAAAGGAGACTGGAAAGTGCCATCTGCATTTTTGCCGCGCATAAAATTGACCGAGGGATCGAATACATTTTTGTAATTCAATGCCCGCTTTTCAAACAGCTTTATCTCTTCCTGTGGCCGACCTAAATCTTTGGCCAGCTTTGAAATGCACCAGTCAGCAAATGAGTATTCCAACGTGCGGGCAACATTTTCGTTGACCCCGACATTGTAAGGAATATATCCAAGTTTGTTGTAATATTCTACGCCGTAACGACCAACAGATTGTAAGGGTCCGGCATTATTTGTGTTTTTCAGAATGGCTTCATACAATTTATTGATATCAAATCCACGAATTCCTTTCAGGTAAGCATCTGCTATATTGACAGCAGAGTTTGATCCGACCATGCAATCGCGGTGACCAGGGCTTGCCCATTCAGGAAGCCAGCCACTTTCGTTATAGGCATTTGCAAGTCCTTCCATGATCTGGGAACTAAGTGTTGGGTGCATCAACGTGAAATAGGGGAA
>Ga0209386_1001001_pt1 | contig 12525 bp, 16 predicted proteins | sample NGEPertwo_FD_184510 | JGI IMG/M metagenome (GOLD analysis project Ga0209386, IMG submission 184510) | Arctic peat soil microbial communities from the Barrow Environmental Observatory site, Barrow, Alaska, USA - NGEE Permafrost154B-two... | ecosystem: Environmental > Terrestrial > Soil > Wetlands... | reverse complement strand
GTGGTCGAGGGCGCCGACGCGGGCCCGGGCGGCGCCGAGCTGCGCGCCCGCCACGAGGACCTGATCTCCTACCTCGACCGGCTCCCCGACGTCCGCCTCGCCGCCTCGGTGTACTTCGCGTCCGCGACCCGAAGCCAGTTCTACTTCGATGGGAACAAGCGCACCGCGCGGCTCATGATGACCGGCCACCTGATGGCCGGCGGGTACGACCCCGTGTCGATCCCCGCAGCCCGCAAGCTCGAGTTCAACGTCGCGCTCGACACGATGTTCACGACCGACGACGCCACCGACCTTCTCGCCTTCCTAGCGACCTGCACGATCGACTGAACGCCCGCATCCTGCGGCGCACCCCGGTCGCCTAATGGCCGGCTCCACCGCCAGCTTCAGCGCAGACACTCGAGGGCGGGCACCTAGAGCCACCCCGGGTGAAGGGGGCCTCGCCCTCGCCTTCACCGGGGGCCTCACCGGTAGGGAGGTCCGCCCGTTCGACCGGTTCGATCGCCGTCACGACGCGCTGGATCCACCACCGGTACTCGGCGCCGTCCGGGTCGGGGTCTGTCAGGTAGCGGTGCCGGTTGCCGACGTCGACCCGGCCCGCGCCTTCCCGGTTCTCGACGGAGACGAGCCGAACCCACACCCCGTCGTACGGGCCGGTGGATGATCCTGGGCCTGGCATCCGCAGCAGTGCCCAGCGGTCCAGGTCGAGGTAGTACACGGTCGCGCCGGCACTCCTCACAAGCCAGCAACCGGCCGCTGTGGTGATGTCCAACCCGGTCACCTCGGCCGTCTCATCCATGGTGGCCGCCAGCTGGTGCGTGGACGGCCAGCGCCTCCAGGTCCAGGACCACCCAGTTCGAGCGTGTCCCGTCCATGTCCAGGACGTGCACGACGGTGGGCGGCCCGTCGGGGTGGTCGACCTGGAAGACTCGCCGCTGGTGCCAGTGCCCGCAGAAGTGCAGGGCGGGGCGGGTGGCGTCGACGGCTTGGCGCAGCAGTTCACGGGAGGCCCTGGACTGTGCTTCGTCACCGACCGGGATCTGCATCGTGGAGTTCGGGACGGCGCCCGTCGGGCAGTCGTGGGAGATCAGGACGTCCAACGGTTCAGTCCCGAGATGCTCGAGGTCTTCGGGTGCGACCTCCTCGTCGATCGGCCACCACGTCAGCCCGGCCTTGCGGTAGCGCCAGTCGATACTGAACGCCCCACCGAGCGCGCCGAACCGCACCGCCCGCCCGCCATTCCCCGGCCAGGTCCACCGGTGCCCGCGCGGTACCCACCGGATCTCCTCGAGCTGGCCCCCGCCCTTGGTCTTGGTGCGGATGGCCCCGAACCCGGCATCGTCACGGGGCAGTGCCCGCAGTGCGGTGTGGTTGTCGTGGTTGCCGTCGACGAGAACCAGGCGGACGCCGTGCCTGTCGAGCTCACGCTGGAGCTTGAACGTGAACGAGGCGCCGGCGTCCCCCGGCCACAGGACCCCCAGGTCGCCGACGTGCAGGACCGTGTCGATCCCAAGTCGCCCGGCCTCGGCGATCACCGTCATGGCGTGCAGGGTGTTGCCGTGCCAGTCGCCGCCCACGCCGTCTCGGCGGGCCTCGGGTTCGGGCCGGCCGACGTGGAGGACCGCCTGGAAGACCTGGTCGAGCAGTCGATGCTCGCCGTGGAACCAGGAAGGTTCGGCCGACGATTCCGCCTGCTGGAGACCATGCGCGAGTTCGGGGCCGGGCAGCTGGCTCAGTCCGGCACAGCAGAGCACGTCGTCGGGCGCCATGCTCAGTGGTGTCTGGACCAGGTCGCTCGCATCCATCAGCAGCTGGTCGGTCCTGCGGAGGCGGAGGGGGTCGCTCGCCTCGGTGAGCTGTGGCCGAACCTGCGCCTCGCGGTCGACCGCGCCTGCGACGCCGGCGACCACCTCCTGGCCGACGCCCTCGTCCGGCCCGTGGCCGCCGAGGTCACGCTGCGCCGCCAGAGCGAGATCGGTGACTGGTCCGAACGGATCCTGACCATCACACCGGCGGTCGACGTGCAACGGGTGGTCTTCTGGCTGACGTGGGCGACGCACCGGTACATGCACAGCGGTGACCGGGACGGCTACGAGTCCGTCGTCGTCCGCTACGGCCACCGTGAGCACCCCCTCCTCCGCTACACGCACGCCTACCTGTACGACGACGGCGCAGCGCTGAGTGCCGACTCTCCTGCGGCCGTCGCCGAGCTGCGCCGCATGGGCGAGCCGCACCTTGCGGCGCTCATCGAGCTGGCGGGGGTGGCGTCCGGGCTGATGAGCACCGGCCAGCTCACTGCCTTCGACGCGCTGGTCTCGGGGCTCGCGGACCGGTACCGCGCCGACGGGCCCCCCACCCTGCTGCACCTCACGCTGGTCGGTCTCGGCTACTCCGCGATGTTCCAGGGCCGCACACAAGAGGCAGACGACATGTTCGAGGAGCTGTCGCGCGTCGCCGTCCCTGAGCGGACCTTTGTGGTGAGCAGGCCGATCGAGGCGCGCGCTGCCTTCCGGCGGGGTGATCCGACTCGTGCCTTCGAGATCCTGCGTGCCCACGTGGACGACCTGCTCCAGACCGACGTCATGGATGTCGCGCGCCTCGCAGCCCTCGAGTTCGTCACGATGATGGCCGCGCAGGACCGCCTCGCCGACGCCGGCCCGGTGCTCCCCTACCTCGAGGCGACGGGGGGCTTCGGGGAGCTGGCCGCACGCACGATGTCGCAGGATGCGGACGCGGCGCCTGGGCCGGCCACCAGTCCGGGCAGCGTGCTGCTCGGATCCCACGCCGACGCGCGCGGCGCGCTGCTGCACATGCGCGACATCCTGACCGGCCCGGTCACCGGCTGACGCGTCCGTCGGCCCGCGCGGACCCAACGTCAGCCATGCGGAGGAGTGGAACCAAGCCTTGATCGACTTCCTGAGGTCGCACGCTCCAGATGCTCCCGCAGCGTGATCGCCGCGCGTCCGGTCAGACGCTCCACCGTGTCGTTGACCTCGGCGAGCTCGCCGGCTGCGATCGCCTCGTACGTGGACACCCACGCGTCGACCTGCCATGCGGGTGCCCCGAAGTGGGCGCGTGAGGCGTGGGCCTCCGCACGGGTCTCCTCGTGATAGCGGACCGGCGTCCCCCGGACCTCGGCGATGATGCTCGCTGCCTGTGCCAGGGTCAGGGCCGGCCTGCCGGTCAGGTCGTAGATTGCGCGGCGGTGAGCCGCCGGATCGGCGAGCACCGCGGTGGCGACCCGGGCGACGTCGGCCCGCGCCACGGCGCCCACCAGCCCCTGCCCCGCAGGCCCGCAGGACCGCGGATGACGCCGTCCGGGCCGGCGAGGTCCGGCAGGAAGTCGAGGTACAGGCTGTCGCGCAGGAACGTCCAGGCCATGCCGCTGGCGCGCAGGTGCTCCTCGGTCGCCCAGTGATCGCGAGCCAGCGTGAAGGTGGCGTCCTGGGCTGCACCGAGGAACGAGGTGTAGACGACGTGCCGTACCCCGGCCCCTGCAGCCTCATCGACGAACGCGCGGTGCTGGCCGAGCCGGTCCTCGCTCTCGGCGGCCGAGACCATGAGGAGCACGTCCACGCCGCGCAGCGCCGCACGTGCTGCGTCACGATCGCCGTAGGTGACTCGGTGCACGGAGGCGCCGCGCAGCCGGGTCGCGCGGGCAGGGTCGCGGACCAGCAGCCGCTGCGGAGTGCCGCGCTGAGCGAGGGCCTGCGCGACCAGACCGCCGATGGCACCGGTCGAACCCGTCACGGCGACCACGGGGGCGTCCTGCGTCACCTGGTCCACCTCTTCTCTTCCTCCCGGATGTCGGTGCCTCGTGCCAAGGTCGCGGAAGTTCGCGAGGCTTCCTACTGTTGCAGGGTATGGATCGGTCGGATCGACGGTGGAGAGACGTTGTGGGGACACTGCCGCGAGGCGCCCCGCTCAAGGAGGTCGGCATGAACCAGCAGTCGGCCAAGGACCACGTGCCGACGGGCCTCGCACCGGGCGAGTCTTTCGCGGCCCACAGCACCGCGGGCCACGCGTGAGCCCGGGCGGGATGCGCGCATGATCGAGTTCCGCTCGGTGTCCAAGGTGTACCCCGACGGCACCACGGCGGTCGCCGACTTCAGCCTCCGAGTCCCCTCGCACCAGACCGTGGTGCTGGTCGGCTCGTCCGGCTCGGGCAAGACGACCCTGCTGCGCATGGTCAACCGGATGGTCGATCCGACCTCGGGCTCGGTGCTGATCGACGACGAGGACATCAGGTCCCTCGACAAGGTCCGGTTGCGGCGGCGGATCGGTTACGTCCTGCAGGCCGGTGGCCTGCTCCCCCACCGCACGGTCGTCGACAACGTCGCCACGGTGCCTCTGCTCAACGGTGTGGCCAAGGTCCAGGCGCGGGCTCAGGCCCTGGGGCTGCTGGACACCGTGGGGCTGGACCGTTCGCTCGCCCGGCGCTACCCGTCGCAGCTGTCAGGTGGCCAGCAGCAGCGGGTGGGGGTCGCCCGAGCCCTCGCGGCCGACCCGAACATCCTGCTCATGGACGAGCCGTTCGGCGCGGTCGACCCGATCGTCCGGGCAGAGCTGCAGGCAGAGCTGCGCAGGCTCCAGAAGGAGCTGGGCAAGACGACGGTGTTCGTCACCCATGACATCGACGAGGCGTTCGCCCTCGGGGACCAGGTGGTGATCCTGCGCCAGGGCGGCCGTGTGGCACAGGCGGGTACCCCGGCACAGATCCTGGGCGACCCGGCCGACGACTTCATCGCCGACTTCATCGGTGCGAGCAGCAGCCGAAGGACCCTCCACCTCCGGCCGACCGGCGGGCGGCAAGTCGTCGTGGACGCCGATGGCCGGCCGGCCGGGGTGCTCATCCGGTGACCTGGCTCGTCAACAATCTCACCTTGGTCCGTGAGCTCACCCTGGCTCACCTGACCCTCTCGGCACCGCCCATCGTGCTCAGCCTCGTGATCGCCGTTCCCGTCGGGTGGGTGGCGCACCGGTTCCGGGCGTCGCGTTCGGTACTGCTCACGCTCAGCGGGCTGCTGTACGCCATCCCGTCGCTACCGCTGTTCATCATGCTCCCGGCGTTGACCGGCACGAGCCTGCGGTCCCCGGTCAACATCGTGATCGCCCTGACGCTCTACGGCATCGCGCTGATGGTCCGCACGGCCACCGATGCTTTCGACTCCGTGCCGACCGGGGTGCGCCAGTCAGCCACCTCCGTCGGGTTCTCCGCAGGGTCCCGGCTCTGGCGCGTCGAGCTGCCCCTCGCCGGGCCTGTCCTGCTGTCGGGGTTGCGCGTGGTGGTCGTGAGCACCGTCAGCCTCGTCACGATCGGCGCGGTGATCGGTTCGCGCAGCCTCGGGAGCCTGTTCACCGACGGCTTCCAGCGCGGGATCCCCGCCGAGATCCTGACCGGCGTCGTGATGACGGTGCTGGTGGCGCTCCTGCTCGACCTCGCCTGCGTGCTGCTCGGCCGCGTCCTGCTCCCGTGGTCGTACCTGCCTGCCGTGTCGCCGCGCAGGTGGCTCGGGCGGGGGCGCGAGGTCCGGGCAGCATGAACGTCTTCGCGGACGCCCTTCGTTGGATCGTCGACCCAGCTCACTGGGTCGGGTCGGCCGGCATCGACTATCGCATCGTCGAGCACCTGGCGATCTCCGGCCTGGCCGTCGGCCTCGCCACCGTGGTCGCCCTGCCCGTCGGGGTGCTGGTCGGTCACACCCGACGGGGCCGCGCGCTGGTCGTCGGGCTCACCGGGGCAGCACGGGCCCTACCCACACTAGGGTTGCTGACCCTGCTCGGCCTCGCGCTCGGCATCGGTCTGCGCGCACCCGTGATCGCGCTCGTCGTCCTGGCGATCCCCTCGGTGCTCGCCGGGGCCTACGCCGGCGTGGAGTCCGTCAGCCGCATGGCGGTCGACGCCGCGCGTGCCGTCGGGATGACCGAGTGGCAGATCGTCCGACGGGTGGAGATCCCGCTCGGCCTACCGATCATCGTCGGTGGTGTCCGGGCGGCGGTGCTCCAGGTCGTGGCCACCGCGACGCTCGCCGCGTACATCGCCGATGCCGGGCTCGGCCGGTACCTCTTCGAAGGCCTCAAGACCCGCGACTACGCCGAGATGCTCGGTGGATCTCTTCTTGTCGCCGCGCTGGCGCTCGTGCTCGAAGGGGCCTTCGCCCTGCTGCAGCGGGCGAGCTCGACTGCCACCCCACGCCCCGGCGGGACACTGCGCCTGCTGCCCGACCCCGGGAGACAATGACCCTGATGGCACCGTACCGAGAGGACGACATGGCCCACGAACCACGCACCCCGAGGGTTGCGCTCGCAGCCGTCACCACGATCGTCACCCTGGCGCTGGTCGGGTGCTCGGCCGACGATCCCCTCGCCGAGACACCGGGTGGGGAGTCGAGCGGGGCGAGCGGGACGAGCGTCGTCGGTTCGCAGGACTACTACTCGAACGAGATCATCGCCGAGATCTACGCCCAGGCCCTGGAGGCGAACGGCTTCACCGTCGACCGTCAGATGCGCATCGGGCAGCGTGAGGTCTACCTGCCGGAGATCGAGGCCGGGTCGATCGACGTGTTCCCCGAGTACACCGGGAACCTCCTGCAGTACTGGGAGCCCGACACCCAGGCACGGACCTCGCAGGACGTGTACACCGCCCTCACGGCGGCTGTCCCGGACGGTCTGCGGGTGCTGGACCAGTCCGCCGCCACCGACCAGGACTCCTACAACGTCACCCGGGCCTTCGCCGAGGAGAACGACGTGGCCAGCCTGGCCGACCTGTCCTCGGTCACCGTCCCGCTCACCCTCGGGGGAAACTCCGAGCTCGAGTCGCGTCCCTACGGCCCGCCCGGGCTGAGCAGCGTGTACGGCGTGGACGTGAGCTTCACCCCGATCGAGGACAGCGGTGGACCGCTCACCGTCAAGGCGCTGCTCGACGGAGACGTCCAGCTGGTGAACATCTTCAGCGCGGACCCGAGCATCGCGAAGAACGACCTCATGACGCTCGAGGACCCCGAAGGGCTGTTCCTCGCGTCGAACGTCGTCCCGCTGGTCAGCGAGAAGATCGACGACGAGGCCGCCGAGATCCTCAACACGGTCAGCGCCGCGCTGACCGCCGACGAGCTGGTGGACCTCAACGTCCGCAGCGTCGACGAACAGCTCGCTGCGGCGACCATCGCCACCGACTGGCTCGCCGAGAAGAACCTGTTCTGACCACGAGGAGGGCACCATGGCTGAGAGTCGCACCTACGACGTCGTCGTGATCGGCGGCGGGGCGATCGGCGAGAATGTCGCCGACCGGGCGGGCCGCACCGGGTTGAGCGTCGTGCTCGTCGAGGGCGAGCTCGTGGGTGGTGAGTGCTCCTACTGGGCCTGCATGCCGTCCAAGGCGCTGCTGCGCGCGGGGGCCGTGCTCGCGGAGGCACATGCCGTCGGCGGCGCCGCGCAGGCGGTCACCGGTCAGCTGGACCGGGCGGCCGTGCTGGCCCGTCGGGACACCTTCACCCACGACTGGGACGACCAGAGCCAGGTGGACTGGCTCGACGGCGTCGGCATCGCCCTGGTGCGCGGCCAGGCACGGTTCGACGGTCCTCGCCGCGTCGTGGTCGCCACGGATGACGGTGACGAGGTGACCCTCGACGCTCGCCGCGCGGTCGTGGTCGCCACGGGGAGCGAGCCGGTCATCCCCGACGTTCCCGGGCTCGCCGAGGTCGAGCCGTGGACCAGCCGTGGGGCGACCTCGGTCCAGGACGTCCCCGTGTCGCTCGCGATCATCGGCGGAGGCGTCGTCGCGGTGGAGATGGCCACGGCACTGTCCGACCTCGGCGCGAAGGTCACGGTCCTGGTCCGCGGCGAACGTCTGCTGCCCGGGACGGAGCCGTTCGCCGGCGACGCGGTGGCCGCGAGCCTGCGTGCGCTCGGGGTCGACGTGCGCTTCGGCACGGAGGCTACGCACGCAGCACGCGACGAGCACGGCGTCCGGCTCGACCTGGCCGGCGGCGGTCAGGTGCGTGCTGCACAGGTGCTCGCCGCCACCGGTCGCCGGCCGCGGACGGCGGATCTCGGACTCGAGGTCCTCGGCCTGGCTGCCGACGGACCCCTGCGGGTCGACGGCACCGGACAGGTCACCGACGTCGAGCAGGGCTGGCTGTACGCGGCGGGTGACGTGACCGGACGCACCGCCACCACGCATCAGGGCAAGTACGACGCCCGCGTGACCGGGGACGCCATCGCGCACCGCTTCGGGGTGGAAACGGCCGACGTCGACGGTGCGGCTCCGTGGAGCCGGTTCCGGACCACCGCGGACGACGTGGCGGTGCCGCAGGTGGTGTTCACCCGGCCCGAGGTCGCGAGCGTGGGTCTGACCGAGCAGGCGGCCCGCGAGGCTGGGCGGGTGGTGCGCTCGGTGACCGTGCCCTTCTCCTCCGTGGCCGGGGCGTCCGTGGCGGCGGATGGCTACGAGGGCACCGCCTGCCTGGTCGTCGACACCGACCGACAGGTGGTGCTCGGGGCGACGTTCGTCGGACCAGAGGTGGCCGAGCTGCTGCACGCGGCGACGATCGCCGTGGTCGGTGAGGTGCCGGTCCACCGGCTCTGGCATGCCGTGCCCGCCTACCCGACCGTCAGTGAGGTGTGGCTGCGCCTGCTCGAGGCCTACGGCCTGTAGCGCGGCGCGGCTCAGGACAGCCCTGGAAGAACCGAACGAGAGGTGCAGGTGCGATGGACGTGGGAGAGGTGCTCACCGACGGGTTCGGCCGGGTCAAGGAGGTGGTGCACGGCGTGATCGACGGCCTGTCACCCGAGGACCTGACCTATCGGGCGGACGACGGAGCCAACACGATCGCCTGGCTCACCTGGCACCTCACGCGGGTCCAGGACGATCACCTCGCCGACGCCTTCGACGTCCCGCAGGTCTGGTCTGACCAGGGCTGGGCCGAGCGCGCCGCCCTGCCGTTCCCGCCGGACTCGACCGGGTACGGACACTCGACGCAGGAGGTCGGTTCCGTGCGGCTGCCGGCCGACCTGCTCCTCGGCTACCACGACGCCGTGCACAAGCGGACGACCGGCCTGCTCGCCGGGGTGAGGACCAGCGACCTCGACCGGATCGTCGACGAGTCGTGGGACCCGCCGGTGTCCCTCGGCGTCCGGCTCGTCAGCGTGATCGCCGACGACCTGCAGCACGCCGGCCAGGCGGCCTACGTCCGCGGGCTGCTCGAGCGGCGACGCGGGTGACGGTGTACCCGTCGGCTCAGACGCTGCCGCCGAAGTAGACCTGGACCTCGGAGATCTGCCCGTCCCGGACGGCGATCGCCTCCATGTTGCGGTAGCGACTCCCGCCCACGAGCTCGTACTCGTACCGGATGAGCACAGTCTCCTGGTCGACCTCGACGAGCTCGAGCAGCCGATGGTCGATGAAGCGGTCGGCCGTCGGGAAGCAGCGTTCGAGGTAGGTCGCCTTGCCGATCCGGTCGTCCTGCGGGCTCGTGAACCGGAAGTCATCGGCCAGCAGCCGCTCGCACGCCCCGACGTCCTGCTCCCTGTAGCACTTCAGCTGCGCGAGGACGATGTCTGCGTTCGAAGCACTCATCCGCCCACCCTACGGACGCGTCAAGCAGTCACCCGGCGACGGTGCGACGGTTCACCTCGACGAACGCCTGCGAGCCCTCCGTGGCGTGGCGGTGCGGGACCCGCTCCGCCCCACCACGGCGGACCTCGGGACCAGCCGGGCTACGGCTGGGTCCACATGGACGGCGCGGGCGGCTCGATCGGAGCCGGCCGGTCGTCGCACCATGCGCCCCAGTCCGACCAACCGCCGTCGTTGCTGTCCCCCACCAGCTCGATCGCGAACTCCGGCCCGGTCGGCGGGAAGTTGAACGAGCCGCAGTTGTTGGTGAAGGCGTACCCGACGTTGTGGGCGTCGAGGTTCTCGAAGGATGCGCTGCCGAACGCCCGGGCATTGACCACGTTGGTGCCCGCACCGTCGACGCGCACGTCGCGCACGGTGACGTGCTCGACCCCGAAGACGTCCTTGACCCCCCACTCGGAGATGAACTGGATCGCGTTGTAGCTGACGTCCAGGAAGTCCGAGTCGGTGACCTGGAAGTCCGCGTCCATGTGGCCTTCCAGCGCGTAGAACCAGAGGGCGCCGACGCCGATGTCCCAGTTGAGCTCGCGGGTCCCCGCCCGGACCGTCGTGTTGCGCTCGAACTTCAGGTAGCCCTGAAAGTCTGTCGAGCCGTGCCGGTAGCCGGCGTGCAGGGCGGAACCCTCGCGGACCGGGTCCGCGATCAGGTTGTCGGAGACGGTGTTGTCCCGGCCGCCGTAGATCGCGATGCCGTTGGCCAGCACCGGGCTCTGGATGGTGTTGTGGTCGAAGACGTTGTTCACGTCCTTGTCGAGCTCGCGCGCCTCGTCGCCGCTGACGTAGTGGGACCACATCGCCATCGCGTCGTCGCCGGTGTTGCGGAAGACGTTGTTGGTCGCCCGGACGTTGCTCCAGTCCTTGCGGATGTTCAGGCCGTCGGCCATCTGGTCGACGATCATGTTGTCCCGTACCAGCAGGTTGCTGCCCGGACCGTCCAACCAGATGCCGACCTTGGTGTGCTGGATGTACATGCCCTCGATGACCGAGTCGCTCAACGCACCGCCGATGCCGTTGACCTGGTCCGTGTCGACCCGCTCGGTGACGTCGCCGACGATGGCGAAGTCGGCCAGCCGCACGTTGTGGCTGCCGCCCTCCTCGGCGGGCTTCCCGTAGAACCCGACCGAGTCGCTCCACGACCCGTCGGGAGCCTGCTCCGTGCGCGGCGTGACCGGGCCGGTGACGATCGAGTACCAGCTTCCCGCTCCGACGATCGTGACGTCGTCGACCACGATGTGCCGGGTGACCTTGACCGCCGAGGAACGTCCTGGTGATCTTGCCGATCTGCTTGTGCTCAGTGGTGCCGGTGGCGCTCACGGGTGGGTGTCTCCTTCGATGGCGTGGGTGCGGGCGAAGGCCTCGATGACGTCGAGATGCTCGAGGGTGAGCCCGGGGACGGGCATGGTGGTGATGAGCTTCGAAGGGCCGCGCAGCACCGCGCGCAGGTCGTCCTTGGTGCGTCGGTCCAGGTCGTCGTCGGTCCAGATGACCGGCCGATCGGGTTCGGTGGCGACCATCTCTCGGACCAGGCCGAGCTTCCACCAGGTGCGGTGGTGGTCCCACTGGTGTCGGGACCAGTCCGGGCAGCTGGGGTCGACGAGCACGGGAAAGTTGTCCAGGCCGATCGCCGGGGCGAGGCGCTCGGGCGCGGACCGGTTCCAGGTCGTCAGCCAGACGATGTGGACCAGCCCGGCACGATGCAGGGTGTTGATCCGGTCGACGATGGCCGGGAAGTACCGGATCGGGTACGTGTCGCCGTCCAGGGCGGTGACGTCGACCTGCTTGGTGTGCCCGTGCTTGACCTTGGGCACACCAAGAGCGTTCACGACGCCGTCTACGTCTAGGAACCACCACGGGGACATGTGCACGGCATGCAGATGTGCGGACTATGTGGGGCGTGTACACACACGCCCGGCGTCTCCTCGGGGAGCAGCCGCATGTCGACGAGAACACGGCACGGGCCCGCACCGTCGTTGCGCCGGGGCGTACCGTCGTTCTCATGGTCGCCCCCGCACGCGAAACGCACCACACGTGCACTGCAGCTCAGCACATCGGCCAGAAGTTGCGGTCCAACCGCGAGGCACTGGGGATGAACCAGACCCAGCTGGCCGCGAACGTCGGCGCCCACCTGAACACAGCGCACAGGGTCGAGTCGGGTCGCGGCACGATCCTGTTCACGCACATTGAGGGCTCTCAGCCGGGGCGAGGTCGGCCAGTCGGCCCAGGCCGGTCAGGGTCAGGCCGGCCCAGGGTGACCGGGTGGACAGGTGCAGCCAGACCCGCCGCCCGCTGCGGGCCAGGGTCGCGCCGATGGTGAAGATCCGGTAGCGCAACTTCTTCGGCTCCCATCGGCGGGCCGCGGTGTCGGTGAAGGCGAGCATCTGCATCCAGGCGGTGATCTCGGCAGCCAGGGCCACGACCGCGCACCAGATCTGGTTGGCGTCGAAGTTCTTCAGCGGCAGGTTCGCCAGCCCGGTGTCCTTGGCGATGCGGATCCGGTCCTCGCAGCGGGCGCGGCGCCGGTGGCGCAGCTCGAGGTCGGGTAGCTGGCCGCGGGTCGTGTTGGTGGCGAAGGCGGTGATCCGCATCCCGTCGACATCCTCGAACCGCAGCTGGGCGCCGGGGTGGGGCCGTTCCTTGCGCACGATCACCCGCATCCCGGCCGGTCAGCCCGTCAGGTCCATCAGGTGCGTGAGCTCGGCGACCCAGGCGCCGTCACGGACCTGGTCGTGGGCGTCGTAGGCCTCGGTCCACACGTGCTCGGGAATGAGTTCGAGCAGGTCAGGGGTGTTCTCCGGGAGCGTGAACCCCACGGAGTAGGCCAGTCGGCGACCGGTGAGCCAGTCGATGACCTTGTGGGTGGACCCGGCTCCGTCGATGCGGACCAGCACCGACTTGCC